>Ga0247762_1000250_pt1 | contig 19726 bp, 21 predicted proteins | sample UWRJL081202R4_FD_181016 | JGI IMG/M metagenome (GOLD analysis project Ga0247762, IMG submission 181016) | Plant litter microbial communities from Arlington Agricultural Research Station in Wisconsin, United States - UWRJ-L081-202R-4 | ecosystem: Environmental > Terrestrial > Plant litter >...
GGATGCCGCCGAGATCGTTTCCATTGCCTCCTGGCTGCTTCTTCTCGGTGCTACCTTCTTCATCGCCGACGGTGTGCAGACCGCGATGGCCGGTTCGCTGCGCGGCCTGAACGATACCAAGCTGCCGATGCTCTTCGCGCTCGTCAGTTTCTGGGTGATCGGCTTCGGATCGCTTTATCTGCTCGCTTTCCCGCTGAAACTCGGCGTCACCGGCGTCTGGATCGGCTTTACCATCGGCCTGATCGTCTACTGCATCCTGCTGGTCTCACGCTTCCATGTGCTGACCGCGCGCGGCTATCTGCCGGACGCGCCGAAGGCGGAAGAAGTCTTCCCAAGAGCGAAGCCGCTTCCGGCGGAGTGATTTAGCCGCTAGTCCTCGCTTCATGAGCGAAGAACTCGTCATCGATTCCATCGGAAGGCAGGGCGACGGCGTGGCCAGCACCGCGCAGGGCCGCATGCATGTTTCCTATACGCTTCCGGGAGAGCGGGTCGAGATCGCGCGCGAGGGCGAGCGCGGAACGCTGCTGCGGATCCTCGAGCCGAGCCCGGATCGCATCGCGCCGCGCTGCAAGCATTACGGCGAATGCGGCGCCTGTGCGCTGGAGCATTGGGCGGCTGAGCCTTATCTCGTTTGGAAGCGCAATCTCGTCGTCGAAGCGCTTGCACGCGAAGGGCTGAATCTCGAAGTTGGAAAAACAATTCCGGCTTATGGCGCGGGAAGAATTCGCGCGGTTTTTCATTCCGGACGCGGCGAAAGAAAACAAGCGGTCGGTTTTGCAAAACGGCGTTCGCACGAAATCGTCGATCTCGAGGAATGTCCCGTTCTTGCCCCGCAACTCGAAGCGGCTCTGCCGATTGCGCGTGAGCTTGCAAAAATTCTGCTTGCTGCCGGCAAACCAATCGATCTGCACTTCACCCTAGCCGAACGCGGGCTCGACATCGATATTCGCGGGCCCGGAAAACTTGCAAAGCCTGTTGAATCGAAAATCGTTTCCTTCGCGGCGGAAAAGAAAATCCTGCGCATTTCGCTGCATGGAGAACCCATCGCGCAACTAATCCCGCCGACGCATCTCGTGGGAAATGTGCGCGTACATCTGCCACCTGCTCCATTCTTGCAGGCAACCGCTGAAGGCGAGCGCGTACTTGCGGAAAAGGTCATGCAGGCTGCGGAAGGCGCGAAATCGGCGGCCGATCTCTTCTGCGGCATCGGCACATTTGCGTTGCGGCTCGCGGGAACGGTGAAAGTTGCGGCCTTCGACAATCACGAGCCGTCGATCGTTGCGCTGCAGGGGGCCGCGAAATCGCCCGGCCTGAAACCTGTGACAGCTTCGGTGCGCGACCTTTTCCGCTGGCCGCTGGTTACGGATGAGCTCAAGAAAATCGACTTCGTCGTCCTCGATCCGCCACGCCAGGGCGCGGAAGCGCAAGTGCGCGAGCTTGCGAAATCGAAGGTGAAGAAAATTGCGTATGTATCCTGCGATGCGGACAGCTTCGCACGTGACGCAAAGATCCTAGCCGGCGGCGGATACAAACTCGGCGAGGTCACGCCGGTCGATCAGTTTCAATATTCGCCGCACATCGAGTTGGTCGGCATTTTCAAACGCTAGTTGCCCCAGCGCTGCATCCACATCTGTTCGCCGATGGTGCACGAGACGCGCGGCGGCTTCACTGCCGGAATGATCTTCGCGATGGACGGCGGCGTGATGCCTGAGACTTCCAGAATGAGTTTCTGCCGCACCGCGTTCACGAATTGCGCACGGTCGCGCACTGGAATGACAAACGAGCCGGGCCCGCCGATCACGCAGTCCTCGTAATATTCGTGCAGATTGTTGATATCGAGCATCGAGCCGGTCGGCGCCTTTAGCATCAGCGGCAGCCCGTTGATGATGATTCCCTTGGCGACGAGTTCGTCGCGCGTCGGCTCGATCAGCGCGCCCTGATTGTTCGTGCCGTCGCCGGAGATATCGATCACCCGCCGCACGCCTTTGAAGTCGGAAGTGCCGAATTGCGCTGCGGAGAAAATAAGCCCGCCCGAAATCGACGTGCGATAGGTCCGCCGCACAGGTGCCGCTGCAAGCTTTGCCGCGAAGGCTTCGGCCGCCGCTCTGCCGTCGATCAGCGTCCAAGGCACGACGATGGTTTGCTCGTGTGTGCCCGCCCATTCGATATAGATCAGCGCGATTTTGCCGTGCGCGCCGCCGCGCAGCGCATCGGTGAAATCCTTCGATGTCAGCGCTGTAATGTAACCTTCGCGCTGGAGCGCGAGCTCGTCGAAATCCATCGAATAGGAAATGTCGACTGCAAGTACGAGTTCGACGTCGACCGGGATCGGCGCGCCCGCGCGCGAAGGCAGCGCAAGAAGCGCCATAAACGATGCCGCGAGGAGAAGGCAGAAAGCACGCATCGCCACAATCCTCCACCGGAAGGATTAGCCGCGTAAAAGGTGGCACGAAACAGGCAGGCAGGCGAGGGCTTAGGTTAGCCGTCCAGAGATTCCGTAGCCGCGATCTCGATGCCGAAGCCTGCGAGGCCCACATACGTGCGGGTCCGCGAGGCGAGCAGCCGGATTGAGGAAATGCCGAGATCGCGCAAAATCTGTGCGCCGACCCCGATTTCGCGCCACTGTTCCGCGCGTTGCGCCTCGGTCGAGTCGGCCTGTTCGCCGGGCTTCACGACCGGCACGCCGGCCGTACCGTCGCGAAGATAAATCAAGACCCCGCGGCCTTCGGCCTTGAAACGCGCGAGCGCTTTGTGAATCACAGCACCCCCGCCGATCACGTCGCCGATGACATCCGCGCGATGCAGCCGCGCGACAATGTTCTTGCCGTCGCCGATCTTGCCGTAGACGAAAGCGATGTGATGCGTCTGGTCGAAGGGAGTGGTGAAGGCGTAGCCGGTGAGCGGTCCGATCTCGCTCTGCACCGGAAATTCGGAAACCCGGGTGACGAGTTTTTCGCGCACCTGACGGTAGGCGATGAGATCGGCGACCGAAAGCTGCACGAGCTTGTGCTTCTCGGCGAACGCAGTCACCTGCGCGCCGCGCATCACGGTGCCGTCGTCGTTGACGAGTTCGGAGATCACACCCACCGGCGGCAGGCTCGCAAGCTTGCAGAGATCGACGCAGGCTTCTGTGTGACCGGTGCGCATGAGCACGCCGCCTTCGCGTGCGATCAGCGGAAAGATGTGGCCGGGGCGAACGAAATCGGAAGAACCCATATTGCCGTTGGCAAGCGCGCGCACGGTCGTCGTGCGCTCCTCGGCGGAAATGCCGGTCGTGGTGCCGTGCTTCGCATCCACGGAAACGGTGAAGGCGGTCGTATGCGGCGCGTCGTTATTCGCGACCATCGGATTGAGGTTGAGGCGGTGCGCCTCGGTGCTGGTGAGCGGAGCGCAGACGATGCCGGAAGTATGCCGCACGATGAACGCCATCTTCTCCGGCGTGCAGAGCGAGGCCGCGACGAAAAGATCGCCTTCGTTCTCGCGGTCGTCGTCGTCGGTGACGACCACGATCTCGCCGCGCGCGAACGCGGCAATCGCCTTCTCGACGCGGCTCTGCTCAGTGGCGTTCATGCTTATTTCTTCTTCGGGAACGGCCAGTCGGAAGTCGTGCCGACCTGCCCCCGGTGGCGCAGAAACTGGTCCGCGATCACGCAGGCCATCATCGCTTCGCCGATGGGGACGGCGCGGATACCGACGCAAGGGTCATGACGGCCTTTGGTCGATACTTCGGTGTCGGCGCCGTAACGGTCCACCGTGTCGCGTGGCGTGAGAATGGATGATGTGGGCTTCACCGCGAACCGCGCGACGATCGGCGCGCCGGTCGAAATGCCGCCGAGAATTCCACCTGCGTTATTGGAGAGAAATTGCGGGCCGTTGTTTCCGGTGCGCATTTCATCGGCGTTCTGTTCGCCGGTGAGTTTCGCAGAGGCGAAGCCGGCGCCGATCTCGACCCCTTTGACCGCGTTGATGCTCATCATCGCGGCCGCAAGTTCCGCGTCCAGCTTGGCATAAATCGGCGCGCCAAGGCCCGCAGGCACATTTTCAGCGACCACTTCGATCACCGCACCGATCGACGATCCGCTTTTGCGAATGCCGTCGAGGTATTCTTCCATCTTCTTTGCGGCCTTTGCGTCCGGGCAGAAGAAGGGATTGTTCGATACTTCTTCCCAATCCCAGTTTGCGCGGTCGACTTCGATTTCGCCCATCTGCACGAGCGCGGCGCGAATCTTGATATCGGGAATAATTTTGCGTGCGACGGCACCCGCCGCTACGCGGGAAGCCGTTTCGCGCGCCGACGCGCGGCCCGAGCCGCGCGGATCGCGGATGCCGTATTTCATGTCGTAGGTAAAGTCGGCATGACCCGGACGGTATTTGTCCGCGATCTCGGAATAATCCTTCGAACGCGCGTCCACGTTTTCGATCAGCAACGCAATCGGCGTTCCCGTCGTCAGCTCCATGCCTTCTTCATTGACGAAGGTGCCGGAGAGAATTTTCACCTGATCCGGTTCGCGCCGCTGCGTCACGAAGCGCGACTGCCCCGGCTTGCGCCGGTCGAGGTCGCGCTGAATATCGGCGGCATGAAGCGGAATGCGCGGCGGGCAGCCGTCGACCACACAGCCGATCGCGACCCCATGGCTTTCGCCAAAGGTCGTGACGCGGAAGAGATGGCCGAACGTGTTGTGCGACATGCCGTAGCTTCTAGGAGCGGCGCGCGGCGGGGTCAAACGGCGCGGCGCGTTAACTGTTTTGCACGCAGCTCATGCTGCAGAGCGGCGGCGCAGGCTTGCATCGATAAGTTTCCGCGCGGCCTTTGCTGCAGCCACTGCATAGCTGCGATCCCCATGGACGAGGATCAGCGAAATCGCGCCTTCGGAAAGCAGCCAGATTTCGCGGGCGGTTTCCTTCGGCGAAACGGCGCCGGCCTTTACGAGTAACTCGGCGAAATGGTTCTCCAGTTCCGCCTTGTGCCGGCGCGCGATCTTGCGTGCCGGATGGCCGGGGAGATCGGCAAGTTCGATCACTAGTCTGGTGAAGCCGGACCCAGCCCAGCGCGGCGTATCGGTCCAGACCTTCAGGCCGTCGAACAGCGCATCGGCGATCGCGGCCGGAGAACCTTTGAGCTTGTCGGCGAAAGTACGGAAAGCTGCGAGCGCGAGCTCGCTCTGCGTTTCCAGCACCGAGGCGAGCAGCGCGTCCTTGCTTTCGAAATGATAGTAGAGCGTCTTCTTCGTGATCTTCGCGGTTGTCGCGATCTCGTCGATGCTCACGCGCGAATAGCCCTGCCGCCGGAACAGCTTGTAGGCCGCGTCAAGAATCTGCTTGCGCGTGGCCTCGGACGAGCGTGGCATCAGCGATCCCTCGTATGTATACCGCTTAGTGTATTTACAACATTTCTGCGTGCGCTTGAATGCCCTCGATTTCTTGGGAGAGGGCAATGCGCTTCGAGAAACTTACGTTTCGCTCTGTAGAGGTGCGCGCCGTATCGGTTCCGCTGCGCCGTCCTGTCGTGTCCAAGGTCGGGTTGTTCGAGCAGTGGCCGATGATCCTGATCGATCTGCACACCGAAGAAGGGATCACGGGCCGCGCGTATCTTGAGCCCTATCTGAAAAATGCCGCGCGCTATTTGATTTCGGCAATCCACGATCTCGCCGCGGCGCGCATCGGAAAAGCAGTTCATCCGGTCGACGATTTTCAGACGATGCACCGTTCCCTCAATCTCGTCGGCTACGAAGGCATGTCGATGATTGCAGTTTCCGGTCTCGACATGGCGGCGTGGGATGCGTTGGCGAAGGCCGCGTCTATGCCGCTCGGTATTTTTCTCGGCGGCTCGCTTGCTCCAGTACGTGCCTATAACAGCAACGCGCTCTGGCTCACGGACGTCGCGAAGCTGAAAGACGAAGCTGCCGCGCTTGTGGGCGAAGGCGGTTTCAAGGGTCTAAAGCTGCGGCTCGGACGCGAACGCGTCGCAGACGATCTTCTTGCCATCGAGGCCGTGCGCGCGGGCGCAGGCAGCGAAATCAAACTGATGGTCGATTTCAATCAGGGGCTATCGCTGGGCGATGCGCTGCACCGCTGCCACGCACTCGATGGCGAAGGGCTGTACTGGTTCGAGGAGCCGATTGCTTACAACAATCTCGAAGGCTACAGCCGCTTGCGCGAAGAACTAAAAACGCCGCTGCAACTGGGCGAAAATTTCTACGGGCCGCGCGCGCTGCATCAGGCTCTCGCCGCTGGCGCCGGCGACTATGTAATGCCTGATCTGATGCGGATCGGCGGGGTCACCGGCTGGCTGCGCGCGGCGGCGATCTGTGGTGCAGCGGGGATAGAGATGTCCTCCCATCTCTACCCGGAATTTTCGGCGCATCTGTTGCGCGTGACCGAAACCGCGCAGTGGCTCGAATGGCAGGATTGGGCGGATCCAGTTCTTGCCGAGCCGTTCAAATTGAAAGACGGAAATCTGGAAATTCCGCACCGGCCCGGCGCTGGAATCGAATGGAATGAAGCCGCCGTGAAGCGCTATCACTACGATGCGTAGCTAGCTGGCAGTCGCCATCTTCGGTTGCACGATCGAGGGCCTCGCGTTCAGCGCTTCGACCTGGAAACCTGCGACACGCTTGTAGTTGTTCGCAACCTCTTCGAGTTCTTCCTTCGAAAGAACGTCGGTCACGACATTGAAGCCGTCAGGCGCGCGCTCTTCGACCATTTGCATTACGCGCTCGGGACCATTGCCCCGATTGAGCAACACGAGCTGCGAGGTCACCGGGCGGCGCTCGACTTCATACGATTCGAGCGCGGCAACGGTCTCGCCCTTGTTCTGTATCTCGCGCGCGAGCACGCGCGCGTCGAGAATGGCCTGCGAGGACCCGTTCGAGCCGATCGGGTACATCGGATGCGCGGCGTCACCGAGCAGCGTGACGCGGCCATGCGTCCAGCGGTCGACCGGATCGCGGTCGACGAGGGGATATTCGAAGCAATATTCCGCGTCCCGGATCAGCCCTGGCACATCCAGCCAACCGAAATTCCAGTCCTTGAACCAAGGCGCAAATTCTTCAAGTTTCGCCGCGCGATTGTAATCCTCACGCCTCCACTCGTAATCCTCGGCGAATTCCCGCTCCGCAATCCAATTGATGTCCTGTTCTCCGCGATCGTCGATTTTCGAGATCGGATAGGCGACGAATTTCACCTGCGGATAGCCTGCCATGATCATTGAGTTGCTGGTCATGTACGGCTTGGCTTTCGTGACGCCGCGCCACAGGATGCGGCGGCTCCAGAGCGGCGGGCCTTCGTTTGGGAAAAGTTTCGCGCGTATCGTGGAATGGATGCCATCGCAGGCGATCAGCAAAGAACCCTCTTCGCTGCCGATTGCCGCACCGTCTTTGTCGGTAAAATAGGCGCGCACGCCCTGCGCGGTTTCTTCCCAGTGCGAAACGCTGTGGTTAGTAAGAACATTTTCTTTGCCGAGGCGGGCGACCGCAGCGTGCAGTAAAATGAATTGCAGTTCGCCGCGATGTATCGAGTATTGCGGCCACTTGTATCCGGCCTGTAGCCCGCGGGGTTCCGACCAGATATGCTTTCCATGTTTAGAAAAATAAGAAAGCTCGGAAGTGCGGACACTCGTACGGTCGAGTTTCTCGAGTAAGCCGAGTTCGATCAGTTCGCGCGCAGCGTGCGGCAATACGTTGATGCCGACGCCGAGCGGCTTGATTTCCTTCACGCTTTCGAAGACGCGGCATTTTACGCCGATCTGATGCAGGCTCAGTGCGAGTGCGAGCCCGCCGATGCCACCGCCTGCGATCAGGACAGTCATTCTTTGCCGATTTTAGTGTTCAGCGTCATGTCCGGCGCATCCGGATTCTTGAGGCCGATGATGTGATAGCCGGAATCGACGTGCAGTACTTCGCCGGTGACGCCGCGGCCGAGTTCGGACATCAGATAAAGCGCGCTCGACCCGACTTCTTCATTAGTCACGTTGCGGCGAAGCGGCGTGTTGTATTCGTTCCATTTCAGAATGTAGCGGAAGTCGCCGATGCCTGATGCAGCCAGCGTCTTGATGGGGCCGGCGGAGATCGCATTCACGCGAATGTTCTTTGGGCCGAGATCGGCCGCGAGATAGCGCACGCTCGCTTCAAGCGCCGCTTTCGCAACGCCCATGACATTGTAGTGCGGCATCCATTTCTCGGCGCCGTAATAAGTCAGTGTCGTGATCGCGCCGCCGCGCGGCATGCGCTTTTCGGCGCGCTGCGCGATCGCGGTCAGCGAATAGCAGGAGATCGCGAGCGTCATGTTGAAGTTTTCGGCGGTGGTATCGACATAGCGCCCGTCGAGTTGCGCTTTGTCGGAGAAGGCGATCGCGTGAACAACGAAGTCCAGATCGCCGAGCTGCCTGTCGCATTCGGCAAAGACCGCATCGATGGTCGCGGGATCGGTGACGTCGCAATGGCCGACGACTTTCGCGCCCAGTTCGGCGGCGAGCGGCTCGACGCGCTTCTTGAGAGAGTCGCCTTGATAGGTGAGAGCAAGCTGCGCGCCGGCATCGGCGCAGGCCTTGGCGATGCCGTAGGCCAGCGAGCGGTTATTCGCGATGCCGAAAATGAGCCCGCGCTTTCCGCGCATCAGCCCGCTGGTATCGCTCATTCTTTGCCCCCGGCTACTCGATACGCCCCGCCCAAAGTCGGCCTAGGCCGACTTGGCTCTCGGTAGGGGCAGATTTTGTATGACATGGGGCCGGGACGGCTTCAAGGCGCACGGAAGGCGGGTTTGCCAGCAAAGCGCAGGTTGGCCTTCAAGCCTTGTTACGCCGCTTAACTGCCGCCCTTGAGCTTTTTTGCCAGCGCCTCGAGTTCCGCATCCGCCCCCTCGGGCAGCGCGATATTGACCGAGACCAGTAGATCGCCGGGTTCGCCGCCTTTCTGCGGCAGACCCTTGCCCTTCAGGCGGAAGGTGCGACCGCCGGAGGTGCGGGGCGGAATTTTGAGATCGACCGCGCCGGAGAGTGTCGGCACCCGGACGGAGCCGCCCAGGATCGCGTCCTCCAGCGGTACGGATACTTCCGCGCGCAGGTTCGCGCCTTCCGGTTTCAGCTCCGCATGCGCTTCGAGATGGATCGTGATGAGGGCGTCTCCCCGCACAGGACCGGGGAAGCCCTGGCCGCGCAGGCGGATCTGCTGGCCCTCGGTGACACCGGCGGGGATCGTTACCTCGACTTCCTTGCCGGAGGGCAGCGTGACGCGCTTCTTCGTGCCCGTAGCACTCTCTTCGAGCGTGACCGTGACGGAAAAGACGGAGTCGGCGCCCTTGGCCTGCGCCTGCTCGAACTCTTGGTAGGCGGTATCGCCGTGCGCGGCGCGTCCGCCGAAAATGCTGCTCAGGATGTCTTCGAAGCCGCCGCCCTGTTGCTGCGCGCCTCCGCGCGCGCTGCGACGCTGAAAGCCGCCCGGGCCGTAGGAGAAATTTTCGAAGATCGTTTCGCCGCCGGGGAAGCCTTTGCCGAAACCACCCTGCTGACGCGGGTCGAAGTTGAAGCCTTTGGGTTTGCCGTCGGCATCGATCTCGCCCGCGTCGAACGCCTTGCGCTTCTTTTCGTCGCCGAGAATTTCGTAAGCTGAGTTGAGTTCGGAAAAGCGCGCGGCCGCCTTCGGATCTCCCCTGTTGGAGTCCGGGTGGTGCTTCTTGGCGAGCTTGCGGAAGCTCTTCTTGATTTCGTCGGCGGAAGCCTTGCGGGCTACGCCGAGTACTTCATAGGGGTCGCGCAACGGTTTAATTCCTCTCGAGGACCGCTTTTACACGGTCCCGTCAGATATTTGGGAATACTGGAGCCCGGCCGCAACAGCGCGCTCCCTTGGCGGCTTTATTTAGTCGATGAAGCGTCCCGCCGGGCGCAGCGGAATTTCGGTACAATTCAGCGGCGCGGTCTGGCTGCTATCGGGCAGAAACAGCTTCTTCTGCCGGGCGTCCCAGCGAAGCTTCATCGCTTCGCCCTCGTCGATCGTGAATTCGAGCTGGCCGTCTTTCAGACCCTCGATCTCGCCGCGCACGACGCGGCCCGCGCTCGTTTCGAAAACTACTTTTCGGAAGCCGAGGTCGAAAGTGAAATGGAAATCCATCTCCGGCACGCCTTCGTAGCGAACGCATCGGATGGAAAACGGCTCCGCGAACCCGAGCGAATTTGTAGCGAGAAATAACAAGAACAACGTAGCGGTAAGAGCCGCGCGCACCGTTACGACTTCTTGAGCGACTTGAAGCTCTTCACTTCCCACGTGTTCGCGTGCACGCGGCAGGCAAGCCCTTCGGACCAGGTCTCGATACCGTCCTTTACGTGGCTCGCGATGAAGTTGCGGCAGGGCAGGCCATCTTTGGTGAAGGCGGCCGCAATCGGCGTGACGGTACCGCGGGCACCGCTCGCGGGGTTATCCCACGGCACGCTCGGGCCTTCGTCGGTACGCGCCAGCGCTTCGCGGAGTGCGGCCTGTGCGTGCGGCCAGTCGATCGCAGACATGCCCATCGGAATGTCGCGCGTACTGGCCATATGAAGCGGGATCGAACCGGTGTTTTCGTCGCTCGCCGGCTGCGAGCGGATCACGGTCGGGCCGGTGTCGCTCACGCCACCCGGCAGCAGCGAGGAAAGCTGCATCGAACAGCCGCCCAGAAACATTGCGATCAGGCCTGCGGCGACGGGAGCGGAGAGCAGCGACGCCACGGATAGCCGCTTGCCTGCCTTTCCGTGATAAGAAAGACGGCCGGCCTCGGACAACACACGCCCTGACGACGCCTTACGCACCGGATACTCCAACCCAAATCGGCTACCAACGAGCCAATAAGTATTGAGCGCATGACAGAGTTAATTTCCCGTGACTTCACGGACAGCGCCGATCCTTTCGGATTGTTTAACGCGTGGTTCGCGGAAGCGAAGGCCGCCGAACCAAACGATCCCGATGCGATGGCGCTTGCCACGGTCGATGCCACCGGGCTGCCGGACGTGCGCATGGTGCTCCTGAAGCAGGCCGACGAACGCGGCTTTGTTTTCTATACGAACGAGCAAAGCGCCAAGGGCGGTGAACTCGCGGCAAACCCGAAGGCAGCACTCGTGCTGCACTGGAAATCGATCCGCAGACAGGTGCGGGTGCGGGGTGCGGTAGAGCGCGTGACCGGCGCGGAAGCCGACAGCTATTTCGCTTCGCGCTCGCGGGAGTCGCGGATTGGTGCTGCGGCGAGCGATCAGTCGCGGCCTTTAGATAGCCGCAAGACCTTCGAGGCGCGGATTGCGGAACTGCAGAAGAAATTCGAGGGCAAGGACGTGCCGCGTCCCGCGCATTGGGGCGGTTACCGGATCGTGCCGAGCGAGATCGAGTTCTGGCACGATCGTCCGCACCGCATGCACGACCGCATTCGCTTTACGCGCGAACGAACAGGCGGCGCGTGGAAGAAGACGCGGCTTTATCCGTGAGCGTGGGATGACCGACGGCAACGCAAAAAGAAGGACGCTCTTGCTCACGGGGGCTTCGCGCGGCATCGGCCACGCGACGGTAAAGCGTTTTTCGAGCCAGGGCTGGCGCGTGATCACCTGTTCGCGACACGGTTTCCCGGACAACTGTCCGTGGGAAGCGGGGCCGGAAGATCACATTCAGGTCGATCTCGCCAATCCGGACGCCGTGACCAGCGCAATCCAGGAAATCAAATCGCGCATCGGCGGCGAATTGCATGCGCTCGTGAACAATGCCGGCATTTCGCCGAAAGGCGACAGCGGCAAGCGCCTGGGCGCGATCGAGACGCAGTTCGAAGACTGGCAGCGCGTGTTTCAGGTGAATTTCTTCGCGCCGATCATGCTCGCGCGCGGCCTCGTGCAGGAACTGGAAAATACGCAAGGCGCGGTGGTGAACGTGACCTCGATCGCGGGCTCGCATGTGCACCCCTTCGCGGGTGCGGCCTATGCCACGTCGAAAGCCGCGCTCACTTCACTGACGCGCGAAATGGCGGCCGACTTCGGCGTACGCGGCATTCGCGTGAATGCCATTGCGCCGGGCGAGATCGACACCGCGATCCTGTCGCCCGGCACCGACAAGATCGTCGAACAAATTCCGCTGCGCCGCCTCGGCACGCCCGACGAGGTCGCGAAGATCATCTATGTGTTGTGTACGGAAATGTCGTCTTACGTGAACGGCGCCGAAATCCATATCAATGGCGGCCAGCACGTATTTTAAGCCGTCATTCTTCGAGACGCGCTTACAGCCACCGCTTCCACTTGAAGAAGAAGTAAGGGCCGATGGCCGCGACGATCATCGCGATCAGCGCGAGCGGATAGCCGTAGACCCATTTCAGTTCCGGCATGTGTTCGAAATTCATGCCGTAGATCGACGCGATCAGCGTCGGCGGCATCAGCGTGACGGCCATAACTGAAAAGAGCTTGATCACGTTGTTCTGCTCGAGGCTCACCATGCCGAGCGTCGCGTCCAAGAGGAACGTGATCTTGTTCGCAAGAAAGCTTGCGTGATCGGTCAGCGAGGAAATGTCGCGCGCGACACTCTTGAGATGCACGCGCTGATCTTTGGCGAGTCCGACGGCCTCAGCCTCGTTCGTGAAGAACAAGACCAGACGATTCAACGAGACGAGACTCTCGCGCGACTTCGATAGGAGATCGCCCTTGCGGCCGATATTGCGCAGTATCGCCTGATAGCGCTGGTTCGGATCGTCGCGCGCGGCGTTGCGCTCGAATACGCGGGTCGAGACTTTGTCCACTTCCGCGGCGAGCCGCTCCAGAATGTCGGCGACGCGGTCGATGATCGCGTCGAGCAGTTCGACCATGATCGAAGGACCGTTGGTATTCACCGAGCAGACCTTCGAAAGTTTCCCCGCGAGATACGTGAACGGTTTCGGCTCGTCGTAGCGAACCGTCACGAGCTTGCTGCCCGCGATGATGAAGGTGATCGCGGTGGTGCCTGGCTTATCGGTGTCGGTGTTGTACATGACGGTCGCGGTCATGTAGCGCGCGCCATTCTCGATATAGAGGCGGCTCGAAACCTCGATCTCCGCCATTTCTTCGCGGGTCGGCACCATCACGCCGATGGCGCTCTCGACGATTTTGTCTTCGCCGATTGTCGGTACGACGAGATCGATCCAGACCGCATCCGGCGGGCAGGCTTCGCCTTCCTTGACCTCGACGCGTTCGAGCGAGTTGCCGCGCAGGACGTGGGCGAACAGCATGAAATTTTCTCGCGAGCAGGAAGTTTTACTTCCGCCTCACTACCGCGCCGCGCGGATAGCGTCCATCGCCGCGCAGCGGCGCGCCGTCATCGCGATGTAAAGAAAACGAGGTTTCAGATCGTGAGGAATTCGAGATCGCGCAACGTCACGACGCGTGGCTTCGGCGCATAGGCGTCGTTCTTCTGCTCGCCGGTGTAGCGCAGCGTTGCCGCCAGTGCCGAGATGCCGACCTTGCGGTACTGGCTTTCCAGACCCGGCCGGCCGGTTTCACGCGCTTCGATCTTCGAATTGATATTCGCCGCAGACATTTCTTCCTCCGAACCCATCTTGTAGTCCCCGTAAGGGCGCGGGTTTTCGCGTCCGAGTAAGGCGCTTTTGGGCACTTGGCGAGGCCCGAATTAGTTGATTCGGCGAAACATTTCCGGCGGATTCGGCGCCTGCGGCGATCTGACTCCACAATCGTTAACAGCCACGCGGAAATGCAATTTCGCGATGCAGGATCGGCAAATGCCCGCGCTTTGGGCTTTTCCGGCTACCGCATTGCGACATTTCTGCCACAGGATTTGATATCCAACCGCCGCAGGGTCTTAAGCCCTTTCCGGCGAAAATCAGTTCGGTTAGTCACTGGCCAAGCTTGGGGGCAAGCGAAAATCTAGGTCTGTAAGAAATGCGGATTCGTCACCTTGCATTTGTGCTGATGGCCTTCTCCCTGGCCGGATGCATTTCCGACACGCTCGATCCGGTTCCCGAGTCCGCCATTCCTGCGCGCGACCGGAAGCTGATCGCGAGCGCTCCTTATCTCAAGCACACGCCGGATTCCGGTTGGCTCCGCCATCTGGTCGATTATCCGACCAAGGATAAACCCGGCACCGTCATCGTCGATACCGAGAAAAAGTTCCTCTATCTCGTCCAGCCGAACGGCAAGGCCTATCGCTACGGCGTGACCGTCGGCGAAGAAGGCATGGCCTTCAAGGGCGAGGCGACTGTGAAACGCAAGGCCGAGTGGCCGGACTGGACGCCCCCGGGCGAAATGTTGAAGCGCTTCCCGAACCTTCCGAAGTACGTGTCTCCGGGCCCGCACAATCCGATGGGTGCGCGCGCGCTCTATCTGTTCCAGGGCAACAAGGACACGCTCTTCCGTATTCACGGCACCAATCAGCCGGAATACATCGGTCAGGCCATTTCGTCGGGCTGCATCCGCATGCTGAACGAGGACGTGATCGATCTCTACAATCGAGTGCCGCAAGGCGCGCTGGTCAGGGTTCTCTGATCTAGCTGCGACTTGCGTTTGGGGGCAAAAAGGGCGCCGCGAAAGCGGCGCCCTTTTTCCATTGCAGCATGATCAACTATGAAATTAAGGCTGCTCGACGCGCAGCGGATGACGTTGCGGCAGCGGGGGCGAAGGCAAATTCCACTGACAGAGGCGATAGCCGCCGCGGCGCTGCGCGAGATCCACGTGGAAGTGGTTCTCGTGATAGCCGTCAGAACCCGGACCCAGCACGGTCGTAAATCGGGCGCATGAACTGCGCCGCAAATCGCTCAATAACTGGATCGGCGTTTCCGGCAGATCGACGCCGAAACGCCGGCCGTCATTCATCACGATCGCGCGCACGTCGAGCGCATTGGCGCGGCCGTGTTCGCTCATCAACGCGCCCCGAATGTTATTGCGCGGCCGACAATGATAGGACGCCGCAACATCGATCCGCGCGAGACCGGAATAGGCTTCGGTCGCGGGCACCAATTCCTCGCGCACCCAATCGGCAATCGCGTCCGCCGTCTCGCAGCGAATGAGCGCCGCCGGACGCAACGCGACTTGCTTGCCGTTTGCGAGCTTGATTGCAGAAATCAGGATTTGGCCGACCGCACCGCAGCCGTTATCCCAGAGCGCAGGCCCCGCGACGTCGGCGACCAGCTTGTCTTTCGCCATCACCGCTTTGCAGAGGGCGGCGGCTGCTTCCAGTTCTTCCTTCGGAATGATGAGGGCCTGCGGTGGCCGTGGGCGATTGTCGCCTTCGCGGCGGGGCGCATCGAGCGGCCTTAAATCCGGCATCGGTGCTGTTTCGGGCAGGTTCGCATGTTCCTGCTGGCCGAATGCCGGGGCGGCCCAAAAAGATGCCAAGAAAAATGCCAAGAAAAATGGCGTAAACGGCGAGGGTTTCATGTGTTCTTCGCCCTCTCCGGCGGTCTCATGGGCAGTTTTCTTGCGAGCCCACCCGCGCTACTTTCCCGTCGAAAGGCGCGGGAAAAAGGCGCCGCTAGATAAGAGTGAGGGAGGAGTACCATGAAGGGCTTGATGCAGGACTGGCCGCTGACCTGCAACCGGATCATCGACCACGCCGCCATTCAATATCCCAACCGCAAGGTCATCAGCCGTTCGGTCGAAGGCCCCATCGTCGAAACGACCTACAAGGAAATCCGTACCCGCGCGCTGAAAGTCGCGCAGCGGCTCGTCAAAGAGGGCATCAAGAAAGGCGATCGTGTCGCGACGCTTGCCTGGAATACGGCGCGCCATCTCGAAGCTTGGTACGGCATTCTCGGCGCCGGCGCGGTTTATCACACGGTGAATCCGCGTCTCTTCGCGGAGCAGATCATCTACATCGTCAATCACGCCGAAGATAAAATGATCTTCGTCGATCTGACGTTCGTGCCGATCCTCGAAAAGCTCGCCGACAAGCTGCCGACGCTGAAGAAATACATCGTGCTGACCGACAAGGCGCACATGCCGCAGACTTCGCTGCCGAATGCAGTCGCCTATGAAGACTGGATCGCGGAAGCCGACGGCAACTTCAAATGGGTCGACGTCGACGAAAACGATGCGGCGGGCATGTGCTACACGTCGGGAACTACCGGCAATCCGAAAGGCGTCGTCTATTCGCATCGTTCGAATACGCTTCATGCGATGGCAGCGTCGCTCGCCGACGTGCTCGGGCTTGCCTCGGGCGACACCGTGCTTCCAGTCGTTCCGCTCTTTCACGCGAACTCGTGGTCGCTCGCTTTCTCCGCACCGATGACCGGCGCAAGCCTGATCATGCCGGGCGCGAAGCTCGATGGCGCGTCGATCTATGAATTGCTCGACAAATATAAAGTGACCATCACCGCCGCCGTGCCGACGGTATGGATGATGCTGCTCGCGCATCTCGAAGCAGGCAAACTCAAATTGCCGTATCTCAATCGCGTCTTGATCGGCGGCTCCGCTTGCCCGCGCGCGATGATGCAGAAATTCCAGGACGAGTACGACGTGCAGGTCACGCACGCCTGGGGCATGACCGAAATGAGCCCGATTGGTACCGCCGGTTCGCTGAAGCCCGAAGTCGCGCATCTCAAGGGCGGCGAAGCGTTGGACGTGAAGGAAAAGCAGGGCTACTCGATCTTCACCGTCGAGATGAAAATTACCGACGACGACAACAACGAGTTGCCGTGGGACGGCGTAAAGTTCGGCCGTCTTAAAGTGAAAGGTCCCGCAGTCGCTTCCGCCTACTTCAAGAACGAGGGCGGCAACATTCTCGACAAGGATGGGTTCTTCGACACCGGCGACGTCGCGACTATCGACCCGATGGGCTACATGAAGATCACCGACCGCGCGAAGGACGTGATCAAGTCGGGTGGCGAGTGGATTTCTTCGATCGATCTGGAAAACGTGGCCGTCGGCCATCCGGATGTCGCGGAAGCAGCCGTCATCGGCATTGTCCATCCGAAATGGGACGAGCGTCCGCTGCTCATCATCGTTCCGAAGAAGGATAAGAAGCCGACCCGCGAAGACTTGCTGAAATTCATGGAAGGCAAGATCGCGAAATGGTGGATGCCCGACGACGTGGTTTTCGTGGAAGAAATTCCGCACACCGCGACCGGCAAGATCCTGAAGACCGCGCTCCGCGACAAATTCGGAGACTACCGGCTACCCAGCGTCGCCGCCGAGTGACTCTTAAAGTAGTAGCGTTGTGATCAGACGACGGCTGTATGCCGAGATTCGCACGTCGAGGCTCGCTGTCTGGAGTTCTCGGCTCGCGATTTTCGTGCTGCCCGTTCTGCTGCTTGCGATCCTGATGCATCGCGGCGGTGCAATCGAGTATCACGCGGCGCTCGCGTTGCTGTTCGCGGTTCTGTTCTTTGCGCTGCTTGCGCTTCTTCTCGCGGCGGCAGCGATTGTCGTGATCTGGAACGAGGGCCTGAAAGGGCTGGGTTCGGCGATGTTTGCGGGCGCCTTGTCCGCGGTCATTCTGGTTTATCCGGCCTTCGAAATTATTCGCGGCATCGCGCTTCCTGCGATCAGCGATGTATCGACCGACACCACGGACGCCCCGCGCTTTCATTCGATCGCGGTATTGCGGCCGCGCAGCGCCAATCCGGTTAGCTATGCTGGAGGCGAGGCGGTGGAACTACAAAAGAAGTTTTATCCCGCGGTCCGTTCGCTGGAATTCGATGTCGAGGCCGAGGAAATCTACGGCGTATTGCTCGGGCTCGTGCAGCGCAGCGGCTGGCAGCTTGTCGATAACATCGCGCCCGCTGCAAATCGCGATGGATATATCGAAGCCATTGCGCGAACGGCGATCATGGGTTTTCGCGAGGATATTTCGATCCGCGTCCGCAAAGCCGGAAACATCGTGCGCGTCGATATGCGCTCGGCATCACGCTACGGACAGCGCGACTTCGGCACGAACGCGCGGCGGATCGAGTCTTTTCTCACGCAACTGACCGATGCGCGCCGCCGTCCACGCTGACTTTTACGTAGTGAGACGATAGCGTCCGTCAAGCGCGAGCGATCCGTCGGTCGAAACCAGATTGCGCTCGACCAGCGTTTCCAGATGCGCGTAGGTCGTGAGCGCTGCGGCCTTCGCAAGCCGCGGGTCGAGGCCGATATAGATCGCCTGCACGATGCCGGGAATGTCGCTTTCGCCGCGCGAGAGCTTGCGCAGGATCGCAGCCTCGCGCGCTTCGCGGTGTTCGATATATTGCTCGACCAGTTTCTTTGCATTTCGCACGACACCGCCGTGACCGGGCAGGTAAACCGACTCCGTCCGCTTCTCCAGTTTGTGAAGCGAGGCCATATAATCGCTCATCGAGCCGTCCGGCGGCGCCACGATCGACGTCGCCCAGCCCATCACATGATCCGCGGAGAATAGAATATCAGTGCCGCGCAGCGCGAAGGCGACGTGATTGGCGGTATGTCCCGGCGTGAAGACGGTTTCTAACGCGTAGCCCTTGCCTTCGATCACCTCGCCGTCGGCGAGCTTATGATCCGGCATGAAGTTATCGTCGCCGCCAGAGTCGAGCGGTGGCGTTTCACCCAAGTACAGCTCGCGCGCGGGGCGATGCGGACCTTCGGCAAAGGTTTTTGCGCCGGTCGCCTTCTGGATCGCGGCCGCGGCAGGCGAATGGTCGCGATGGGTATGCGAGACCAGTATTTGTGCGACGGTTTCACTACCGAGCGCCGATAGGATTGCATCGATGTGACGGGAGTCGGCAGGGCCGGGGTCGATGACGGCGACCGAGCCTTTGCCCACGATGTAGGTATTCGTGCCCCGGAAAGTGAACGGGCTCGGATTATCGCAAAGGATCCGCCGTACCCCGGGCGCGATTTCTTCGGCGACGCCGGGTTTGGCTTCGAAATTGCGGTCGAACTGGATTTCTTCGCTCATATTACCTTTGCCTTGGGCCACTGCGCGTTCGAAGGCGCTCTCCTTATCATAGTGCCGTCACGGGGCGGGCGCTTTGCATAGCGATTGCGCGCGGGGGCAAAAAATGCGGGCAGGGGATTCTCTTGACGGCGGAACCGCGTTGCGGTCCACTTTTACGGCAATCTTATTTCGGCCTGCCGAATTGGGCCTTGGGCGGCAACGATTTTGTTGAACCGACTTTTGGCCGCGTCACTTCGCAATCCGAGACGGCGATTGCCGGAATCGTCTGCGCATTTCGCAAGACGCGTCCGCGTACGACCTACGACAAGGATACGAACATGCCTTCCGGTACCGTGAAATGGTTCAACGCGCAGAAGGGCTACGGTTTCATCCAGCCGTCAGATGGCGGCAAAGATGTTTTCGTGCACATCAGTGCGGTTGAACAGGCCGGTCTATCGACCCTCAATGAGGGACAGAAGATCAATTTCGATATCGTGACGACCGATCGCGGCCGCCAGGCCGCGGGGAATCTGAAGGCCGGCTGACGCGCGCGACGTCCCGCCGGGCGCTCCGGTGGAAAGCTTCGGACTTCGATGGGCTGGGAATGAGCCGCCTTTTGGCGGGAGGTTCTTTTTTTGTGCCTTTTTATGGTGACTGACTGGTCGGAGTGAGAGGATTCGAACCTCCGACCCCCTGCTCCCGAAGCAGGTGCGCTACCAGGCTGCGCTACACTCCGACATCAGTCAGGAAAGGCGCCCTCCGGAACTTTAAGGCCCGGTCGAGCGGCTGCTTCCTAGCAGCCTCGTTTCAGCCCTTCAAGCAGCCTTGGATGCGGCCATTCCGGCATTGAACCGGGGCCGATCTTGAGTAGATTGCCCGGCTTGCCTTGGTGGGGCGTAGCCAAGTGGTAAGGC
>Ga0247762_1000252_pt1 | contig 19656 bp, 17 predicted proteins | sample UWRJL081202R4_FD_181016 | JGI IMG/M metagenome (GOLD analysis project Ga0247762, IMG submission 181016) | Plant litter microbial communities from Arlington Agricultural Research Station in Wisconsin, United States - UWRJ-L081-202R-4 | ecosystem: Environmental > Terrestrial > Plant litter >...
CAACGATTATTTTAACCCTCAGTTAGCGTTGATCTCAATAAAAAACACCGTACCCTTCCCTACTTCCGTTTCAAACCAGATCTTCCCACCCATCTGCTCTATAGCCTGTTTAGCAATAGCCAGCCCCAGACCGGAGCCTGACTTTTTCGTGGTGAAGTGTGGCACAAAGATACGCTCGGCTACTTCCGGCTCGATGCCTTTTCCTGTATCGGCAAACGACAGCAACACGCGGTTACCCGTACGCTCTGCACTAACCACCACGCGCAATGCCTCTCCGGGCCGCCCGGACTGCAGGGCATTCAGAATGATATTGGAAAACGTCCGCCCCAGCAACTGCTCATCGCCCTGTATATATACTTCCCGCAGCGCCGTCTCCAGCGATACTTCACCGGTAGAACGGTGCAGATCCACCGTGCGCCGCAATAGCTGTATAAGCTCAAACGGGCGCATCACGGGCTCAGGCATCTTCGCAAACGCACTGAAGGAAGAGGCGATATCGTTCAGTGTGTCCACCTGTGCCAGGAGCGAGCCGATAGCTTTAGAGGTCTTCTCCGGCGTATTGGCATTGTTCTGTATCGAACGCTCCAGCTGCTGCAGGGTAAGCTTCATCGGCGTGAGCGGGTTTTTGATCTCGTGAGCCACCTGCTGGGCTATTTCGCGCCACGCCCGTTCGCGCTGCGTCTGCTCCAGCTCAGCTTTACTTTCGCCAAGCTTGTAGAGCATCTGGTTGTATTCTTTTACCATCAGCCCTATCTCGTCGTCCGAGCGCCACACCAGGGGCTGATTCATGCGGGTAAGCGATGTTCTCCGCAGCGACTGTGTAATGAACTTAAGCGGGAAGGTGAGCCACTGCGATACGAAATAAGACAACACCACCAGCACGATGAGTATAAGCGCAAAGATGTTCATAATGTTCGCCAGGATATTGATCTGTATCTTCTCGAGCGAATACTCCGACTGAAAAAACGGTATCCCCAATATTCCGATAAGCTCACCGTTCGTAGGGTTCTTCAGCGCTGCATAAGCCACGTGATACTCCAGCGTACCCACCGCTTCAGTCTCGATAAACAGGTTCTCACCACGGCGTATCTTCCGTATCGCAGACGCATTAATATAATTCGAGATCAACTCGTTCTCGAAGATCAGCGGCTGACTTGTGGCCAGTAATACACCCGATGCCTGGTAAACATTGGCTTCGAGGCTGGTAAACTTGGCCAGGTCGGTAAGCTTATTCGCGAACGTGGTCACATAATCATCGCCGCGAACGGACATGTAATCATGCAGCACCACTGAGATCTGATCGCCGAATTGCTTCGACTTGTTAATATACTCCTCGTTCATCTGGTTCTGCGATGACCGCGTGGTAAGCTGCAGCGTAACACCGCTTACTATAATAAGCGGCAGAAAGAACGCTACGTTGAGAAACAGCTGTATCCGCGCGGAGAAGTAAAGCTTATATCCCTGAACATAATTTATTATACCGAGCGCCAGGATGAACACCAGTACCGTAGCCAATCCCAATACCAAGAGAAACGAGAAGTTGGCCAACGCATATGTGGTAGTCGTTTCAGGTGACGATACCACGGCTATCCGCTCATTCTCATCTTCCACCGCAATGTGGTCAAAGCCCGCATAGTGAAGGCCATGTGTGTGTAATGCCCCGCTACCCAACAGCATACGGTCAAACGAATGCTCATAATTGAACGCGCCGGAGCTGTACAGCAACGTATTCCGGTAGAACACGGCATAGCTAAGCTCCTGCGAACGGTAAAACTGCTGAAAGCTGTTATCTACCAGCAGCTCAGGATATACGTTCTCCGGAATGATCTTCTTCAGCGAAAGCTCTACCACAACCCATCCGGCCATGGCCGACAGCCGTGACATAGGAACTACCACAAGGTATTTCTGTGTAACATCTGTGGATGGGCGGCTTACAAAATATACGCCATCGTAATCCGTACGGTATGCATCCTGGTTATAAATACCGATCAGGTCGGAGAACGTGCCCGCCATGCGCCCGTCTACTTCAGCTCCGGACGCATTGAAGATATGAATATCTACGTCGTACTTATTGAAATAGCTGGGCAGGAACACCTGTCGTATCTTCTGACGGATAACGTCCTTCCGCAAGAACGGCGAAGCTATGCGCGACTGGATAAACTTATCCTCGGCAATCTTCATCCCGAGCTCCCGAAGCAGGTATTCACCAAAGTAATCGCGCTCCACGAGAAAGTTATTGGCAAACTTGAACTGGCTCTCCAGCTTCTTTTCACGCCCAAAGTACTGCATGGAGTACGCCGCATTGGCCGACAGAAAGAACACCGAAAGAAACATATACGCAAACGTGGCGAAGCCCAGCCGCCTCAGACTCGAATACAACTTCAGTGCATACACCAAAGCAAAGTAACCCACGCCTATCAGCAATGACGATATAAAAGGTTGCTTCGTCAGTGTATTGATCCCGGTAAAGATGCCCACGGCAATAGCCATACACGCCACGATCCGCAGCAGGTTCCCATCCCCTACCAGCAATCGTCCGAAGGCATGAAAGAACAGGAAGCTGCACGTACAGGCCAGCAGCACCGCCAGCAACGCCGTAATACGCAACACATCGAATTGCAGCGACTGCGATATATCCAGAATGATAGAAGAGTTGTTGTAAATCGTCTGAATCACGACAAACGGAAACAGCGCTGCAAACAGCACACCCAGTGCCGACAACACCGATAGCCCCCACGTGAGCACCGGCCGTTGCAGGCTATACCTTACGATACGAAAATGAAACAGGTTGCGAAACAGAAAATACGTAAGCGCAAATATCCCAAGCTCGTTAAGCATAAGGTCGCCCAGTGAAGCATTCAGATCAGACGACGCAAAGAACTGCGGGTTGAAGAGATCTGAATCGATAAACGCCCCCGGGAAATTGAGCCGCGTCATCCCCACCCGCAGCGCATAGAAAAACCCATACAATATCGCAAACTGGACCTCCGCATAACGTAGCCTGCCGACAAGGCGATACACCACCACGATCAGCAATACCAGCGACAGGCTTATCAATACCGCGGCAGCCTGTTGCAAACGCTCGTGTAGCAAAAGTTGCTGCTGCAGGAAACTTACCTTGAACGGACATTGACCCTCCACGCACACAGGCAACCCGATGTTGGCGTTAGCCTCCAGGATGCTCACATTGCCCGAAGGGAAAATAGCACGGTTCCAAACCGTATTCAGGTAGTTATTGGTAATGGTATACTTCCGGTACAGCGGTATCACCGCCACCAGGAAACGCCCGGGGCGTATAGTCCACTTCTTGGCCAGGTAATCACTGCTGCCTGAACGTAGCAGCTTCAAACGAAAAGTATCCGATACGGACGCGTATGTCGGGATATAATTATTATCTGACCACGAAATAACCTGTCCGTGGTCATACACGAAAAACGACGACTGAACATCCTGCCCGGGCAGGAAATCCGCATTACGTTTCTCCTCTTCCAGAAAGCGCAGCGCCTCCTGATCCAGTAGCTTGATCTGCCCATCGAGTCTGAGCGAAAACTCGTTTACGATAGCCTGAGGCGACGACACCCGGTTAGACACTGCTATACAGCCTATTCCCGCCCCGAGGAGCAGTAATACACCCAATATCAAAACCGCGGTGGCAGATCGTAGCAACTTCTGTCGTATTATATCCTAAATATATGATTTCCTGATCAAGTGCAGCGCCGTCGGCCAGAACCTCAGCAACCCTACGCTTAGCTTACTTCGCAGTGATACCTCCGAACAGGTACAGGTAGATAATTCTTGAATACCGGTAATTCAGCGGAGCAATCAGGATCATAAATGCAATGATCGTACCGATATAGGCCCACTCGGAAGGATTTCCGGCGAGATAAAGAACGGCGCTGAGCGCGATTATACACGCCATCGTAATACCATAACCAACATACATAGCCCCCTGGTAAAAACCGGGCTCGGGCTCCAGGCGCACACCGCAGTGCGGGCACTGCTCGTGCATAACGTTGAACTTACCGATGCGCCGTAATGGGTACACAAACATGTCACCCTCACGGCACCGCGGGCACTTACCGTGCAGTAATGCCGCCAGATAAGTTCTTTGCCCCATGCTGCGTACTGTTTTTATACCACAAATATCCCAGGATAATGATAGCCAGGTAAGGCATACATAACAGGTACAGAATACCGGTATTGATGCCCGCCGCAATACCCGGATTGCCGTTGGAGTAGTTATTCTCCAGCGTAGAGCGACACATGGCGCATTGCGCCTGCACGCTGCCCGAGAACACGGTGAGCATAAGCACTGTTAAAAGAAAAACGACACGGTTCATAACACCACATTTATTGTTTTCAAATACATTTTCACAAAGCCCTAGTGTGTATAGTACGGGCTTATCATCAGGTATACCACCACGCCGGTCACCGCCACATACAGCCACAGCGGGAAGGCAATTTTAGCAAGCTTGCGATGCCTCACAAAATCACCGGACCAGGCGCGCAGGTAAGTAAACAGCACCAGCGGCAATATGGCAATCGAGAGCAGAATATGCGTGATCAGGATGAAAAAATACACATACCGCAGCGCACCCGTGCCGCCATAAGGCGTAGAGTCGCTCGTCATGTGATAAAGCACGTACATCACCAGGAACAACGCCGAAAGCACCATACAGATCTTGATCAGAAACTCATGACGCTTGCGATTTCCGTTCTTGATCGACACCACAGCAGCCACCAGGAACACAGCCGTAAAGCCGTTTAAGGTAGCATAGATCGGCGGCAGGAACGTAAGATCATAACCCGGCACACGAATACCGAAACACACAGCCACTGCTATAGGAACTATAATCGAAACCGCTATGATAAGCTTTCGGTATGCTTCTTTACGCGGCGCATCCAACACATTGCTTTCCATCTTCTCTCTCTTAATATTGTTTTAAAATAATAGTCAATTCTGTAATCAGGCGGTCCGCGTCTTCACGATCCGTTATGGCGTATTGGCCGCGTAACCTGCGCTTCGTATCGATCACGGCTACATCCTGGCCCTCTTGCATAAAGAATACACAGCGTCGCCATTCGGGGTCCAATGTCGAAGTATCGATAACCGTGAACCAATACAACGGCAATCCCACTTCTTCTTTTACCCGCTTCACCTGGGTCGCTTCGTCCGCGGTTTCCCGGGTAAACAACACTACGGCCAGGCTATCGCCTGCTGGAATATGTAAAGCCTCCATCACAGGTTCCGGCAGGCGGTAGGGCAGTTTCTCTACCTCGCCGCAATTATCGGCTCCAACCGGCAGCTCGTTCTCATACAGCGGCGGTACGGCAAACTCATTACGCCCAAAGTATTTCAAAAAAAGAAATACGCAGGCAGGCAGCAGCAACGCTGCAAACAACACGATAGCCTTCCGCTTTTTATTCACGATAGAGGACGATTAAATCAGTTTCAAAAAAAGAGGCTTAAGTTTATCACCTAAGCCTCCGAGTACAATGAACATTAAAAATTAAAATCTTACGAGGCCCACGTGCACACCTTCATAGATGAAGGCTACAAGCATCCAAACCACAAATACCAGTGGTATAAGGATAGACCAGAAAAGAACTTTAACCTCATAGCGCAAGTGCATAAACTCGCCTACGATATAAGCAGCTTTCACAATCGTGAGGCCGATGAAAACAGCTGTTTTGAACGGACCGGCAGAGATAGTGAAGGCAATGATAAATTCAATGATTGTGATGACGAGAAGTATGCCCGCTGTCTTCCAAAGTTTGGCGATTTTGGCTTTATCCGCAGGGATTACGTTCACTACTACTTCTTCTGAGTGAGATGCCATAATGTTTTCTATTTATAAAAGTTTATAAAAATCAGTGTCTGTAGATTAAACCAGGTAGAAGAACGTGAACACGAACACCCACACCAGGTCTACAAAGTGCCAGTACAGACCTACTTTTTCTATCATCTCGTAGTGACCACGACGCTCATATACGCCCATCACCGTGTTGAAATAGACCAGGAAGTTAAAGCACACCCCGCTGAATACGTGGAAGCCGTGGAAACCTGTTATAAAGAAGAAGAATGCTGCAAAGTCTCGCGGGCCGTACTCGTTCTGTACGAGGCTTGCGCCGATACCGTCACCTCTGCCGTGGATAAAGTGGCTCCATTCCCAGGCCTGGCAGCTCAGGAAGCAGATACCGCCAACGATAGTCCAGAGCATCCATTTCTCAACAGCAGCGCGGTCCATGCGGTGACCGGCCTCTACAGCCAATACCATCGTTACCGAACTCATGATGAGAATGAAGGTCATGATACCAACGAATACCAGCGGAAGCGCTACACCGTGCAGGAAAGGCACAGCTTCGAATACCTTCTCTGGTACAGGCCAGTACTTGTCAGAAAATGTGAAGGCTTCTATCGCACCTTCGTATGCTTTGTGCGAAGAGCGCACCATGCCGTAGGTGATAAGCAGAGCCGAAAATGTGAAAGCATCAGAAAGCAAAAAGAACCACATCATGAGCTTGCCATAGCTGGCGCCCATCGGTGAAACCCCGCCGTCCCATACGCTCCTGCCCGGAGCCGTTGCTGCTGAAGTACTTGCCATAGAGTTTAAGGTATACGTTGATTAGTTTTAGTTCTTATTCAAGCTCCGGGTTTACCTGTCGCCAGGCGACCCTTCGTTTTAGCGATTCAATATTAAAAAGACGAACAAATATAGCCAAAGTCCACCCAAAAAATGCCAGTACATAGCGCACATTTCTATAGGGGCCATGTTCCTGGAATGCACCTTGTAGCGGAACACCGAGCCCAGCAGGATCAGCAGTACGATAACCCCGCTAACCACGTGCAGACCGTGCGCACCCGCTAACACATAAATGAATGAGTGTGAGACGTTTCCTCCTGTAAAAAACTCCTTCAATCCCACCATCTGGTCAAATGCCATAAGCTGGCCTGCCAGGAACGCCACACCCAGGATTGTGGCAATCGAAACCATTATTTTGACTGTTTCCAAATTATCGCGACGGGCTGCGCGCACCGCCAGAACCATCGGAATACTGCTTAAAAGCATAATGCCCGTGCTGTAGTAAAACATTGACGGCAGGATAACTTCCGCCCATCCCGTGTCACCACGCTTTACTATATAGGCGCTGGTCCATCCGCCGAACAGCATGATAACCGTTGCCATAAACAACCACAACGCGAACTTCTGCGGATGCATCGCCAGGGGCCGCTTCGCTTCTTCAACAATCTTTATATCCATGGCCTTTGTCTTCTATGTAAATCAAATATTCAATCCTTCATCTATAGTTTGTCCAGCAGGAACGCTACCTGCACGATAGGCAGATAGAGGAACGAACCGAACATGATCTTCAGTGCCGACTTCCGGTCACCCGTACGCATCAGTGAGAAGGTCTGCGCAAAGAAAAGCACGCCACATACCGTAGCTACTACTGCCGAGTAGATGCCCGTTATACCGAACGTAGCCGGCAATAGCCCCAGCGGTATAAGGAACATCGTATAGATCATGATCTGTATAGCCGTATTCAGATCTTTTTCTCCTCCCGAGGGCAGGAGCTTGAAACCAGCCTTCTTATAATCTTCATCGGCAACCCAGGCTATAGCCCAGAAGTGGGGAAACTGCCAGATGAACTGTATACCGAATATGATGAGTGACTCGTGTGAAATAACGCCTGTGGCGGCGGTCCAACCTAACAGTGGCGGCAACGCTCCCGGTATTGCTCCGACAAACACCGCTATCGGCCCTACACGCTTCAAGGGTGTGTAGACAAAGCTATACAGCACCATGGAAAGAATAGACAGCACCGTCGTGAGCGGATTTGTATAAGCCATCAGTATACCTACTCCGAGGATAAAGCAGATAGCGCCGAAAACGATCGCCTCCTGTACCGACACCCGCAGCGTGGGCAACGGACGGTTCATGGTGCGGTTCATCAGCTTATCAAGATCTTTCTCGATGATCTGGTTTACAATAACAGAAGCACCTGACAGCAGGAATCCTCCGAGGAAAACCATAGCCAGTGTGCCCCAGTCTGTCTGATGAGAGGCCAGTACAAAGCCGAAGCCGCACGAGAAAGCTACCAGGAAAGACAACCGGAACTTCAACAGCTCCCAGTATGCCCTGGCTTTGGCCACCACGCGGGCGGTCATTGTAAGATCTTCGTTATATGGTCCGGCAATCATTGTGTTAAATTGTCGAGGCTTGTAATTGTTCTTTCCGGTTCATCCGCAGCAACACCGTAAACTGCACTCCGAACGTTACCGAAGCCAGCACCAAATGCACGGGTTGCAGATATGGCGGCACACCTAAATAGCCAAGGCCCATACCTGTCAGAATGGTCCCCAAAATTAGCACGATTAAGGCACGCGAGAAACTTTTTAAGCCTTCTGTTTTGCGCAATTTCAGTATTAATCCCACATGCAGCAGCAACACCATCCATGAGAAGGAACGGTGGATGATAAACGGTATCCCAAGGTTCTCAACCCACTGATCACGCGGGAACGACTGCGACACAACATCGATCGCCTCGCGTACCTGCGTGCCCAGCAGCACCTGAACCAGCAGCACGCCCATAGACGCAATAAGCCACCAGAAGCCCAGCGACGAATGGATCTCGCGCGAGTCGCTGCTTTCGTAAACCAGGTAGATCAACAGCGCCACCATAAGCAGCGCCAGGAACATGTGTATCGTGATAGTCCACGGCGTGAGGTTCGTAGAAACGACTATTGAACCTAACCAGCCCTGAAATATCGTCAGCACCAGCGAAGCCGCCGCAATAACCGTCAGTTTGCGATGCGTTTTCCACTGCTTTATCGATACCACAAATACCGATACGATCAGTATACCGATCATTACCCCAACACACCGGTTGATGTACTCGATCAGCGTCTTCGTGGGATTGAAATCATTCTCATGAAGCACCTGGGGGTTGTTCAGGATCTGGGTTGCCGTTTCCTTCATTCCCAGGGCGGAAAGGTACCTGGCGAAACGCTGATTTTTCTTGTCGCGGTGATTCGCGTAAATCTCTTTATAGTTCTCTGGCAACTGCTCTACGGAAGTAGGCGGAACCCACTGCCCGAAGCAACGCGGCCAGTCCGGACATCCCATACCCGAACCCGAGCTGCGTACCACCCCTCCCACAAAGATCAGAACATAAACCGCTACCAGCGTCGAGAACGTAAGTTTCCGAAAAGAACGCATCTGTTATTTTACTGTACTGCCGTTAAAGCAGAAAGTTTAAAGCTCAAGGACCTCTGCTGTGCAAAAGTGGCCTTGAACCTTAAACTTTCTTTCAATGTCAATTGGATCTTAGCCCTTGTGCGACTCGATTACAATCGCGCTGCCGCCGTTAGAGGTCTCGAGCTTGATAAGCTCGTTCTCGTGAGGCAGGTTAGACTCAGGTGTTTCGGAGAACGGAACAGTCTGAGGGATGTAATCGTCAGCAGCACCAGGCTTGCTGTAGTCATAAGGCCAGCGGTATACGGCAGGGATCTCTCCAGGCCAGTTACCGTGCTCAGGGAAGCGCGGCGTAGTCCACTCCAGCGTGTTCGAGTACCAGGGGTTGGCAGGAGCCAAACGACCACGGAACATGCTGTAAAAGAAGTTGAAAAGGAATATGAACTGGGCGCTCAGCGTCAGGATAGCCGCTGTACTTACCAACATATTCAGGTCAGCGAAGCCGCTGAATGTCTCAAAGTTTGTCCAGCTGTAATATCTTCTGGGGAAACCGGCCACACCGATATAGTGCATCGGGAAGAACACCAGGTAAACACCTACGAAGCTTATCCAGAAGTGGATGTAACCTAAACGGTCGTCCATCATACGTCCGAACATTTTCGGGAACCAGTGGTAAATACCCGCCAGCATACCGAAGAACGACGCGCTACCCATTACAAGGTGGAAGTGAGCCACCACGAAATAAGTATCGTGAAGCTGAATGTCGATAGCCGAGTTACCCAGGAAGATACCGGTGATACCGCCTGTAAGGAAGAACGACACCATACCGATCGAGAAAAGCATACCCGGCGTAAAGCGCAGGTTACCCTTCCACAGTGTGGTTACGTAGTTAAAAATCTTAACCGCCGAAGGCACCGCGATGATCAGCGTAAGCAGCATGAAGATCGATCCGAGGAACGGGTTCATACCAGTTACGAACATGTGGTGAGCCCACACGATGAATGACAGGATCGCGATGAACAGCATAGAACCGATCATGGCCTTGTAACCGAAGATAGGTTTACGTGAGTTGGTAGCGATGATCTCAGACGAAAGACCAAGCGCAGGCAACAGTACGATGTATACTTCGGGGTGACCGAGGAACCAGAACAAGTGCTGGAACAGGATCGGGCTACCACCGTCGTGAGCAAGAGCTTCGCCGCCGATGTATATATCAGACAAGTAGAAGCTTGTGCCGAAGCTACGGTCGAATATCAGCAGCAATGCAGCTGAGAACAGAACCGGGAACGACAGCAAACCGATGATGGCAGTAAAGAAGAACGCCCAGATGGTAAGCGGCATCTTGGTGAACGCCATACCACGGGTACGCATGTTGATAATCGTAGTGATGTAGTTTACACCGCCGAGAAGCTGGCTCACGATGAAGAGCGCCATAGACACCAGCCACAGGGTCATACCCAGGCCGGATCCTTTAATAGCTTGCGGCAGCGCGCTGAGCGGAGGATAGATCGTCCATCCACCACCGGCAGGACCGGTTTCGAGGAACAATGAGATGAACATTACCACGCTGGCCAGGAAGAAGAACCAGTATGACAACATGTTCATAAAGCCCGATGCCATATCACGCGCACCGATCTGCAGCGGGATAAGGAAGTTGGAGAAAGTACCGCTCAAACCGGCAGTGAGTACGAAGAATACCATGATGGTACCGTGCATCGTAACCAGCGCGAGGTAGAACTCAGGATCCAGTTTACCCTCAGGAGTGATCCACTCACCCAGAACCGGCTTGAGCCAATCGAGGTTCATATCAGGGAAACCGAGTTGCAGACGGAAAATTACCGAAAGCGTTCCGCCGATCAGGGCCCAGAAGATACCCGTGATCAGGAACTGCTTGCCGATCATCTTGTGATCCTGGCTGAAAATATAGGTAGTCCAGAAATTACCTGCATGGTGTTCATGCTCGTCGTGAGCGTGGTCATCATGCGCGTGATTTCCGCTTTGGTGAAGGTGTATATCGGTCGTTGCCATGTCGTTGATAAATCTTGTTTGTACCTACTCGTAAATCATTGCTGAACGGCTGCTACAGTGGCGCCCGGATCTTTTTGCATACCTGCCTGTATCATGGCTGCCTCCTTCAAGGCTGCCGGCACCTGCTTCAGGTAATCGGGGTTCTGCTTAAGCCACGCTTCCTGCGAAGCCTTCCAGCGCTCATAAGACTCTTCGTCTTCTACTACTACCGGCATCTTCATTGAAAAGTGACCTCTTCCGCAGATCTCGGTACATGCAAGCTCATAATTAAAGTTAGGGTTGTTCAGCTCAGCACGCATCTCTTCAGTAGTCTTTGTAGCTACGAATTTGAATTGTGTGGGCATACCCGGTACCGCATCCATCTTTACACGGAAGTGCGGTAAGAATACACTGTGAAGTACGTCTTTCGCACGGATCTTCAGGAGAATTTCCTTGCCCTTAGGCAGGTGAAGTTCCAGCGACTTGAAATCATCAAATGAATGCTTGTCTGTAAGATCAAGACCGAACTCGTTGATGGGATCGATCAGCTTGTAGTTGTAACCACCAAGCTCTTTATCCTTTACACCAGGATAACGCGCAGTCCATGCAAACTGCTGACCTACCAGCTCGATCACCTCAGCTTCTTTAGAAGCAGGGGCTGTAATCTCATTCCATGTACGAAGACCAGTGAAGATCAACAGGGCCAGTACGATTGCAGGGATGATAGTCCAGGCAAGCTCCAGGTAATGGTTATCCGGATAGTACTTAGCCTTGCGGTCAGCCTTGTATTGATATTTGAATATGAACATGAACATGATCACGCTGATGATCGAGAAAGCGATCACCGTAATAGCCATCGTGATCCAGAACAGATCGTCAGTCTTTTTGCCATGGATCGAAGCGATCGGCAAAGTATAGTCTTTGAAATTTGCGAACGAGTACCAGAAGAAAGCCACCAGGCTCACAACCATAAAAACAACAAATAATGCAGCGTTCACACTGTTGGCGGAATCAACCCGCGCACCGGCCTCCTGCGACCCTTTCGCTACACGTATCAGGTTGCCCACCCTGAAGATCATGTAGAGGATCCCCAGAATAAGAACAACACCTAGAAAAATTAACAAACTCATCATAGTGGTTTCTATAGATTAAATGTGGTGATGAAGGCTTTCTTGTAACATAGGATCGTTCTTTGCGACCAGCGGCATCTTCGACAGGCTGTTCAACACAACCAGAAGGAAGGTAGCTGCGAAGATCAGACCCGTACCGATCTCCAGGAGTCCCATAACTCCATCGTGCTTCATAACACCAGGTGTTACGATATTGAAGAAGTCAAACCAGTGACCTACAATGATGATAGGCGTTACCACTTTCAGCATAGAGATTTGGCGTTTCGCGTCACGCGTCATGAACAGCAGGAAAGGAAACACAAAGTTCAGGAACAGGTTTGTGTAGAAGATCCAGCTATAAGGAGCATTTCTCTGACGCTCAAGAAAGTATACCGTTTCTTCAGGAATGTTTGCGTAGTAGATCAGCAGATACTGACCAAACCATATATATGTCCAGAAGATAGAGAACGCAAAGCAGAATTTACCAAGGTCATGCAAATGGTTAGCGTTAACCACTTTCAGATAACCCGCAGACTTCAGGTTAGCTACAATCAGCGTAATAACTGCCAGACCGGTTACCCACCAGCTTGCAAAAATGTACCAACCGAACATGGTAGAGAACCAGTGAGGATCTATGCTCATCACCCAATCCCATGCGCCTACTGAAGAACTAACTGCGAAGAACACCAGGAACCATGCTGCCATGCTTCTGTTCTTGCGCCAGTATGAAGTAGAGTTATCGAGATCTTCCGCCAGCATCGATTTCTTGATACGGGTGAAGAACCAGTACCACATGCCGAAGAAGATAACCATACGTGCAATGTAGAAAAGCGGGAATGTACCGCCTGCCAAAGGCCAGAAGAAGAACGGAGCCTTCTTATTGATGATCTTATCGAAATGGTCGGTGCCTTGCGCATAGAGACCTTCGTGTGTCCAGTGGAACACATCGTGTTTAACGATGAACCAAAGTACCAGTGTGATTACACCCGATACCGGGATCCATGCTCCCATCGCGAGAGGTATACGTTTGATACCGGCTGACCAACCTGCCTGGGCTGCATACTGAATAGCCACAAAGAACAAACCGATGATACCGAGACCAACAAAGTAAATGTTGTTCATCCACAACGTGGTGTATAGACGCTTCAACCAGTGCGGAGTCTCTTCATGGTGACCGCCCGCAGCCGCTTCATGGCCGTGACCTTCCGAAGCTGCCTCGTGCCCGTTGCTGGCTACCAGCTCTTCCTTCTTGATAGAAGAGTGATGACCGCCACCGTGCTCCTGCCCTTCGTGGTGTGCGCCGCCGCCTGCCATGGCCATGATCAGACCAATGATAAACAACAGCACGCCCGCTCCCAACACAAAAAAGAGCGTCCGCTTCGTCGCCGGCTTAAACTCGTATTGTTCGTCTGTAACTACTACTTGATGAGCCATTTTTATGGATTATTCTATTATCAAATATTCAATTCGCGTTTACTTATTTCTGCAAAGTCTTCACATACTTCGCGATCTTCCAGCGATCTTCAGGGCTTACCTGCGAGCCGTGGGGCTTCATCAGGTTCTTGCCATACGTGATCACGTGGAATATGTGGCCTTCAGTAATGTTCTTCAAACCATCTGATTTATAGTTGGGAACACCGGCATACTTGTCGGCAACTTTACCAGCGCCATCACCTTTCTGGCCGTGGCAATGGTCGCAGTATGTTTCATACAGGATCTTGCCTTCTCCCACGATTGCAGCCGATGAGTCGAGCGGGTTCACAAGCTTGTCAGAAAGACGAAGACCTGTTGAATCGTTCGGCAAACGGTAAGGCAACCAGCCTTGCTTATTGCGGGGAACTGTGTTGGCAGGAACCTCACGCATATTCATGTGGTGAGGGTTCAGGTTATTCGAGTTATAATACTCTGCATGACCGTCTGTGTATTCGATAGACGTTACCCATCTGCCGGCATCCGGATCGGTAATTTGAGTATAAGGCTCATAGGCTACCGAGTGGTACATGTTCGGAGCATACTCCACACCCTGGTCATCACCACTGGCACCGCACGATGTCAGCACAGCTGCTGCAGAAATTCCTATGAACAAGCTTTTTACAAAACGCATAGTTACTATTCTCTGATTATTCAAAATTCTTTTCATTCACTTCCGATGCTCCTGCATCTTTCAGCAAGCGGCTGATCTCAGCTTTCTCTTTGCTGTTGTTCACGGCAAGGTCAATTGCCATTACGTGCTTGTCGTCCGTGCTGCGCAGATCGAACGTACGGGGCCAGTTATATGGCTTCAGGTTACTTATGATCATAAACGTAGCCACCATACCGAGTGCGGCCAGCAGTACGGTAAGCTCGAACGTAACCGGGATGAAAGGGGGAAGAGACACGAAGTTCTTACCACCGATGATCATCGGCCAATCGAAACCGAGCATCCAGATCTGCATCGTCAATGCCAGTGAGGTACCGGTAAGACCAAAAAAGAAGGCTGCTATAGGCAGGCGCGTACGCTTCAGGCCCAAAGCATCATCAATACCGTGAACCGGGAAAGGCGAGTATACTTCGTGGATCTTGACGCCGCTCTCGCGTACCTTACGGATACCGCTCAATACAGCCTCTTCATCATCAAATACGCCTACTAAAAAGTTTTTATCTGCATCCATGAGGAACTCTCTAAAAGGTTAATCAAAGTTTGGTATTAATGCTTCTCAGCGTCTACTTCAACAGGTGTGCCCTCGTTAAAGTGATGCGATTTTTCCGAGTCAGAGCGTACAATGCTCTTCACTTCTGCCATGTTGATTACCGGGAAGAACTTCGCGAAGAGGAAGAACGCCGTAAAGAACAGACCGAAGGTGAAGATATACTCACCGATGTCGTACATAGTCGGGTGGAACGAAGTCCAGCTCGAAGGCACGTAGTCACGGTGCAGTGAAGTCACGATGATCACGAAACGCTCGAACCACATACCGATGTTCACGATGATCGACAATACGAATGTAGCGGCGATGCTGGTACGGATCTTCTTCACCCAGAACAGCTGAGGAGAGATTACGTTACAGGTCATCATAGACCAGTATGACCAGGCGAAAGGACCAGAAACACGGTTGAAGAACGCGTATCCTTCGTATTCAACGCCTGAGTACCAGGAGATGAACAACTCGGTGATATACGCGATACCTACTACCGAACCCGTTACGATGATGATGATGTTCATCAACTCGATATGGTAGATAGTAATGTAATCTTCAAGCTTGAATACCTTACGGGTAATGATAAGCAGGGTAAGTACCATCGCGAAACCAGAGAAGATCGCACCCGCAACGAAGTAAGGCGGGAAGATCGTGGTGTGCCAGCCGGGTATAACCGACGTCGCGAAGTCCATGGATACGATAGTGTGTACTGAAAGTACGAGGGGTGTTGAAAGACCAGCCAGAATAAGCGCTACTGACTCGTAACGCATCCACGTCTTGGCACCACCTTGCCAGCCGAAGCTCATGGCATTGTATACTGCGGCGCGGATCTTCGCTCCCTGAACTACCGCACGGTCGCGGATAGTGGCAAAGTCAGGAATAAGACCGATGTACCAGAATACCAGCGATACTGTAAAGTATGTCGAGATCGCAAACACGTCCCATAACAGAGGCGAGTTGAAGTTAGCCCAGAGCGAACCGAACGCGTTAGGCAGCGGCAGAGCCCAGTAGAAACCTAACCACAGACGGCCCATGTGGACCAGCGGGAACGTTGCAGCACAAATAACGGCAAAGATCGTCATCGCTTCCGCAGCACGGTTGATAGACATTCTCCACTTCTGACGGAACAGCAACAAGATCGCGGAGATCAGTGTACCGGCGTGACCGATACCAACCCACCACACGAAGTTGGTGATGTCCCATGCCCAACCTACTGTTTTGTTAAGACCCCAGACACCGATACCATTCCACAATACCGTGCACAAACAATAGAATCCATATACAAACAGAGTCAATGACACGGCCATGGCGATCCACCATGTTCTGGTGGGAGCAGCCTCTACCTGGCGGCAAATGTCATGTGATACATCCTTAACCGTTTTGCCACCGGTTACTAGAGGATCTCGAACTACTGACGTTACCTGCATTTTACGTATTAAAAGTTATTCGTTATCAGTTTTAATTGTTGCTTCATTACGCTTTCGCAGCGTCTTTGTTTCTCACCTTCGTGAGGTACCAGATGTTCGGTTTCACGCCGATTTCTTCGAGTACCTGGTAAGCGCGCGGATTGTGTGCGTGCTTGTCTATACCATGAGGACGTGCCTCATCTGCAGGTGTGATTTGCAGAAGCTTAGAGATAGCGCTTTCAGGATTGTTCAGGTCACCGAACACGATAGCTCCTGTAGAGCATGATGCCGCGCAGGCTGTTACTGCTTCGCCATCTTTCACAGGTCTTCTCTCCTTCTTAGCTGTAAGCTTAGCGCCCTGGATACGTTGTACGCAGAATGAACATTTCTCCATTACACCGCGTGAACGTACCGTTACGTCAGGGTTCAGTACCATTTTGCCGAGATCAGTGTTCATGGCAGGGTTAGCTGTTGCGAACTTCTCGTTGTCGTGGTATTTGAACCAGTTGAAGCGACGTACTTTATATGGACAGTTGTTTGCGCAGTAACGTGTACCGATGCAACGGTTGTACGTCATCTGGTTCAAACCTTCTGTGCTGTGGGTCGTTGCAGCAACCGGGCACACTGTTTCGCAAGGTGCGTTGTTACAGTGCTGACAAAGCATCGGCTGGAACACAACCTCAGGGTTGTCTGCCGCTACTTCAAGACCTCTCCAGTCTTCTATGTTCGCGTCGCTGCTGTAGTAGCGGTCGATACGCAACCAGTGCATTTCGCGACGGTTGATAACTTCTTCGCGTCCTACAAGCGATACGTTATTTTCTACGTTACAAGCCACTACGCAGGCGCCGCAACCTATACAGGTGTTGAGGTCGATCGCCATACCCCAGTGGTGGTTCTTGTATTCATGGCCTTTCCAAAGCGAGAATGCTCCCGGCTCGTATTTGCCCTTCTCCTGGTCTTCCGCAGTGCCTTCACGTGTAGGCGCAGGGTTAGCCCAGCTGGTAACTTCAGGCTGGTAAGGATGTTCCCATCCTTTTTCCTGGAACTCATCCAGTCTTACTTCCTGGATCACCGTCTGACGGCCCATGTATGTGTTATGGGTTTGTGTCTGAGCGATCTGGTATGTTTCGTCCGTGATCTTGAATGTGATGTTCGATGCGCTGTAGCTCAGTGAGCCGTTTACCAGCGTCAGGAAAGGATACGCGTTCTGACCGATACCGTCGGCTACTTTACCTGCCTTGGTGTGGCCGTAACCTACCGGTATACCGATAGTGCCTGCAGCCTGACCGGGTTGTACCAGTACGGGCAGCTTCAGCGTTTTACCGTTAACGGTAATGATCGCGTATTTTGAAATGCTTTCGCTGAAAGAGATGTCTTTGGCATCTTTAGGAGATACTGTTACATAGTGATCCCAAACCGCCTTGGTGATAGGATCGGGAAGCTCCTGCAACAGCGGGTTGTTTGCTTGCGAACCGTTACCGATAGCGCCGGTTTCGTAGAACACTACTTCTGTAACACCCTCGCCCTTACCAGGTTTGTAGTTCGATGCGATTGTGGTTGCGGCAGCACCTACATCACCCGCGAATACTACTGCAGCTGCAGCGGCTTCGGTAGCAACTTCGTGAACGCCGTCGTACAGACACTTATCCCAGAACTGCTGGAAGTCGATTGTCTGTCCTGTATAGAACCAGTTCTTCCAGTTCTCTCTTACAAATTCGAAATAATCTGTGTTTGTTTCGCCTGCCCAGGTCAGGAAGCTGCTTTGAGCAGCACGTGACTTGAAGATAGGCGTGATAGCAGGCTGACCTAAGCTGAAGTGATTTTTCTTAGGCTCGGCATCGTTCCATGCTTCGAGGAAATGGTGGTCAGGAGCCTGGTAGCCTACCAGTACACCTGTTTCTTCTCCCTTATAGCTGGTCGATACGCTAAGCGTGAGCTTGCTGATAGCAGCAGCCAGTTTCTCACCTGCAGGGTAATCGAATACGGGGTTACAGTTATAGAAGATAACACCGTCGATCTTTCCGCCTTCTACTTCGCTAACGAACTGGTCCATTGCCGCGTCGTTACCGAGTCTGTAGTTTACGGGGAGGCCAGGCAGGATAGTCGTGCCGTAGCTTCCTAATAAGTTGTTGATAGCGTTAACCAGGAGCTGGATCGACTTGTCGTTAGATCCGGCTACTACGATCGCCTTACCGCGGTTTGCCCACAGGTCTTCGGCGGCCTTAGCCAGGTTAGGCTTATCTATACCGTCGCTCAGGCCAGGTTGACCAGCCTTTGCAGCGATAAGGTTGTACAGTTGAATGAGTACGGCACCTTCTTCAGACGGTCTTACCTGTGTACGGTAGTCGGCGTTAGCACCGGTAATCGACAGGATCGACTCGAAGTGATAGTGACGTGACATATCCTTCTTGTTCTCACCAACCGAGCGCGTTTCAGCATACTGCTTGGTGAACTCGATAGGCGACAGCCATGTGCCGAGGAAATCAGCAGATACACCAACGATCACGTTGGCTTTGCTGAAGTCGTAAGAAGGAATAAAGCCCGTTCCGAAAGACTCCTCATTGGCTTTGAACATGCCATAGTGAGAAGACTGATCGTATTGAACGTGCTGTGTTGTAGGATATTTAGCTTTGAATTTCTCGATGGCAGCTTTCGTGCTGGGGCTCAGTACGGTGTTGCTCACGATGCGGATCTGACCACCTTTACCGGCAATCTCGTTCAGCTTGGCAATTACCTGGCTGTCCAGTTCTTCCCAGGTGATCTTCTTTCCTTTCTCACCGTTGCCGCCGGTCTGAGGACCGCGCAATCTTGAGTTGTCATATAAAGAGAGCACAGAAGCTTCAACTTGTGCGCTTGTTCCTCCCTTGGTTACGCTTGAAAGCGCGTTACCATCGATTTTGATCGGGCGGCCTTCGCGGGTTTTCACCACGATAGCAGCGTAATCGCCACCGTTTGTATAGGTAGATGCATAGTAGTTAGCTATGCTTGGATCCAGATCAACTGGCTTGTTCACATAAGGAATAGCCTTACGGATGGGAGCCTCACAGGCTGCCAGCGCTACCGCCGACATACCAAAACCCATCATTTTAAGGAAATCACGGCGGGAATGCCCCGGGTCTTCTTCGGTAACTTCCGGACCGGGTGCAAATTCCTGATGAGCATTTTTTACAAACTCCGGGCTGTTGGCCAGTTGCTCAATGCCTTTCCAGTATATCTTCTTAGATTCTTCCATAAATCCTTGTATCGCGACTCGTTAAGA
>Ga0247762_1000254_pt1 | contig 19504 bp, 24 predicted proteins | sample UWRJL081202R4_FD_181016 | JGI IMG/M metagenome (GOLD analysis project Ga0247762, IMG submission 181016) | Plant litter microbial communities from Arlington Agricultural Research Station in Wisconsin, United States - UWRJ-L081-202R-4 | ecosystem: Environmental > Terrestrial > Plant litter >...
AACCATCAATGATGCCGTCGCAACATTCACGCTTGCATAAGCATCGTTAAATAAAAAGCCTGTCCGGTCACAACACATCAAGGCGTAACCGGACAGGCTTTTATACAGTTATTATTATAATCTGAAGTGCCGGGCTACAACATCGACAGCCGATAAAAGCTTCAGATCATCCGGCTCGCTCCCCAAAGCGATGCGTATATGGTCGTTACCCACGAAACCGTTACCCGAAAATGCAATACCCGGAATAACACCGACCCCATCTTTCGACAGCGCTCCCGCAATCTCGCCCGACGTACGCCCTGTCGGAAGCTTTACCCACAAATGCCAGCTGTTCGGATGGGCCGTGATCGATACGCCCTGAAGACGCACGCGTACCAGTGCCTGCCGCCGCCGCCCTTCGGCACGCTTCTGCCTGACCAACTCATCGAAATCGCCTCTGCGGATAAGCTCGGAGACCAATGACGTAAAGAACGACGAAGGATTACTCGTCGTAAGCTTGATGGCTTCGCTAACGGCTTCCTGCGTTCCTGCAGGCGACGCCATATAAGCAACCTTTATATCCGGCGCCAAAGGTTTCGATACACTGTAAACATACCAGCCTAGCTCAGGGGCCAGCTGCGCAAAATTCGGCAGCCCTGTTTCATCCAGGAAACCGTACGCATCGTCGTCGAGTATCATCAGTCCATGCTTTCGCGCCACGGCGATAAGCTCTTCGCGTCGCGATAATGGCACCACGCGCCCCGTAGGGTTGTGAACCGTAGGCATAATGTATACGCCGCGCACGCCATGTTTCACACAAGCATCTTCCAGCACCGAAGGAATAAGTCCGTATTCGTCCGTAGCACACGCGATCAGTGTAATGCCCAGCAAGCGGCATATATCCGCAAAGGCGGGATACGACAGATCTTCTGTAGCGACAACCTTACCCGACAATCCAGCCGCCAGCAGCGCTACCATACAACCATGATGTCCGCCCGTCGCAATGGATATACGATCTACCGGCATGGCCACGTTCTTACCGGAGATCAGCCGCGAAGCCGCGGCACGATCCGCTTCCTCCCCGCTGAATGGTTTAACCGTGAGCCAGTCCGCATACTGCGTGCCGTAGTCGGCCACCAGCGCTTTAAAGGCATCCCGCTGCCCATCGAGCACCGGGTAATTCCGCATCAGGTTGATCATAGTTTCCGTATACAGGCTGTTATTGTCTGACGGCTGCAAAGTATCACGACAGATCCGATATTGCCACTGCCTCAATAAAAAAAGCCCGTGATCTTCACCACGGGCTTTAAAAGTATTGACAGGCTGTTATCTACTTTGTAAACGTGTAAGCATAGACGCTGTTGCCGAAGAACGTGGGCACAAACACCGTCTTTGTTTTCGGATCGTAACCAATGTCGGCACTGTTCAGTTTCTGCTCACGCGTATCGATCAGTTTTTTAGACTTTCCGGAAGCGTCTACATAAAACACCTCACCGTTCCAGCTGGACACCAGGTATTCGTCTTTGCCAACAGACTCTATACCGTCTGCACTCTGAGAGGTCTCCGCATACTTCGTAAGCTTCTTATCGGCACTGAGCTTATAATTTACACCAGAGCCGGCATCGGCTACGTAGAGGCTACCGTCTTTCAGCGACAACAGGCCGTTTACACGCTTAAGGTCCGCGCTCTCGAAATAGAGCTCGAGCTTGCCACCGGCAATACGGTGTATGCGTCCCTTACCTGAATCGGACACATATACATTACCCTTTGCATCTACCGTGATATCGTTTAGAAACTCGGAGCCCTCTACTTCCCAGGTTTGTTGTTTCTTACCGGTGCCGATGTCTACCGATACCACACGCGTCAGGTCGGCTATGTACAGGGTATTCTTAAAAACACCCAGGCCTTTCGGCGCATCGAGGCCTGTGATCCAGTTCATGTTCTTCACTTTACCGTCAGGTGTAACCTGGGCGATAAAGCCCTTTCCGTCTTTCTCCGACGAAGATCCATCGATGTTCGATACATACAGCAGATTGGCTTTTGCATCAAAGTATACCGACTCGGGCGTACGGAAGATCGTATCCGTTTTCCATTTCAACGCCAGATTTTGCGCACCGGCAGTAACACTAACGGCAAGCGCCACAAGGGAGAAAAGAATATGTTTTTTCATAGTTGTTGTTTTAGAGCATAACCTGGCAAAACACCAGATCATCGGATTGCCAGCACAATGGCGATAATGTTGCCCACGAGATAAACACTTATAACAACCCATGCGCCGATCCGGTTCACGAGCAAAGCTTTGTCGAATTTACCATAATCGTGAAGCTTCAGGGAAAGCGCCGACACTACGAGTGTCATAAAGATGGCAAAGAATGTCATCGAGTGCAAGGTATCCACCAACGTAAACGACGAAGACTCCGGCAGCACCGAATCGATTATATATTTATTACCTACGGCGGCAAACAGACCACCGACCGGCAAACCAAACCGTGGCTCGAGCTCGGATGGCTGGGGTGTAAAGCTAACGATCGCGATCAGGAAGGCAATATACATACCTACAAAGATCTTCATGAACAATCCCCACGCATTCCGTTCGATATCCATCGTGATGGTAAAAGTCGAAAACTCCTGGAAGTTATTGGAGGCATCACCAAAACCTGTCTCATAATCGTTGACATTCTGCTTCACCGCAAAATTTGTTATCCTCCACCCGTCAATCGCTTCTTTGGAATCATAACGGCTGCCGGCAGTATCGGGCACAAATACAAGATGCTTGTTATCGAACAATGTATTCTCGATCTGTATCTTGAGGTGTTGCTCGTCGAAAGGAAAATCCTCCACGCTCCAGTTTTCCTTCATCGTGCATTTCATCTTCATGATAACCCATGCTTTGCCGTCGATACTGTCGGTAATGATCTCCGGCTCCTCGATAGCTTTGGCATTGGGAATATCCAGCTGCTTCGAAAAATCGAAGTTGGCGTTATCGTACAGAAACCAAAGCCAGAAACGTACGGTATATTCCTTTTCGTGAAAGTTGATATCGTGAACGCTGATGATGTACGTTCCAACTCTAACTGTATCGGGGGCTTCAGACCTGGGCTTTGAAAAAACCAGCCCCGCCATACAGACAAACAACAGAACAACTAGACTTTTTTTCATGGATTTGTGTCAGAGTCGCCAAAAATACAGTTTTTTTAAAGCCACAGTATACCTGTTATCCGGCATACATCGAAAATCACCGCTTTATACCGCCGGTCACAGATACGCATGAAAAATCTGGCGCCGGTTCATGGTTATATGCCAATAATTTTTTCCTTTTACATACCGGCCTCCCCTACAACCGGCCTGCCTACTACTTATGAAATACCTATGGATCGGCGCTATCGTGCTCATCTTCGGCCTCCGCTTATTCATCCGGAGCATGCGCCACAACGAACAACAGGAGTATCAGCACCTTGTTGAAGAACAGGAAGAGTATCAAAAGCACGCAGGCGAACGCTTCAAACGATTTAGCGAGGCAACTTCCGGCGAAAAGGCCACATCCAAAGACGAATCGCGCTCATTTTACAAAGGCCTTGTAGAACGCAATTATTTACAATACGCCGACCCGGCCGACACCAGCACCATACACCAGGCTTTCGTCAATACAGACAGTGAAGATGTGCTTCCCCTGGCTTATGCAGAAGACCATACGCTTCTGTCCGACCGACGCTATTATCCCTGCAACGGAGGTATCGTATATATGGAAGGCGGCTTTATAAAACTCATCGACCAGCTGCGCCCCACATTCGAAAAAATGAACTTCAAATGTGAAGCCTCCAGCCAGCAGCGCGTATGGAGCCCCGAGCATAAGTGGACCAACGAAACCATCGTTATCAATGGCAAAACACTTACAACGCTCAGGGACTTTACCGGCACGGGCTATAAGGAAGCACCCGCACGGTTTGCCGAGATCATTAACGAAGAGATGCAACGCCAGGGATTTAACGAAAGAGTATACCTGGTTTCAAGTGGCAAAAAAGGTAAGCTGGCCATACTAACGCCCGAACTATACGAATACATCGAAAAAAGCAGCGCTAACGACTTTCACAGCCCTCAGACCGTGGCCGATTGGCGCGAGCTTCAAAATCTGTAGCAGCCCGCGATACCAGCACAAAGTTGTTTACCGTCGCGTTCTGTGCTATTTTTGGCCCGCTTAAAATCAATTAACTATGTATACCGGACTTCTTCATACCCACTCATCAGTGCGTTACCTGGTGTTGCTGCTGCTCATTGTTGTGATCGTAAAATCACTGCTCGGCTTCATCGGCAAAAAACCTTTTGTAAAGGCCGACAATATGCTCAGCCTGTTCCTGCTCATCTTTACGCACATCCAGTTTCTTGCTGGTCTGCTGCTCTACTTCGTGAGCCCCTTCGTAAAGTTCGGTCCGGATACCATGAGCGATAAATTTACACGCTACTGGACGGTAGAGCACATCTTCGGTATGCTCATCGCCGTAGTGCTTATCACCATAGCCCGCTCAACCTCCAAGCGAATGACCGATGATACTGCCAAACACAAGCGCCTGTTCATCCTGAACACCATTGCTTTGCTCATCATTGTCGTGGTAATCGTATTGAGTGGCCGTCCGCTTATCGGCGGCGCGCACTAAAGCACAATCAGCATCATAAAAAAAGCTTCCTGATATAAATCGGGAAGCTTTTTTTATGACGTCTCGAAAGAGATTATTTCCTGCGGATTGTACAACCTGTAGGCCGTACTTCGGCGGTTTCAATATGTTGGTTGGCCAGCATGATGTCGATAGCGTCGCGCAGCAGCGTGTGCCGTACGTCGGCTTCCACCTGCGCGTTGTCATCTATCGCGCCGCTGTATACCACCGTAAACTTGCCGCTGTTGTTCTTCAGCAAAAAGGCCTGGGGGCTTTTTGTGGCGCCAAGACTCTGCATCAGCGTCTGATCCTTATCGGCCAGATAAGGCACGGAAAGACCGAGTTGCTGCGCTTTCTTCGTCATATTATCGGCAGACTCAGCCGGCTCGATAGAAGAATTAACCAGCACCACCGGCACACGGTCTGAATAGTTACCGGCCAGCTTATTGATACGGGCACGATAGTACTCGTCGTACGGGCAGGCATTGGTTGTAAATATGATCACCAGACCCGAGCAGGAAGGATAGGTATCGAGCGATACCGGCTTGCCCGTCGTGACGTTAGTAAGTGTAAAGTTTTTAACCTGCGCACCGGCGGAAAGAACAGCCAGCAGCATAAGCAGCAACAGATAGTGCTTCATAGATCAGTGCGTTTTGTATAGACTACTACAAAGTTCGTGAAAACGACATAGTGTAAAGGTATTATCCTTTCCTCATTATGGGCAATTATTTTGCCAATAATATCCCCCTCCATTTCCCGCGCAAATGGGCTTATTTTAAGGTTTTCGGCCAGCACAAGATCCTTTTTACCGTACACCTTGATGAGCGCCTCCTTCGCGCACCAGTAAATACAATGCTTTACCAAATCGGTGCCCATGTCCTGCCGCTCGTCGGCATGATGTATCCTGCCGGCTATACGCAGAAGCTTCTCCTTGGGTTGCTCGAGATCTATGCCCGCCCAGTCGTGCTCATCGATAAGCGCCGCCACGTAAGGATAAGAGTGGCTGAGGGAGATGTGGTGTGCATGGCCGCGAAGGAAAGGCTTGCCATAAGCATCCTTGATCAGGCCCTGAAAATCCATGCCCTGGGCCTCAACAAGCTTCTTTACAAGCAGCCTGCCGGCAAACCACTCCCGGCGCTTTTGCGGATGAGCAAGTGTTTCCGGTATCGCCTCTGCATCGCCAAGCATACCGGCCAATACTTCCTCCGTTTCGTCAATATGCCAAAGGCCCCAGGCCCGTCCGTGTCCCGGGAACTCGGGGCCGTTCTCAACGGTTATTTTTTCAATTCCCATTTTTAAAACTTGCCTAAAGTTAGAACCTTTCGGAAAGTTTTCACCCCCATGGCTTTCCTGTAGCTTTCCCAGGGCTTTCCTGGGCCTTTCCCAGGGATAGCCTATAGAAAGCCTATATCAGCCACCATGACAACGCCACAAGTATCCAAAGTCACCTCACTCACCGGCCACCGCGACGCCGTATACACGCTGGAACGGTCTGCAATACCGGAAGTATTCTTCTCCGCTGCCGGCGACGGCATGGTAGTGGCATGGGATTTGACCAATCCAGAATCAGGTCAGCTTATAGCCCGGCTTCCAAACTCGGTGTATGCACTTCATTATCAGCATGCCACCGGAACATTGATAGCCGGCCATAACTACGACGGCATCCACCTGCTCGACTGGCAGAACAAGCAGGAGATCGGCTCGCTGAAACTCACGGAGACAGCCATATTCGATATCCAGTCGTACGAGCGCTTCCTGTATATCGCCACGGGCGAAGGTAGCGTTATAAAGGTAGATGCGTCCACGCTCGCCATTACCGCCAGAACCGCGCCCGTACTGAAGAACGCGCGCGCCATGGCTGTAAACACTAAAACCGGCGAGCTTGCCGTAGGCTATAGCGACCACTATATCCGGATCTTTACCCTCGACGACCTGACACTAAAACATGCGTGGCCGGCGCATACAAATTCAGTCTTCACCCTACGGTATACACCCAACGGTGATTTTTTGCTGAGCGGGTCGCGCGATGCCAGGCTGAAAGCATGGAACTCGAACGGCTATACACAGGCAGCCGAAGTAGTAGCTCACATGTATGCGATTAATCATCTGGACTTTAGCCCGGACCAGAAACATTTCGTAACTTGTAGCCTTGATAAATCTATCAAAGTGTGGAGCCTGGAGGAGTTGAGATTGCTGAAAGTTATAGACCGCGCAAGACACGCCGGTCATGGAACTTCGGTAAACAAGGTGCTGTGGTCAAGCCATCAAGACCAGATCATCAGCGCCAGCGACGATCGTACCATATCCGTCTGGAATATATTTTTTAAACTTTAAGCCATTTGTATGAGAATCACACCGATTGAAATACGCCAGAAGACCTTTGAAAAGAACTTCCGGGGGTACGAAAAGGATGAAGTAAACGCCTTTCTGATTACCCTCTCCCAGGAATGGGAACGCTTTACAGACGAAAACAAGGAGCTGCGCATCAAGCTCGAGGCTACCGAACGCGAAGTGAACAAGCTCCGCGAAGTAGAAAGCTCCCTCTACAAAACACTCAAGACCGCCGAAGATACCGGCGCCAACGTAATCGAGCAGGCTCGCATCGCCGCCGAGCTGCACCTGCGCGAATCACAGCTCAAGGCAGACGCCATCCTTAACGAAGCCAAGATCAGGGCCCGCAATACCATCGAAGAGTCCGAAGACCGCGCCCGTGTAATCGTAGACGAAATGGAAGACCGCCTGCAACTGCTGGTGGAAAACTATAAAAAGCTCGAAACCTCGCGCGAAGACCTCCTGATCAACCTGGGCCGCCTGGCAAACGATGCTCTCGACCGCGTGGAGCGTGCCAAGCTCTCGGCGCAGAATTTCAATCCCGACCAGCATGTGGCTATGGCCAAACGCGAAACCAAACGCGCTGCCTTCCCCAATCTCGACTTCGAACGCGCTCCCATAAAACTCGAACCTACGCCCGAGATGACGTTCCAGCGCACTGCGGAACAGGAACAAGAACCTGAGCCCGAACCCATGCCCATACTGGCAGAAGTAATATCCGCGCCGGCTCGTAAAGTACAGAAATCATTTTTTGACGAGATCGGATGATTGGACGAGTAGCATTGGAAGGCCTGGAGTTCCACGCCTTCCATGGAGTGTATCCGCACGAACGCGAATCCGGAAACTTCTTTGAGATAGATATTGCCGTGGAGACAGACTTCTCGACGGCCGCCCAAAACGACGACATTACCGGTACGGTAGATTACGAAGTACTCTTCCAGATCATCCGTAACGAAATGGGCCGCCCCTCCAAACTGCTGGAAACAGTGGTGGAGAACATCGCCAATGATGTATTGAAAGTCTATACCACCGCGGTTACTGTAGAAGTAAAACTATCCAAACTTAATCCACCCATCGGGGGCAAATGTAAAAAAGCCACCGTGAGTATTGTAAAGAAGCGTTAAGGTATTCCCCCGTATACAATGACTGCTACCCTGCTTACCCTACGCCGCTATATACTGCCGGCTGTTTTGTTGATCCTGTCAACCCTTCGAATATCCGCACAAGACAAACCTGCATACCGTCTCTTTACCGGAGACGGCAAACCCGTAGAGTTTGGGGCAATGATCAAAACGCTCGCCAGGGCCGACATCGTGTTGTTCGGAGAGCTTCATGATAATTCCATAGACCATTGGCTCGAGCTACAGGTAGCCCGCGACCTCTTTGCCCAAAGATCAGATATGGTTGTGGGTATGGAAATGTTCGAAGCCGACGACCAGATCATACTTCAGGAATACAGTCAGGGTATAATCGAAGAAAAACACTTATTAAAAGAAGCTAAAGTGTGGGACAATTATAAGACGGATTATAAACCTCTTGTGGAGTTCGCCCGCGGAAAGAAGCTGCCGGTAATCGCTACTAACATTCCACGCCGCTATGCCAGCCTGGTCTACAAAAAAGGTATCGAAGCCCTCAGCACGTTACCGGCAGAGTCGCAGCGTTACATAGCGCCACTACCTGTCGAAGTAGATCTGTCACTTCCGGGGTATAAGGAAATGATGAATATGGGATCACACGGTGGCTCAATGGCCGGTAGCGCTGAAAACATGGTTCGCTCGCAAGCTGTAAAAGATGCAACCATGGCCTACTTCATTTCTAAAAACCGTAAGGGATTATTTCTGCATTACCACGGTGCCTACCACTCACAGAACTTCGAGGGTATATACTGGTATCTCAAAAAAGCCGATTCACAAACACGGATCACAACTATACATTCCGCAGAACAACAATCACTGGACAAGCTCAACGAAGAGAATAAAGGCAAAGCCGACTTCATCATTGTCATTCCTTCAGATATGACCAGGACCTACTGATTGGCACCTGCTGCCTCTGCAGCGGCCTTCTCGGCTGCCGGATCTACGAACATAAACCCGCGGGCATCCTCGCTTTCGTAGAAGTCTACTTCCTTGCCGATAATATACATGGTGTGCTTCTTATCTACATACACGGGTATGCCTTGTATCGTATAGGCCAGGTCCGTGTCTTTCTGCTTATCGAAACCGATGATCAGCGACACACCGCCACAACCACCGCCGCGAATGCCCACCCGCAAGCCATATTCGGCAGGTATATTCTTGGTTTCCATGATCTTCCGGACTTCCTCTGCGGCGCGTGCCGATAAGGTTACCGGCTGTATATCGTTAAACATCTGTTCTGCTATGTTTATAAGTCTGTGGGCAAATATACACCTTTGCCCAACCGGAGCGTTAGTGTAAATACCCGGCATATTAACACAGGCGCCCCCAAATAAATTCTGCGCATTTAGGCCTTTGCCTTCGCAAATTTCGCGGCGACACGGTAATTTGCCTGGGTTATTTTTAATTTTTCACTTTATACCCTATTACCAGATGAACGTAATTATTGAGTTAGCCAAAGTCCTCATTCCTGCAATCCTGATGTTGTACCTGGCTTACCTGTTGGTGCGCATGTATGTTAACAAAGAGATCGAGATGCGCAAGCTTGAGATCCGCAATCGCAGCATCGACAATGTTTTACCACTTCGCCTCCAGGCCGCCGAACGGATCACGCTGCTGCTGGAGCGCATTTCTCCTCAAAATCTGCTGGTTCGCCTCAGCTCGCCCAACATGCCGGCCCGCGACCTGCACCAATCCCTGCTCCGCGATATCCGCGACGAGTACAATCACAATGTTCCCCAGCAGGTATACATCTCGCCCGCAGTATGGGAATTGATCCGGAACGCAAAAGAAGAACTTATCGTTGCTATTAACGACGCGGCCAGCGAAATGAAGCTCGATTCCACAGCCCTGGAGCTGTCGAAGAAAATATTCGAGAAATACGTAAGTAAGCCCGTAGACCCTCTGGCCCACGCGCTTGCCGAGCTGAAAGCCGAAGTGCAGCGTCTGTTCTAGCAACCAAAAAATAGCCAAACGATGAAAAAAAACCTCTTTTTCTCCCTGGCCCTGAAAAAAGCATCGGGCATACTCGGCAAAAAAGTGCGCCTCATGGCCCTGTTGGGCAAACTTGGCCAAAAGCTCACCCAGGTAAATTGGAAAGAGGTCAAAGCCGCCGAGGTGAAAACCCGGTTCGGCATAATCGGCAGACTGCTAAAGGCCTACGTGCTCGGCCGATACCGGCAAATTCCCTGGAAACCGCTGTTGCTTATAACAGCCGCCGTGGTCTACTTTATCAATCCGGTCGATCTGATGCCCGATTGGCTGCCTGGAATCGGCCTTACAGACGATTTCGGCATTCTGATGGCGGTATACGGAGCCTTCAGCCAGGAAATAGACCGTTTCCTGCTGTGGGAGCAAGGCATAACACTGGAAAAAGTATCCTGAAAGCAAAGAAACCAACATAAACAAACGGGAGCGGCCTCAAAACCACTCCCGTTTGTTTTAACAAAAAATCCACCTCTCGCTCTCACACTCCGCACTCACACTGTTTTACTCCGGCACGATAATTTTCGCATCTTTACCCGGCAGCCAGCTCGCCCCCGCCTGGCGTTAACCCTGACTCTATGAAAACAGCACTCATTGCCGGCAGTACAGGTCTCATCGGTGGCCAACTATTAAAATTATTGCTCGATAGCAACCGGTATAGCCGCGTTATAGCGATCACCCGGCACGAACTGCCCGCGCACCCCAAGCTTACTCAGATACACGCCGACGGACAAACGCTCATCGCATACGTAGATCAGTTGGCAGCAGATGATGTATTCTGTTGTCTCGGCACCACTATGGCTAAAGCGGGCAGTAAAGAGAAATTCCACCAGGTAGATTTCACATACCCCGTAGAGCTCGCCACGCTTGCCCTGGCACGCGGCGCAGAGCAATTTCTGGTTGTGTCTTCGTTAGGAGCTGATAAAAACTCGGGCATATATTATAACAAGGTAAAGGGCGAGCTCGAAGAGGCGCTCACGGGCATGGGCTATCAAAGCATGCACATCCTCCGGCCATCGGTATTGCTGGGACAGCGTAACGAAAGCCGACCGGGAGAAGGCTCCGCAAAATTCGTATACAAGGCCTTCGACTTCCTGATACCAAAGAAATATAAAGCTATCGACTCAGCCAAAGTAGCCCGCGGCTTGCTGCACTTTGCCAGCCGCGAACAGGCAGGCACGTTTATCCACGAATCAAAAGAGCTCCAATCTTTCTAATCACACACCTGCATGATCGCTGTATTGCAACGCTCATCTTCTGCTTCCGTTACTATAAACGGCAATATCAGATCTTCCATAGGCAAAGGCCTCGTTATACTAGTGGGCATCGAAGATGCCGATGGCCCTGAAGACATCGAATGGCTCGCCGCCAAGATCGTGAACCTGCGCATCTTTAACGACAGCGAGGGCGTTATGAACGTAAGTGTAAAAGACGATGGCGGCGATATCATAATAGTCAGTCAGTTCACCCTGCAGGCCAGCACAAAAAAGGGTAATCGCCCCTCCTACATAAAAGCTGCTCGCCCCGAGATCGCAATACCGCTCTATGAAGCGTTTATAAAAGCAGTAGAGAATGCGCTGGGCAAGCCGGTACAAACCGGCGAGTTCGGCGCTGACATGAAAGTAGCCCTCGTAAACGACGGGCCGGTAACCATCTTAATCGATACAAAGAACAAACAATGACCCGCATCGAGATCATACAGGGCGATATAACCCAGCTTACCACAGACGCTATCGTAAACGCTGCGAATACCAGTCTTATGGGTGGTGGCGGTGTGGATGGCGCTATCCATCGCGCAGGCGGCCCACAGATACTGGAGGAGTGCGTAAAGATCCGTAACCGCCAGGGTGGCTGCCCCGTTGGCGAAGCGGTGATAACCACTGGCGGAAATCTGAAAGCCAAATTCGTGATACACACCGTCGGTCCTGTTTGGTCTGGTAAACCGGATGACGATGTGATGCTGGCAAACGCCTATCGCAACAGCCTGACGCTGGCGGCTGACAATGATATAAAGACCATTGCGTTCCCAAATATCAGCACAGGCGTATATAAATTTCCCAAAACACAGGCCGCCGCTATCGCCATACGGGAAGTGCAGTCTTTTCTCCAGGCAGATACCACACTCGAAAAAGTGATCTTCTGTTGTTTCGACGCGGAAAACTTAGACATCTATTCCAAACTGATCACGGCATGATACAACGTACCGTATATACTCTATTCCTGGCAGGCTGTATACTAACATTCGCACAAGCTACGCACGCGCAATACAAGTACGGGCTCAAACCCGTAACCTACGATGCATACCTGAAAACCGTTACAGCCAATCCGCAGAAAGAGCTCGTCAACCTCGAGACCCTTATTCCCGGGCTCGTGCTCGATATACGCTACGCCACGACCAACAACTTCACCGGCGAAAAGATCTACACCCTTGCACGTGCCTACGCACGCAAACCCGTAGCCGAAGCACTCAGGAAAGTGCAGGAAGAGCTAAAGCCTCAGGGCCTGGGCATCAAAATATTCGATGCCTACCGGCCTTACAAGGCTACCGTCAAATTCTATGAAGTTTATCACGACACCACCTATGTGGCCTCGCCCTACAAAGGCTCACGCCATAACCGTGGCTGCGCGCTGGATATAACCGTTGTAAATCTCAAAACCGGCGAAGAGTTGAAAATGCCCACCGGCTATGATTCTTTCAAAAAAGAAGCATGGCCCTCCACGCCGGTAAAAGATCCTGAAATACGCCATAACCGTACACTCCTGATCAACATTATGCAGAAGCACGGCTTCAAGGTAAATGGCTCCGAATGGTGGCACTATGACTTCATTGGCTGGAGCAAATACGAAGTACTGGATATAGACTTCGAAACACTGGAGCAGTAGTGTAAACTACTGCACGGTTTTCAGATATGCCAGGCTCTGCGGTATCTGCTGCTCCGACCGCGACGACTCGTCTTCGATAAAATAGTGCTTCACGCCTATCTTCCGCGCTTCTTTCATCAGTGCGGCAATGCCCACATCGCCACTGCCCAGCACAACGTTACTCTCCACATCAGCCTTACCGTTGTTACTATCAGGGGTGCCCGGTTTACGATCTTTCAGGTGTAGCAACAAAAAGCGGTTAGGATGTTTCTTCAACAGCGCAAGCGGGTCCTGCCCGGCCTGCTTTACCCAGAACACATCCATTTCAAAATTCACATAACGCGCGTCAAAACTTGTTACGAAGTAGTCGAACAGTGAGCCGCCCTGGTAAGCTCCGAACTCGTAACCATGCGGGTGATAGCATAACGAGAGACCGTTCTCTTTCATGATCAAACCTGCTTTGTTAAGAATGGCTGCTGCACGCTTCACTTCTTCGGGTGTCGGCACGTCGGCAGCATGTGGCATCCAGAAGCACACTACGTATTTGGCGCCGTACGAACGGGCCTCGTCTGCAATAGCCTGGGGAAATTTCTCCAGTCGTTCAAAGTCCGTACCGAAGCTTACAACGCTGAGGTTATTGGTTGCCAGGAGCTTCATGAAATCCGGGAAGCTCAGGCCATACGTGCCGCCCATCTCGATTTCTTTAATACCCATGTTCTTCACCTTAGCCATGGTGCCGGGTACGTCCTTTGCAAATTGATCACGCAGGCTGTAAAGCTGGAGGCCTATTTCCTGGGCCTGAGCTGGACATAATAGATTAGTGAGCCCGGCACAGATCAGTGCCAGAACAGGTAGTAGAGGTCTTTTCATACGATCCGATAATCAGACTCAAAAGATACCGAAACTCCACGAACAAACAAGAAAAGCTGTCGCACCGGTTGACTTTTTACAGGCACGGTCAGTAACCCAACGACAACACAACACAAACACAACGCGCGGAAAGCCCATAAAAAAAGCGCCTTCCCGATGAGAAGGCGCTTTATGATATCGATTTCAGCAGGCTTACTTTTGCACCAGCAGAGGTGTGTTGGTAGCCAGTGTGATCAGATCTGCATCGTCAACATTCTTCTTCTCGTCAGCCACGATCAGGAAGTGCTCGTACAGGTGATCCAGCTCGCCCTTGTTCGGCTGATAGCCCAGCAGTTCGAGGCGGTGCTTCAATGCAGCACGTCCGCTACGCGCTGTAAGCACGATAGATGACGAAGGCACACCCACATCAGAAGGATTGATGATCTCATAGTTTTCAGAGTTCTTCAGGAAGCCGTCCTGGTGTATGCCTGATGAGTGGGCAAACGCGTTAGCGCCTACAATCGCCTTGTTGGGCTGCACAGGCATCCGCATCATGTCAGACACGAGGTTGCTCAGTTCATACAGCTTTTGCGATTTGATGTTGGTATACAGATCCAGATCCTTATGGGTCTGGATGATCATAGCCACTTCTTCCAGCGACGTGTTACCGGCGCGCTCGCCGATACCGTTGATCGTCACCTCGGCCTGACGTGCACCATTGATAAGGCCCGACATCGTATTGGCCGTAGCCATACCCAGATCGTTGTGGCAGTGTACAGAGATGATCGCCTTATGGATGTTCTTTACGTTCTCGAACAGGTAGGCTATACGCTTGCCGTACAGGTGCGGCAGGCAGTAGCCGGTGGTATCGGGAATGTTCACCACGTTGGCACCGGCAGCGATAACGGCCTCTACCATTTTAGCCAGGAACGCCAGGTCCGCACGACCCGCATCTTCGGCAAAGAACTCTACTTCATAGCCCTTGCTCTTGGCATACTCCACAGCCCAAACGCCTTGCTCGAGTACTTTCTCACGTGTGGTGTTGAACTTATGCTTGATATGTATATCGGACGAGCCAAGGCCGGTGTGTATACGGCCGCGCTGTGCATGATGCAACGCCTCTGCTGCCACGTCTATATCCTCTTTCTTCGCACGTGTCAGTGCACATACACCGGTGGTCGATACCGCTTTCGATATCTCTACTACCGACAGAAAGTCGCCAGGGCTCGATATGGGGAAGCCGGCCTCGATCACGTCTACACCAAGCTCCTCCAGCTTGCGCGCCACAATCACCTTCTCATCGGTCGACAACTGGCAGCCGGGTACTTGTTCGCCGTCGCGCAGTGTGGTATCAAATATCTCGATCTTGTTACTCATAGGCATCCAATGTTTTTTAACAGGAGGGGTTAATGTCTTAGTTATTAACAGGGTTCTGTACAGCCATACGGATCATGTTGCAAACAACATTGCCCATCACTTCAGTACCCAGGATCTTTTCATGTTTAGTATTGGCATCCGCAATATCGCGTGTACGGAAACCTTCTTTCAGGGTTTGCTCTACCGCGCGGATAACGACATCTGCTTCTTCTTTCAGACCGAGCGATATATCCAGCAGCAACGCCGCCGAAAGTATAGAGGCAAGCGGATTGGCAATGCCTTTACCGGTAATGTCGTGCGCGCTGCCGTGTATAGGCTCGTATAAACCTACTTTGTCGCCCACGGAAGCCGACGCCAGCATACCCATTGAACCCGCGATCTGCGAAGCTTCGTCCGTCAGGATATCGCCAAACAGGTTGCCCGTAACCACTACATCAAAGTCGGTAGGCTTCTGGATAAGCTTCATCGCAGCAGCATCTACGAACATGTGCTCTACCGTTACGTCAGGGTAGCTCTTCGCCACTTCCTGTACTACAGAGCGCCACAGACGCGAGCTCTCCAGTACGTTTGCCTTATCTACGGAAGTCAGCTTCTTACGACGTGTTTGCGCAGCTTTGAAGGCCTTGTGCGCAATACGCTCTACCTCGTAGCGTGAGTAGATCATCGTATCGTATGCCGTATCGTTGTCATTCTTGCGACCGCGCTCGCCGAAGTAAACATCGCCCGTGAGCTCGCGGAAGAAAAGTATATCGGCGCCTTTCAGGATCTCCGGCTTGATGCTGGAAGCCTCCAGCAGCTCATCGAACAGCTTGATGGGACGCAGGTTGGCATAAAGGCCAAGCTCCTTACGCATCTTGAGCAGGCCTTGCTCCGGACGTACAGGCAGCGTGGGATCGTTGTCGTACTTGGGGTGACCTACAGCACCGAAGAGTATTGCATCCGAGTTCCTGAGCTTCGTCAGCGTTTCGTCAGGCAGCGGGTTGCCCGTAGCCTCTATCGCCTCATGGCCTATAAGCGCTTCGTCGAATACGAACTCATGGCCGAAGCACTCGCCGATCTGCTCCAGAACTTTCTTACCACAGGTAGTCACTTCTTTTCCAATGCCGTCGCCTGGGAGGATCGTTATTTTATACTTCTTACTCATCGGTCTCTTACTGTTGGGTTTATAATTGATGTCTAGGTTTCCGGTTTAGTGCGCCAGCTCGAAATGTTTGATCTCGTTGTGCAAACTTATCAGGTAGTCGATATCGTCGTAACCGTTGGTCAGGCAGGTCTTCTTATACGCGTTGATATCGAAGCTCTCCGAAGAGCCGTCTTCCAGTGATACCTTCTGAGCCTGCAGATCGACGGTTATAACCGCTTTAGGATCCTTCTCGATAGCAGCAAAGATCTTCTTCAAAAAATCATCCGTAACTTGCACGGGCAGTAACGCGTTGTTCAACGCATTGTTCTTGAAGATATCGGCAAAGAAGCTCGATATCACCACGCGCAGACCAGCGTCATAAATAGACCAGGCTGCGTGCTCACGGCTGCTGCCACAACCAAAGTTTTTACCCGCCACCAGTATTTTACCACTATACGTAGGGTTGTTCAGTACGAAATCCGCCTTTGGCGTATTGTCGCTTTCGTAACGCCAGTCGCGAAACAGGTTCTCGCCAAAGCCCTCGCGCGTAGTAGCCTTGAGGAAGCGCGCGGGAATGATCTGGTCCGTATCTATATTTTCAATCGGCAGTGGAATTGCCGTACTTTTCAATGTTGTGAATTTTTCCTTGCTCATGTCTCAGTGTGTTGCAGGGTTAAACAATCTCTCTCACGTCGGTCACCTTACCGGTAATAGCGGCAGCAGCTGCACTCAGCGGGCTTGCCAGGAACGTACGGGACTTAGGTCCCTGACGCCCTTCAAAATTCCGGTTAGACGTGCTGATGCAGTATTTACCGGCGGGTATCTTGTCCTCGTTCATACCAAGACATGCAGAACACCCCGGCTGACGCAGTTGAAATCCTGCCTCTTCAAATACTTTATCCAGACCTTCGCGGCGCGCCTGCTCTTCTACCTGCTTCGAGCCCGGCACCACCCATACTTCCACTCCTGCTGCCTTCTTCTTGCCCTTCACGATGTCTGCCACCATGCGCAGGTCTTCTATACGCGCGTTGGTACAGCTACCGATAAATACATAATCTACGTTCTTACCGAGCAACTGCGAGCCGGCCTCGAGGCCCATATACTCGAGTGATTTTTTGAACGACGTTTGCTCGCTGATGTCTTTCAGCTCTTCTACCGTAGGAATGCGGTCTGTGACCTTGATACCCATACCCGGATTTGTTCCGTAGGTGATCATCGGCGCAATGTCGGCAGCATCGTATGTAAGCACGACATCGTATTTAGCACCTTCGTCAGATTTGAGGTGTGTCCACTGACTCACCAGTCGGTCGAATGTTTCACCCTGAGGAGCGAACTTACGGCCTTTGATGTAGTTAAACGTTGTTTCATCGGGGGCTATCAGGCCACCGCGTGCGCCCATCTCGATGCTCATATTACAGATCGTCATACGAGCTTCCATAGAAAGACTGCGTATCGCTTCGCCGGCGTACTCTACAAAGTACCCGGTAGCGCCGCTGGCGGAGATCTTCGATATGATGTAAAGAATGATATCTTTAGCAACAACGCCCTTACCAAGCTTACCGTTAACCTCGATCTTCATGGTCTTGGGGCGGTACTGCAGGATGCACTGTGTAGCCAGTACCTGCTCTACCTCGCTGGTACCTATGCCGAACGCTATGTTTCCAAAAGCGCCGTGTGTCGATGTATGGCTGTCGCCGCACACGATCGTCATACCCGGCAGCGTTAGGCCAAGCTCGGGACCAATGATGTGTACAATGCCCTGATAAGGATGTCCGAGGTCGTACAAAGTAACGCCGAACTCAGCGCAGTTCTTACGAAGGGTCTCTACCTGGTGGCGTGAGAGCGCCTCTTTTATAGGAAGGTGTTGATCCAGCGTAGGTACATTGTGGTCAGCAGTAGCCGTAGTGCGGTTCACATTGAACACACCTATACCGCGCTTACGGAGACCGTCAAACGCCTGGGGACTTGTTACCTCATGTATGAAATGACGATCAATATACAACACGTCCGGGTGCCCTTCGCTTTGCTTCACGACGTGTGCATCCCAGAGTTTGTCGAATAATGTTTTTGATTGACTCATATTCTCTTTGATTCCTTGCTTTATTTCAACTTCGCTTTTGTTTTTTCAAATTCGGACAGCGCTTATAACAAGTGTTAGTTTGCCCAGACCTACAAAAAATAAAACCGCCCCGACAAGGCGGGGCGGCGTGTGCTTTTTTATCTCTTTTATCACCTTTTCTGTAAAAGATGTATCGTAAAAATTCCTGCTATAGAATGAGAGGTTTTGATACACGAAGATCGGCAATCTTGGGTCCTACATCAACGAATTGTTAAAAAATATTTACCGTTGCTAACGAGTGGTTGGTTGCTGCACACCTCGCATTGTGTCTCTTCTACACCATCATACGATCAATCCTACCACCAGGGCAGCGGCAGCTTGATCTCGTTCACAGAGTCTACAACCATATCGGGTTTAAACGCATAGCGCGATAGCTCTTCTATCCGCGTAATGCCACTAAGCACGAGTACAGTCTTGTATCCCATCTGCACACCGCCTTGTATATCCGTGCCCATGGTATCGCCTATAATGGTAGTCTCTGCTGTTTCCAGACCGAGGGCTTTACGCGCTGCGCGCATCATCACCGGTCCGGGCTTGCCCACCACAAACGCTTTTACACCGGTAGCTTCTTCGATCATCGCGGTAGTCGCGGCTATTCCCAGATTGTTCCAACCCTTCTTCATCGGTGAGGGGTCACGGTTGGTGGTAATGAACTTGGCTCCGGCAAGAATCATATCCACGGCGCGCTGCACCATCTCCAACGTAAAGTTGCGGCCTTCACCCAGCACCACGAAATCAGGATCTGTTTCCACGAGCGTAATACCATTCTCGTGCAGGCTGGTGAGCAGTCCACCTTCACCCAGCACATAGGCTGTACCCTTCGGTATCTGCCCCGCCAGGAATTTACCGGTAGCCATGGCGCTTGTATAGATATGATCTTCGCTTACATCTATGCCCAGCCTGTGCAGCTTCCTTACCGCCTCAAGCCGCGTACGCGAACTATTGTTGGTCATAAACATAAACGGAATCTGCTGCTCCAGCAACCTGGCTATGAATTGATCCGCCTTCGGGATCATAACGTCACCACCATAGACCACACCATCCATGTCGATTAAAAGACCTTGCGCCATTGTATATTAATTTATTCTTGACGGCC
>Ga0247762_1000256_pt1 | contig 19467 bp, 22 predicted proteins | sample UWRJL081202R4_FD_181016 | JGI IMG/M metagenome (GOLD analysis project Ga0247762, IMG submission 181016) | Plant litter microbial communities from Arlington Agricultural Research Station in Wisconsin, United States - UWRJ-L081-202R-4 | ecosystem: Environmental > Terrestrial > Plant litter >...
GCTTTGACTACGACTCGGGTGTCAAGACCTATGACATGCAGGCGCGCGACTACCGGCCCTCGGCCGGGCGCTTCCTGCAGACCGATCGTTATGAGTCCGCCCAGTCCGATCTCGCCGACCCGCTGACGCAGAACCGCTACGACTTCTACGGGCGGATCCGGTCAGCAACGTCGAATTCGACGGACACGCCGGCCAGGCGGTTGACGGGCAGCCCTACATCGCCGATGCCCAGAGCGGCCAGACGGTCAAGTCCCAGCCCAAGCACACCCAGAGGATCCGGCGCCAGCGCGCTCAGCAGGCCGACGACAACCACGTCTCCGCCTCGACGCAGGCGCGCTACGACGCAGAGATCACGCGGGAGCAGGACAAGGACGCCGCTGCCGCCGCTGCCGCCGCTGCCGCTGCGGCGCGCCAGGCCACCGAGCGCAAGAAGTCCGTGGTGGCCAGTGTGGTCGACGCGGTCACCGATCGCGCAGTGTCGCTCGGCGACCAGGCGGTTCAGGAGACGAAGTACTTGGTCGTCGGAACCGCTAACGCGGCCTCCGGACTGGTCACGCGCAACCTCTGGCCCTCGTCATGCAACGGCGGCGCGTACGGGCAGCTCCAGAAGCCCTGCATCGCAGGGAGGTTCCAGCTCGGCCAGGCCGCGGGCAACGATCCGAACCTCACCCACGACAACCTGAAGGACGCAGGCGCGATCCCGTGGGGGCGCCGCGGCGGCGGGCTGCGGGGCGCCACGGAGGGTGGTCTGTCACGAGGGCAGAGAGCGGGCATATTGGCAGACGCCGCGCGTGGAAAGGGCAACTACGGATTGGGATCGGCCACGGCTCGGGACGCTGACGCGCTTGGACGGGACTGGGTCGGTGAGGGGTACCAGGTCGCGAGCGATCAGAAGACGCTGGTCTCAGCGGACGGCCTGAGGCAGTACCGCCCTCCGACCTTCAAGCCGAACCAGGGACGCTACCAAGCGAACTTCGAGCGGAAGTTCGAGGGCCAGCGGTCGCGACGTTGGCAGGGCAACGGCCATCTCGACATCATTGACCGTCCATGAGAGCGGAGCTGCGACGTCTGCACAGCCCTGACGCACTCGAACTCCGCGCCTGGTCGCCGGAGGACGGAGAGTCGGCGATCCTCGTGCAGCTGATGGTCGGCCCGGAGGGGGGGGAGGGAGAGGAGTCGTTCGACGTGACGCTGTGCACGGCCGCGTGGCTAGCGGGGCGTGCGTCTACAGAGAAGATCGTCGACTGCCGACATCATGTCGTGATCGCCGACTATGACTACGATGTGGTCTTGCGGTACTTCCGTGAACGCGTTGCCGCGTGTGAAGGCGCGACCTGGCAAGAGGTCGCCGCCCGGGTCGGCCGAATCGGCCACTGGGAGTTCGAGGACTACTCCAATTAGATGTGCTCGCCGACTCGCTACGCTGGATCCCGCCTCCTGAGACGACGCCTTTCGCGGATCCGAGCTCGCCGGTTCGGGAATCGGCTCGCTTCTGCGCCGCGACGAGTTGTCGCGGCCGCGGACCCGGACTCGTCCGCCCCCTCGATAAGCGACCAACCGCTACGTCTATGACCCCGACGGCGACCTGGACATCGCCGCCAGCGCCGGCCTCTCCGGCGACGCGCTGACCAACCCGTTGCGCTTCAATGGCTTGACTACGACTCGGGTGTCAAGACCTATGACATGCAGGCCCGCCGACTACCGGCCCTCGACCGGCCGGTTCCTGCAGAACGACCGCTCCTTAGCGATGCCGATCGTGATCCAGAAGGTCCACGGCCTCTACGTTGACGAGGTGACTCCGCCACTCGGCAGCGGAGTGCCGTGGTCGTCGGAGAAGCCGATGTCACGTGACGCGTTGGTCGCAGCCCTCGTCGCGCGCGGTTGCCACCACCGGACATCGGCGACGCGTTCTATGAAGCGGTCCCGGACTGGCTCGACGAGGAGTGACGGTCTGCCGCCTCTGACGCGCGGGGCGAGGTTTGGCTCTGGCTCAAAGATGGCCGGGCAAAGATCGTTGCCCGGTAAAGCAGAGCAGGCCGACGTCGGAGACGGCTTTCAGTCCTTCGCCGACTCAATAGCCACGGTTCGGTTACCGCACGCGTGCGGGTCGTGCTCGCGGCGCTGATGCGTCGCCGCGTGCGGCGGTCGACGCCTTTCCATGACCTTGGGGTCGCCGCGTGACGGGGACCTGTCGCACAACTCGTCGTGGACGAACCGCGTGTTCCCGGCAGACATCCAGCGAGGCGTTTGAGCTCCTGCGCGATTGCTTTAGGTGCCAGACGGTTCGAACGGCCAGGCGAAGATCCCGTTCTCTTGGATCGTCTCGCCGTCGGCCGAAAGTCTTCCACCGGGACGCAGGTCGCAGATGAGATCCCAGTGCAGCGCGCTGACGTTCTTGCCACCGGTCTCGGGATACGAGCGGCCCAGCGCGAGGTGGACGGTCCCGCCGATCTTCTCGTCGAACAGGATCGCCCCGATCGCGCGGTCGATGCCGTAGTTGGTGCCGATCCCCAGCTCGCCGAGGAAGCGGGCGCCGTCGTCGGTGGCGAGCGCGCGGTCGAGGTACTCCTGGCCGTGCTCGGCGGTGGCCTGGATGACCTCGCCGTCGCGGAAGGTGAGCGTGACTCCGCGGACGTCGACGCCGGCCGGCGAGGACGGCACGGTGAATTTGATGGTGCCGTTGGCGGAGGTCTCGTGCGGGCCGGTGAAGACCTCGCCGGAGGGCATGTTGCGCTTGCCGTCGCTGTTGACCCAGGTGCGCTTGGCGACGTTCAGCGTGATGTCGGTGCCCTCGGCCTCGATGCGGATCTCCTTGGCCTTGCTCACCCGCGCGATCAGCGCGTCCTGGAAGGCGTGGAGCTCGTGCCAGCCGCCGACGGGATCCGGTCGATCCAAGAACATGGCGGAGGCGACGAACCGCGCGAACTCCCCGAGCTCCATCCCCGCCAGCTCGGCGTTGGCGCGCGTCGGCCAGAGGGTGGAGCACCAGCGCTTCTTGAGCATCTGCTCGCGGACCTCGCGGCGGCCGCGCGCGGAGCGGGCGATCAGCGCGGGATCGACGCCGGCGAGCGCGCGGACGTCGTGCGGCGCCTGGATGCCGACCGTCGCCTGGATCCGCTTGGCCTCCTCGTAGGCCAGCGGCGGGTAGTTGTCCAACTGCACGTCGTGCGCGTTCTCGTAGAAGCCGCGGGCCTCGCCGGGCAGCTCGACGCGCAGGAAGCACCAGGCGTCGCGCTCCAGGATCGCGCGCTGCAACTCCAACAACAACGGCTCGGCGAGCGTGGTCGAGCGGACCAGCACCTGCTGGTCGGTCTTCACGTCCAGGCAGTAGCCCGCGATCAGGTTCGCGAACGCGGCGGGGTCCAAGTGCTGGGTGATGGTCGCGAAGTCGGCGTCGCTCATGCGGCCCAGCCCTCCTCCAGCGCGGTCTTGCCCATGACGCCCAGCAGCGGTCTTTCGGGAACCTCGGAGACGGTCGGCACGCCGCCGGAGGCTACGGCACCTTCACGTCCGGGAACCACTCGGCGCAGTGCTCGCGCAGGACGTCGGTGACCCAGCCCCGCTCCTCGCGCGTCGCGACGCGGTAGCGCGTCAGCAGCGGCTTGGCGCCTTCGGTCGGGACGTCGGAGATGACCCAGCGCGCGACCAGCCGCTCGAAGAGGAACTCCAGCGCTCGCGCGCGGACGTCCTCGACGTTGGCGGCGGCGCGCGCCGCAGAAGGGTCGGACGCGCGCGCGAACTCCGTGCGGGACTTCGGCGACAGCGCGCCGCGCAGGGTGAGGACCTGCGTGCCGTCGGGGGACGGGTAGTCGGTGGTCGGCGCCTCGAGCTTGTCGGTGCGCCCGCGCTGGCGGCTGCGGCGGCCCATCGTCTCAGCCTACGTCGTGGCCGCGGCCTGCTCGAGCTTGGCCGCCACGTCGCCGGTGACCGGGTCGGCGTGGCCCGCCCAGGCGACGGACGGCTTCAGCGCCGCCAGCTTGCGGATCGAGGCGCGCGCCTGCTCGGTGTCCTGGTTGAAGGCCCGGTGCGGGACGCGGGCGTGGCCGTGGAGGCCGGTCTGCGGGTCGGTCGTGTAGAAGCAGTCGGAGACCAGCGCGACGCCGTCGGACCGGCGGAACAGCCCGATCAGCCCCGGCGCGTGGCCGGGCAGGTGCACCACCTCGAAGCCCGCGACGTCGTCTCCCTCGCTCACCGTCCCGGCGATCTGCACCGGGCCGCCGTCCCAGATCGGCAGCAGGGTGCCGAGCAGGAAGCGGCCGTGCGGGTCGAGCGTCGAGAGGTCGAAGTAGTGCGCGCCGCCGTCGCCCTCGGCGTCGGCGACCTCGTCCGGATGGCAGTACACGGGCACCGGCGCCAGCCCGGGCGCGACGCCGCGATGGTCGGCGTGGCCGTGGCCGAGCACGATCCGCGTGAGGCCGCCGAGCTTCGCCGCGGCGATCGCGACCGCGCCGGTCATCTGCACGATGCCGGCGTCGAACAGCAGCACGCCGTTTCCGTCGCGCACGAGGTAGACGTTCATGGTCTTCGGCAGCCCGCCGCGCACGATCCAGACGCCGTCGGCGATCTCCTCGGGGCCGGAGGCGGCGAGGCCGGCCAGACGCGGACGCGCGCGGAACGTGGGGGACATGGCGCGAGTCTAAGGGCCCTGCGCAGACCATCTAGGGTTGACGCCGACATGCCGGAGGCGAATCGCAAGCGGGAAGTGGGGCGGGGCGAACGCGTCCTGCCGGGGGTCTGGAGGCTGCGGCTGCCGCTGCCGTGGCCGGGCGTGCCGCACTGCAACGCCTGGGCGCTGGCGGCCGGCGACGGGATCGTCCTGGTCGACACGGGGATGCACGAGCCGGGGTCGCTCGCGCACCTGGAGCGGGCGCTCGCGCAGGTCAACCTCAACCTGGATCTCGTCCGGCTGCTGGTCTGCACCCACGCGCACTCCGACCACTACGGGCAGGCCGCGACGATCGTCGAGCGCACCGGCTGCGAGCTGTGGATGCACCCCAACCACGAGCACATGCTCTCCGCGGCGCGCGATCCGGAGGCGGCGTTCGACCGCCGGATCGAGGTCGCCCGCCAGTCCGGGGTCCCGGAGGAGCCGCTGCGGCGTTACGCCGAGCAGCGCCGCGGCCAGAACTACGGGATCTCGGGGATCGTCGAGCCGCACCGCGACCTCGTCCCCGGCGTCGAGGTCCACACCGACCTCGGCACCTGGCACGTCTACGAGACCCCCGGCCACGCGCCGTCGCACGTCTGCCTCTACCAGGAGGAGCGCCGGATCCTGATCTCCGGCGACCACCTCCTGGGCCGCGTCTCGTTGTACTACGACTACGGCTACTCGCCCGACCCGGCCGGCGAGTTCCTGCACTCGCTCGACCTCGTCCAGGAGCTGGACGCGCGCCTCTGCCTCGCCGGCCACGGCCGCACGTTCACCGACGTCCAGGCGCACATCGACGCCAACCGGACGCTCGTGCGCGACCGCCTCGGCAAGGTCGAGGAGGTCATCGCGGCCTCGCCCGGGCTGACCGCGTTCGAGGCGATCCCGCACGTCTACGGCCAGGCGATCACGCCGCTGAACGCCAACTGGTGGCTCTCGGAGACGCTCTCCTACCTGACCCACCTGGAGGTCACCGGGCGCCTGCAGCGGACCGGCGGGACGCCCGAGCGCTGGGAGGCCGCGGCGTAAAAGCGCTGCAAACGAACGGGTTCTCCGAACCTTGACACAACTGTGTTAGGGTTTGTCGGGTCATGACGCGCATCGTGGACCTGCTCGGCAACCCGGAGCCGACGTTCTCGTTCGAGTTCTTCCCCCCGAAGACCCCTGAGGGCGAGGCGAACTTCGAGAAGGCGCTGCAGGAGCTGGCGCCGCTGGACCCGTCCTTCGTCTCGGTGACCTACGGCGCGGGCGGCACGACGCGCGACAAGACCGTCGAGACCGTCCGCCACATCAAGCACGAGCTCGGCCTGGAGGCGATGGCGCACTTCACGTGCGTCGGCGCGACCACCGAGGAGCTGCGCGTGACGCTGGAGGAGATCCGCGAGGCCGGGATCGAGAACGTCCTGGCGCTCCGCGGCGACCCGCCGCGCGGGCAGAGCGAGTGGGTCGCCTCCGACGGCGGGCTGGAGTACAGCCACCAGTTGGTGGCCCTGCTGCGCGAGGACTACGACTTCTCGATCTCGGCGGCCTGCTTCCCCGAGACGCACATCCACGCGACCTCGCCCGAGGACGACCTGAAGTACCTGAAGGAGAAGGTCGACGCCGGCGTCGACTACCTCATCACGCAGTTGTTCTTCGACAACGAGTTGTACTTCGACTTCGTCGACCGGGCGCGCGCGATCGGCATCGACGTCCCGATCATCCCGGGGATCATGCCGATCACCGGCTACGGCCAGATCGCGAAGATCACGTCGATGTGCGGCGCGACGATGCCCGAGCACGTGCTGGCTGAGCTGGACGCGCGCCAGGACGACCCGCGCGCGGTGGCCGACTTCGGCGTCTCCTACGCGACGATGCAGTGCGCCGACCTGCTCGCCAAGGGCGCGCCCGGCATCCACTTCTGCACGCTGAATCGCTCGCCCGCGACGCGCGCGATCCTCTCGGCGCTGCGCCTGTGGCGTCCGTGGGACACCGAGCGCACCGGCCTCGGCGCGCCGCGCAAGCCGCCGGTCGTGGCGTAGTTGCCCACGACCTGGGCCCTCGGCAACTACGCGCGCATGGCCGAGCGGCTGGTGCCGGCGGCCGAGGCGGTCGCCGACGCCGCCGACCTGCAGCGCGGCGACGCGGTCCTCGACGTCGCGTGCGGGACCGGCAACGGCGCGCTGGCCGCGGCGGTGCGCGGCGCCGACCCGGTTGTCGGCGTCGACCTCGAGCCGGCGCTGCTGGAGCGGGCGCCGTCCGACGCGGGCGTCGAGTGGCGCGTCGGCGACGCGACCGCGCTGCCGGCCGACGACGGCGCGTTCGACGTGGCCTTGAGCGTCTTCGGCGTCATGTACGCCTACGACCAGCCCGCCGCCGCGCGCGAGCTGGCGCGCGTCGTGCGGCCCGACGGCGGCCGCGTCGCGCTGGCCAACTGGGCGCCGGGCTCGTTCCTCCTCGCCATGGGCGCGGCGCTGGCGCCGTTCCTGCCGCCGCCTCCGCCAGGCGGTTCGCCCCCGCCGAGCTGGGGCGAGCCGGCGGCCGTCCGCGCCCTGCTGGGCGACGCCGGCTTCGGCGACGTCACGACCGCGCACGAGGCCATCACCTTGGAGTTCGACGCCCGCGCCGCGGCCGTCGCCTTCCTCGTCGCGACCGCCGGCCACGTCGTCGCCGAGCGCGAGCGCCTGCAGGCCGAAGGCCGCTGGCCGCAGCTCCTCGGCGCGCTGGCGGGCGTCGTCTCCGAGCACGACCGCGGCGCCGACGGCGCGGTCTCGCTGCGCTGCGACTACCTGCTGACGACCGCGCGTCTCGACGCCCGGTAGCGGAGGACCCGGACCTGGCCGCGGACCTCGCCAGGCGCGACGCGCGGCGGCGCGACCCCTGGGCGTGCGAGGCCTTCTGACGGAGCGTGCGCGCGACGACGAGGAGCGGGCGCTGCGGGCGCGACCGATCGAGTCGCGTTCCCGGAGCCGCTGCCGGTCTAGTCCACGACCGCCCACGCCTGCACGAGCGTGAACGTCGTCCCGCGCCGCTCCGGCTTGAGCAGCTCGGTGGTGGCCTCCAGGCGCAGGCGCTCGAGGCCGTCGTGGCCGAGGACGTCGGCGAGGCGGGTCTCGGCGGCCTCGGCGAGGTGGAGGGGCGCGCGGAGGTAGGGATGGCCGGCCTCGAGGCCGATGGCGGTCGTCCGGACGCGCGGCGAGAGGCCCGCGTCCCGCAGCAGCGCGGGCAGGCGGCGGCCCGCGTCGAGGTTGCCGCCGCCGGCGGAGAAGGCCTGGGCGAGGCGGCCGATCAGGTGCGTCGTCGCCGGCGCGTAGGGCTCGTAGGTCCAGGAGCGCAGGTCCGGCTCCTCGACGAGCAGGATCCCGCCCGGCGCCACGAGCGCCCGGAGCGCCGCGAGCTGCGCCGCGGCGCGCCCGTGGCGGGCGAGCTGGAAGCGCGCGTGGACCAGGTCATAGGCCTTGGGCTCGAGGTCCACGCCGCCGCCGAGCACGTCCTCGACGACCAGGACCCGGGCGTCGGGGATGGGGCCGAGGTCGTCGAGGAGGGTGCGCGTCGGCCCCCGCCACACCGGCGCCCCGAGGTCGACCCGCGCCAGGGAGGCGCCGGCGTCGGGGACCAGGGACAGGACAGGGGCGGCGGAGGGCATGCCCAGACTCTGGCGGCCCGCGAACGCCCCGCACAGCCGGATATCCGTACCTCAGCCGGTGGCAGACAGGTGGGCTAGACCACCGTGTCTAGATGTTTGATGCGAAATTCGCGCGGTCGTGCCACGCGCTATTTCGCATCAACCATCGACATCAGTCCGCCAGGACCTCGACATCGAGGCCGTGGGCCACCTGCGGCCGGCCGTCGAGCGTGTAGCGGACGTCGACGCTGTCGTCCTGCCGGTAGGTCCCGATGCCCATCGACCCCAGCAGCCAGCGCCAGCCGCTGACCTCGTCCTTGCGCAGCTCGCGGCCGGCGAAGACCAGCGTGCGGCCGTCGATCTCGTAGTCGGCGCCCTCGGCCTGGGGCACGCCGGAGACGTAGACCTCGAACGGCGGCTGGACATTGGGCGGGAGGCGCACGATCGATCGGGACACGAGAAGCGCCATCATGGCGCATCACATGGACCAGATCACCTCGTCGCCGATCGTCCGCATCCTCAACGAGGACGTCCGCCGCTACCACCGCTGGTGCACGCCGTCGATCCTGCCCGGTCAGGAGCGCGTCGAGGACTTCTACGCGTCCGACGTCTCGATCTCCGCCGGGTTCTTCGGGACCCTGGTCGACCACACCGGCGTCTTCGGCGAGGCCGAGCGCTTCGCGGCCGCCGCGCAGGGCGCCGACCGCACCATGTTCAGCGTCCACGGGTCGAGCGGATCCAACTGGGTGGTCCTGCGGATGCTCGCGATGGAGCGCCCCGACGCGATGGTCCTGGTCGCGCGCAACATCCATCACTCGATGATGAACGCGATCAAGGCGTTCAACCTGAACTTCCGCTTCCTGCCCGCGCCCTACGACGCGCGCTTCGAGGCGCTATTGCCGCCGTCGGTCGAGGACGTGACGAGCGCGCTGGACCGCTACCCCGAGGCGCTGGCCGTCATCTACACCTCGCCGACCTATGAGGGCCTGGTGGGCAACACGGAGGACATCGTCGCGGCGGTGCACGCGAAGTCCCCCGACTGCCTGGTGTTCGTCGACGAGGCGTGGGGCGGCCACCTGCACTTCCACGACGACCTGCCGTGCAGCGCCATGCGGGCCGGCGCCGACATCTGCGTGCAGTCCACGCACAAGCTCGCGGGCGGGCTGCAGCAGACGGGGCTGATCCACTGGCGCGAGGCGCGCGTGGACTCCGAGCTGCTGGAGGAGGCCTACCGCGAGTACGTGACGACGTCGCCGTCCTACGGGCTGCTGGCGTCCGCCGACGCCGCGGTGCGCGCGCTGGCCGCCCAGGGCCGCGAGTTGTTGGGGGTGTCGATCGAGCGGACCGAGCGGCTGAAGGCGGCGCTGCGCCGCGCGCTGCCGGACCTCGACCACCTGGACGACTCGCGCTGGCTGGGCGCGGTGGGGCGCAACGTGGCGGGCGCCGACCTCGTCAAGACGACGCTCGGGCTGTCGCGCTTCGGCCTGAGCGGCTACGCGGTCGCCGAGGCGCTGGTCCAGCGCGGGATCGTCATCGAGAAGGCCGGCGTGCAGACCATCACCTTGATCACGACGTTCCAGCTCGACGAGAGCGCGGTCGAGGCGACGGTGAGCGCGCTGACCGAGGTCCTCGACGGCACGCAGCTGCGGGGGCGCGAGCGCCAGCCGATGCCCGGCAACCCGTTCGCCGGGATCGAGGACCGGCCGGTCATCCGGCCCTACGACACCAAGCGCCTGGCGAAGTCGATCGGCCGCGAGGTCCCGCTGCACGAGGCGATCGGGCAGGTCGCGGCCGAGGAGGTCGAGGTCTACCCGCCCGGGATCCCGCTGATCCTGGAGGGCTTCAGGGTGGGCGCGGACGCCGTCCGGTACCTGGAGGACGCCCGCGCCAGCGGCGGCTCGATCGTCGCGCGCGACACGACGCTCGCGACGCTGCGCGTGTTGTAGGCCTCGCTCGCCCCTACGCCGGCTGCAGCCCGCGCTGCCCGTCCTGCAGCGCGAACGCGCCGCCCGTGGCGACCGCGCCGTCCGGCGTCGTCACCGCGCTCAGCGTGCGGAAGTCCGCGCGCAGCTGCCGGCGGTCCATCGTCACGCGCACGTAGCCGCGGCGCTTGCTGTTGTACTTGATCCACGGGTTCTCGCCCAACAACGGGTCGACCGTGTCGTTGCCGTCGCCGCCGCTGGTCACCGACGTCCCGCACAGCTCGCTGCCCACGATCGGCGACGCGGGGTCGTCGTAGTCGGCGTGCAGGTCGGCGGCGTAGTGCTGGTGGATGTCGCCGGTCAACACCACCGGGTTGCGCGTGCCGCCGTCGTGGATCCCGGTCAGCACGCGCTGGCGCGAGGCGCGGTAGGCGTCCCACTGGTCGGTCGAGTACCCCTTGCCGTCGCCCGCGACGAGGTCGTGGCGGGCCATCAGCACCTGCTGGGCCAGGATCGTCCAGGTCGAGCGCGACTTGGTCATGCGGTCGACGATCCACTCCTCCTGCGCGAGGCCGGGGAGCGTCGCGTCCGGGTTGGTCATCTCGGGCCCGTCGGCCGGGCCCTTGTCGCCGTAGGGCTGGTCGGTGCGGTACTGGCGGGTGTCGGCGACGACCACGTGCGCGAGGTCGCCGAGCGGCAGCTCGCGGTAGAGCTGCATGCCCGAGCCCTTGGGGTGCTGCGGACGGCGCAGGGGCATGTACTCGTAGTAGGCCTGGTAGGCGGCGGCGCGCCGGGCGGCGAAGACCGCCGGGTCCTGGTCGGGCTCGGCGTCGACCTCCGAGACCAGGTTGGCGAAGTTGTTCTCGACCTCGTGGTCGTCGGGGGTGACGACGATCGGGAACAGGCGGCGCAGCTCGCGCAGGTCGGGGTCCGCGTTGTACTGGCCGTGGCGCTCGCGGTAGAGCGGCAGGGTGGTCGGCTCGACGTTGGAGTGCGTCCGGATCGCCTTGGCATTGGGGTTGCCCTCGTAGATGTAGTCCCCGACGTGGATGACGAACCACGGGTCGTCCTGGGCGATCCGCTTGTAGGCGGTGAAGTACCCCGCCTCGAAGTGCGAGCACGACGCCAGGCAGAAGGACAGCTCGCGCGGCGAGGCGCCGCGGCCGAAGCCGGGCGCGGTCCGGGTCCGGCCGACCGGGCTCGCCTCGCCGTGGGCGTAGAAGCGGTACCAGTACTCGCGTCCGGGGCGCAGGCCGTCGACCTCGACGTGGACCGAGTGGCCGTCGTCGTCGGTCGCGAGGACCGCGCCGCGCTTGACCACGCGGCGCATGCGCTCGTCGGTCGCCAGCTCCCAGAAGACCGGGATGCGGCCGGCGACCGGCTGCTTGCCGAGGTCGTCGAGCGCGACGCGCGTCCACAGCACGACGCCGTCGGCGGCGGGCTCGCCGGACGCGACGCCGGCGGCGAACGGGTAGGCGCCGCGCGGGAGGCCGGACGCGCGGGCGAGCGTGCTGCCGAAGGCGAACGTCATGGCACCGGCGCCCGCGCCGGCCAGAAGCTGGCGGCGGGAGATCCTGCTGGACACGGGAGGTTCCTCCTACGTGAAGATGGGTCGGACGACGGGTGATCCTGCGCCCCGGGCGGGCGGCGGTCGTGGCGATCTCGTGAACCGTCAGGCGGTGGACGCGCGAGGTTTCGGCGGGCCGCGGGCGGCGACGTGCTGTAGTGCAGAGATATGGGTGACGAGCAGCAGCAGCGATCCGGTGCTCTGGGCGAGGGCCTGCGCGCGCAGGCCGCGCAGCGGTACGACGAGGCGGAGCGGTTGATCCGGGCGGCCGTCCAGGACGGCGAGCCCGACGCGGGGTACTACCTCGGCGAGCTGCTGATCGAGCTCGATCGCGCCGCCGAGGCGGTCCCGGTCCTGCGCGACGCGGTCGAGACCGGGGACATGGACGCGCTGATCCCGCTCGGCAACGCCCTGTGGGACCAGGGCGACGTCGCGGGCGCGGAGGCCAACTACCGTGCGGCGGCCGACCGCGGCGAGCTGGCCGCCGGGCACAACCTCGGGTTGTTGTTGTATGACCTGGGCCGCCTGGAGGAGGCGATCGCGCTGTGGCGGACGACGGTCGCGATCGGCGAGACCGAGCACCGGCTGCTGGCCAATGCGCTGGCCGACGCCGGCGACGTCGAGGAGGCCGAGGCGCTGTTCCGCTCCGGCGCCGACGCGGGCGACGCCGAGGCGCTGGTCGACCTCGGCGCGCTGCTGCAGGACGAGGGCCGGATGGACGAGGCCGAGGCGATCCTGCGCGAGGCGATCGCGCTGCCCGGCGGGATCGAGGGCTATGCCTTCCTGGCGTCGGTGCTGAAGCTGGAGGACCGCGTCGAGGAGGCCGAGGCGGTCCTGCGCGAGGGCGCCGAGCAGGGGATCGCCACCGCCGAGACCCAGTTGGCCAACCACCTCAGCGACCTCGACCCGCGGTCGGTCGAGGCCGAGGCGCTGTACCGGCGGGCGGCCGAGCACGGTGACGACGAGGCCTACAACAACTTGGGCGTCCTGCTGTGGGACCAGGGCCGCGTGGACGACGCGGAGCTGGCGTTCCGCGCGGGCGCCGAGCGGGGCGACGACCTCGCGGTGGCGAACCTGGCGGGGCTGCTGGAGGAGCGGCAGGGCTAGCGCCGTCCCGCCGGGCCGTCGGCCCGGCGTCGTACCCTGCGCGCCGGATGCCGGAGACGTCCCCCTTCGAGTGGAGCGTGCGGCGCAGCGACCGCGCGCGGCGCGTGCGCGTGCGGGTCGATCCGCGGGACGGCGCGGTCGAGGTCGTGCTGCCGCGGCGCGCGCCGCTGCGGGAGGCCGAGCGGGCGGTGGAGCAGCTCGGCGGCTGGATCGCGCGGCGGCGGGCGGAGGTGGCGCGGTCGCAAGCGCGGGTGGCGGCGCGCGGCGGGACGGTGCCGTACCTGGGCGCCACCTTGACGCTGGTCGGCGAGGAGGGCCGCACCCGCGCGGTGCGCTGGGGCGACGAGCTGCTGGTGCCCAATGCCGAGATCGGCAGCGCGGTGATGCGCGAGGCGCTGGAGAAGTGGTACCGCAAGCAGGCGCGGATCGAGATCACGCCGCGGCTCGACGCGGCCGCCGCGGCGGTCGGCCGCACGTACAGCAAGCTGTCGATCCGCGACCAGAAGACGCGCTGGGGCTCGTGCTCGAGCACCGGCGCGATGTCCTTCAACTGGCGCCTGCTGCTGGCGCCCGACGTCGTGCTGGAGTACGTGGTCCGCCACGAGGCCGCGCACCTGGCGGTGATGGACCACTCGCCGCGCTTCTGGGCGCTGATGGCGGCGCTGATGCCCGGCTACGAGACGCCGCGCCGCTGGCTGCGCGACCACGGCGGGACGCTGGTGCTGTGAGGCTCGGCGTCGTCGGCCACGTCGAGTGGGTCGACTTCGTGCTCGCCCGGCGCCTGCCGCGCACCGGGGAGATCGCCGACGCCGGCGCCGCCTGGGAGGCCGCCGCGGGCGGCGGGGCGATGGCCGCCTATGCGTTGAAGTCCCTGACCGGCGCCGCGGCGTTCTTCTGCGCCGTGGGCGACGACGCCCGCGGCGCCGCGACCGCCGCCGGCCTCCGCGCCGCCGGCCTCGCCGTCCACGCGACGACCCGCGCCGGCGTCCCGCAGCGCCGGACCCTTACCTGGCTGACCGCCGACCACGAGCGCACGATCACCACGCTCTCGCCGCCGCTGGAGCCGCACGGCGCCGACCTCCCGGACCTGAGCGCGTTCGACGGGATCGCGCTCTTCGGCGGCGACGCCCGCGCCGCGCAGGCCGCGCGCGGCGCGAAGGTCCTCGTCGCCACCGCCCGGACCCGCGCCGCGCTGATCGTCTCCGGCGTGCGGGTCGACGCGCTGATCGGCTCCGCCGACGACCCCACCGAGCCGATCGACGCGGAGCTGCTCGCCGCCTGCCGCCCGCGCTGGGTGATCGACACGGAAGGGGCGAAGGGCGGGCGCTGGCGCGCGACCGAGCCCGCCTCGCGGCTGGGCGCGAGCGAGGAGGCGCCGCCGCCCGCCGCTTCGCCCGTCTCCGGCCGCTGGCCCGCGGCCGCTTTGCCCGGCCCCGCGCAGGACGCCTTCGGCTGCGGCGACGCGTTCGCCGTCGCCGTCATGGCGGCGCTGGCCGACGGGTGCTCGATCGAGCAGGCGTGCGGGGTCGGCGCGCGGGTGGGCGCGGCGGTCCTGTGCGAGCGGGCGCCCGCGGTCGGGGACCTCGCGGGGGTTTGGGCCGCGCGCCGTGCGGCACCATAGGCACGTGGGCTCCTCGTATCGAGAGCTGTCGCCGCCGCCGGGGCTCGAGGCGCTGGTGGCGTGCGTGTGGGCGTCGCACGACGGCGAGGTGCGGGTGCTGCCGGACGCGTGCGTCGACGTCGTCTTCAGCGACGGGCGGCTGGTGGTCGCGGGGCCGGCGACGGCACCGGACCTCGCGCGCGCCACGCCCGGGCGCCCGCGCGTGGGCGTGCGCTTCCGGATCGGCGCGGCGGGCGGCGCGCTCGGCCTCGGGGTCGGCGAGCTGCGCGACCGCGGCGTCGCGCTCTCCGAGGTCTGGGGCCGAGCGGCCGCGCGGGCGATGGAGGACCGTGTCGCGAAGGCGATGGAGCGCGGCCGCGGCGAGGCGCTGCTGGCGCTCGTCGGCGGAATCGCGCCCCGGCTGCCCCGGCCCGAGGACGCCGACCACGAGGTCCGCCGGGCGGTCGTCGCGCTGGCCCGTCCGTCGGCCACGGCGCCGGACGTCGCCGCGCTCGCCGCCGGCGTCGGCCTGAGCGAGCGCCAGCTGCGCCGCCGCTTCGAGGCCGCGGTCGGCTACGGCCCGGCGACGCTCGCCCGCGTCCTGCGCTTCCAGCGCTTCCTGCGCGCCGCCGATGCGCGGGACCGCGACGCCGGCACGCCGCTGGCCCGCCTCGCCGCCGACGCCGGCTACGCCGACCAGGCCCACCTCGCCCGCGAGGTCCGCCGCCTCGCCGGCCTGCCGCCCTCCGCGCTGCTGGCCGCCGGCGCCGCGCCCGCCGGCGAGCGGCTGCGCGCGTAGGCCGGCCGGGACGTCCGTTCCGTTCAAGCGCCCCGCGCGGCGATGCGCGAGGCTTCGCGACATGCCTGACGTCGACGCCGCCGGTCAGTTCATCCACGACAACGGCCGCCTCCTGGAGCGCCGCCAGTTCGAGCACCGCTTCGTCGCGCCGGACCCCGACGGGGTGCGGCGGGCGATCGAGGCCTACATCAACCCGGACGGCGGGTTCGGCGCGATGGAGCCGGACCTGCGGACGCCCGCCAGCCAGCCGTCGGCCGTGTTGTACGCCTTCGAGGCGCTGGAGGACGTCGACGGCGGCGACCCCGCCGTCACGACCGCCGCGCTGGACTGGATCGCGACGATCGCCGACGACGACGGGGGCGTCCCGTTCGTGCTGGACACCGCGGCGTCGAGCTCCCACGCGCCGTGGTGGGCGCCCACCGAGGACCCGCCGTCGTCGCTGCTGATGACCGCGGGCCTCGTCCAGGCTGCGCTGCGGCTGGGTCTCGAGCACCCGTGGCTGACCACGGCCACCGACTACGTCTGGACGGCGATGGCGGACCTGAAGCTCAGCGACCCCTACACCTTCCGGTACACGGTGCACTTCCTCGACGTCGTCCCCGATCGGGCGCGCGCCGAGGTGGAGATCGCGGCGCTCGCCGAGCGCATGCCCGCGGACGGGATCCTGAAGGTCGAGGCGGGCGCCGAGGGCGAGACGCTGTCGGCCGTCGAGGTCGCGACGCGCCCCGGCCACGTCGGGACGCGCCTCTTCCCGCGCGAGCTGATCGACCGCCGGCTCGACGAGCTGGCCGCCGAGCAGCACGACGACGGCGGCTGGGACTTCACCTGGCCGAAGTGGAGCCCCGCCGCCGCCCACGAGTGGCGCGGGGTGGTCACGCTCCAGGCGCTTGCCACCCTGCGCGCCTACGACCGGCTCTAAGCGGACGCCGCCTCCAGCGTCGCCAGCTCCTCGTCGCTGAGCTCGAGGTCCGCCGCCGCGACGTTCTCCTCCAGGTGCTCGATCGACGACGTGCCCGGGATCGGGAGCATGACGGGGGACTTGGCCAGGAGCCACGCCAGCGCGACCTGGCCGGCGGTCGCGTCGTGGGCGTGCGCGATCTCGTCGACCGCCCCGCCCGGCTTGGCCAGCTCGCCCGCCGCCAGCGGGAACCACGGGATGAAGCCGATGCCCTGCTCCTCGCAGTACTGCAGGACGTCCTCGGACTGGCGGTTGCTCAGGTTGTAGAGGTTCTGGACCGTCGTGACGGTGAACACCTCCTGGGCCGCCTTGATCTCGTCCACGCCGACCTCGCTCAGCCCGAGGTGCTTGACGACGCCCTCGTCCTGCAAGGCCTTCAACTCGGCGAACTGCTCGTCGCGGTCGGTGCGCTCGTCGATGCGGTGCAGCTGGTAGAGGTCGATCCGCTCGACGCCCAGCCGCCGCGCGCTCATCAGCGCGCACTGGCGCAGGTACTCGCGGCGGCCGAGCGGCGGCCACTCGCCGGGGCCCGAGCGCGTGAGGCCGCCCTTGGTCGCGACCGTCAGGCCCTCGTAGGGCGCCAGGGCGCTCGCGATGTAGTCCTCGCTGAAGTACGGGCCGTAGGAGTCGGCGGTGTCGATGAAGTCGACGCCCAGCTCGGGCAGGCGCTTGAGCAGCCGGGCGACGCCATCGGGGTCCGGATGCGGACCCCAGACGCCGTCGCCGACGATGCGCATCGCGCCGTACCCGAGGCGCGTCACCTCGATGTCGCCGCCGATCTTGAACGTGCCGGACGCTGCTGCGGAAGTCATGCCCTCGACGGTAGGGCCCGTCAGGCGGCGATCGCCCGTCGCAGCGCGCGCCAGGCGTCCTCGCGCTCGCCCGCGTCGACCGGCTGACGGCGGAAGCGGCCCGTGAAGGCCTGCGCGGAGCCGTCGCCGCGCACGTCGATCCCGCCCGCCACGCCGCCCGGCCCGCGGACCTCGCCGCGCACGGCGACCTGGGCGGCGGGCTCGTACTCCCGCCCCAGCGCGCGCTCCACGCGCGGCACCTGCGTGTTGGCCGCCACGCGCGTCTCGGCCTCGAGCGCGTCGAGCGCGGCGCCGAGCGCGTCGTAGGACGACTTCTCGACCTTGCCGCGCCGCCGGATCGTCACCGTGAAGGAGGCCGCCATGCGGCTCGCAGCCTACGCCGCGACGAGCGGCGCGACCATCTCGTCGACGCCGTGCGCATGGGTGACGCGCATCTGCGACCAGATCTTCTTGAACAGCCGGTGCGCCGCCAGGTTCTCCGGCAGCATCGACGCCGTGAACCGCGTGATCCCCCGCGCGGTCGCCGCATCGGCGAGCGCGATGCCCAGCGCGGTCCCGACGCCGAGGCCCTGGAGGTCGTCGGCGATGACGATCGCGATCTCCGCGTCGGACGGCGCGCCCGCGTCCCGCACCCAGCGGCCCACGCCCACGATCACCGACGGCGCGCGCGCCAGGACGGCGACCAGCGCGTAGTGGTCGTCGAAGTCGACCTCGGTCAGGTACTTCAGCTCCGAGGACGTCAGGCGCGGCTTGGGGGAGAGGAAGCGCTGGTAGACCGAGCGGTCCGACAGCCGCCCGAGGCCGGCGACGAGCGCGTCCTTGTCCTCCGGCTCGATGCGGCGGAGGGCCAGCTCCGGCACCGCCGAGTCAAAGGTCCGTAGCGTCATGCAACGCACGGTAGCTCGTCCGCGCGGGAACACCTGTGCGGCCGGTCACGCAACCGGACGAACGGATGCGGGTCACCTGGTGCACGTCATCGGTGCACCAGGTGACCCGCGTGACGATCGGCTAGCGGTCGTTCAGCGCGACGTAGTCGCGCGTGCGCTCGCCCGTGTAGATCTGGCGCGGGCGCGCGATCTTCTGCTCCTTGTCCTGCACCATCTCCAGCCACTGGGCGATCCAGCCGGACGTCCGCGGGATCGCGAACATCACCGGGAACATGTCCATCGGGAGGCCGAGGGCCTCGTAGATCAGGCCCGAGTAGAAGTCGACGTTCGGGTAGAGCTTGCGCGAGACGAAGTAGTCGTCCTCCAGCGCGATCTTCTCGACCTCGGTCGCGATCTCCAGCAGCGGGTTGACGCCCGTCACCTCGAAGACGTCGTTGCACGCCTTCTTGATGATCGTGGCCCGCGGGTCGTAGTTCTTGTAGACGCGGTGGCCGAAGCCCATCAAGCGCTCGTTGCCGTCCTTCACGCCCTGCATGAAGTCCTTGATGTTGTCCTTCGTGCCGATGCGCTTGAGCATCCGCAGGACGGCCTCGTTGGCGCCACCGTGCAGCGGGCCGTACAGGGCGGCGACGCCGGCGGCGACCGCGGAGTACGGGTCGACCTGCGAGGAGCCCACCGCGCGCACGGCGTTGGTGGAGCAGTTCTGCTCGTGGTCGGCGTGCAGGATGAACAGGACGTCGAGCGCGCGCTCGAGCCGGGGGTCCGGCTCGTACTTCAGCTCGGTCATCTTGTACATCATGCTGAGGAAGTTCCCCGGGTACTCCAGATCGTTGTCCGGGTAGTAGTAGGGCTGCCCCATGATGTGGCGGTAGGCGAAGGCCGCCAGCGTCGGCATCTTGGCGATCAGGCGGATCGTCTGGAGCCGCCGGTTCTCGGCGTCCTGGATCTCGTTGGCGTCCTTGTAGAACGTCGACAGCGCGCCGACCGACCCCACCAACATGCCCATCGGGTGCGCGTCGTGGCGGAAGCCGCCGACGAACTCCTTCACGTTCTCGTGCACGAACGTGTGGGTGGTGATCTCGTGCTTCCAGTTGTCCAGCTGCTGCTGGTTGGGGAGATCGCCGTGGACGAGCAGGTAGGCGACCTCGAGGTAGGTCGACTTCTCGGCCAGCTGCTCGATGGGATAGCCGCGGTACTCCAGGACGCCGTTCTCGCCGTCCAGGTAGGTGATGGCCGATCGACACGACGCGGTGTTCGTGAAGGCCGGGTCATAGGTCATCAACCCGAAGTCGTCGTCAGAGGTCTTGATCTGACGGAAGTCCATGGCCCGGACGGTCCCGTCGGTGATCGGGACTTCGTACGTCTGGCCCGTCCGGTTGTCCGTGACGGTCAAGGTCTCCTGGCCGGGTGCTGCTACGCCGCCGCCACCGGGCGTCGTCTGGGTATCGCTCACGATCTGGGGCCCTCTCTCGGGTAAGGGGATCGCCTCTGCATACTAGTGTGCCCGCCCTAGCGCCGGTCCCACCGGTCGCGCAGGCTCTCGCCCGTGCGCTTGGCCCTGCG
>Ga0247762_1000257_pt1 | contig 19333 bp, 6 predicted proteins | sample UWRJL081202R4_FD_181016 | JGI IMG/M metagenome (GOLD analysis project Ga0247762, IMG submission 181016) | Plant litter microbial communities from Arlington Agricultural Research Station in Wisconsin, United States - UWRJ-L081-202R-4 | ecosystem: Environmental > Terrestrial > Plant litter >...
TTTTTCCGGACTCCTTGATAAGAACGCCGTCCCGGTAAAGTTCAATACTCGAAATCCGCTCAAGAATCACTTTATCCCACGGCCAGTTTACTTTCAGATTCTCTTTTTCAACATGCTGAAGCTTCTTAAAATAAACCTTGAATACCAAAGCCTTGTCCTTGACGTCGATATACATCCCAATCAATTGGCCCGGAGGCTCTTCTATATAATATTTTTCGATACGCTCATTTTTCAATTCGTCCAGCAGCCGTACCGCCTTACGACCGATAAATCTATCGAAATCCTGTATAGCAAGTGTATCCACTGTTGGTCTCTGAAATATCGCACCGGCCTTCACCGATGAAATCTGGAAATTAAGCAAAGTCAGAAATAAAACAGACCCCAGCCTGATATGGTTAGTTAACTTTAACAAATTCATCTTTGTCCTTATTGATTGTCCTGTAAAAATCGATTCCACTTCGCGTTCCGTCTCCTACCACAGCCTTTACCGAATTCACTGTTTGCTCCTGGAATGTACCATCTCGATTTTTTTCCCTCGCCTGGTAATATATTATGTTAATAGGGACTTTATCTACGAATTCCGCAGCTTTTTCCGGGTCATTGACAACCAGGGCAAACCTGGAATCACCCGCCTCGACAACCCGCGTAAAGCCTGCGCCGGCACCTGCCTTCAATGGTTTACTCAAAGAAGCAATGTCTTCCGGCGAAAAAGCGACGCCTTCAGTTCCATCTTTATAAGGATGAGTATGATCATCTCCTTCGAGCTTTTCATTGGAATCGTGAGTATAATCAAATTTTATCCCACTACTACCGCCGTCAACTTCGTTTTTTGTTTTTATTTCACCGGCCTCATTGCTGGTCATTATAAATCCCTTCTCATCAACTTTCTTTATTCTGTCGCCCTTCATAGTGAAACTGTTTGACCAGGCTTTATTTGATTGCTCATTTATCGCCTTTGCAAGTTTGTTCAATTTATCAATAGGGTCGCCTGGCCCGAGGCCGTATATATCTATGTATTTTATCGGGTTGTTCGCCGCATACGCCAGAGGCGATTGAAATACATACTTCTCTGCAAGAACATCATTGGTCAAAAATCTTCCGATTTCAGGCATATACATCCTCGCACCATAATCCAGCCAATCGAGCTCTAACTCATCCTGTAATTCCTTACCGTTATACAGGTAACTACTTCCCAGATTATCTTCTCTTCGATAATCATTGAACGTTACCCCAAACGGGTAATAATCCTGACTCTGAATTACCGCCCCTTTTACTTGTTCAACACTGAAGTCGTCAAAATAAACATCCATCGGCGTCTCGCTCTCGTTGCTCAAATACACATAAACATACCCGGGCTGCTTTACGACGAGCTCCTGAGCCAATCGCTCATGCGCAACGTTCTGCCCGGACTCAGCGGCGGCATCCGATAACTTAACGAAGCCCGCGTCCTTTTGATTGTAATCCCTGTCGAATATTACCCAGTTCAAATATGCTTTTGGGCCATCATCTTCTTCGTCCACGTGGCTGATCAATCCTGCAAGCGGAAACACAGACCCTCCAACGCTACCCGTAACGCCGCCGTCGATCGCCCTTCCTGCCAATGCGTTGCCGCCTGTGGCAACCGAAGTCATAAAGGTCGACATCCGAGGTGACCACGACTGCTCGTCCGGATTCAGATACTTGGCATATACTTCCATTTTTATCGTATCACCCGGCATCACGCTCAGCGATTTACTCAAGCCGTAACGCTCATTTGCGCCGCCCCGGAGTAAAGCTGCATAGCCCGTCGTACCAACACCCGCGCTGCGATTTTCAGTTGCCACCGACGCATCGTGTGTGTGATCGAAGAAATCCGAATATACTCTTACCGCGTCGTCGTAATTGGCAAAGTCACCTTCTTCGCGGGCAGCGCTTTGATCTTCAAGCGTGGCTACAGAAGCTTCCGTCTCGTCCTTCGTGGTAAAGGTAACCCTTACATTGCCAAGATGATCTTTTATAGTATACTGATACTCAGGCTCGCTGCTGCTTAGCCGGGTAATCTCAAAATCATTCAAATAAATAGTATTCCCAGCGGCAACGGTACCCCACGCCACGCCTGCCTCCAGTTGTGTGGCACCGGGAGGCATCGTAACGGTTTGCTCCACCCAGGCCTCGTTCGCACTCGAGCTTTGAAGCGCCGCCCCGGTCCACGCCAGATCGACGCCATTGGCCTGTGCGAGAATGTACGCGGTACAGTTTGTGGATATAGAACCTTTATCCCGGTAACCGCGTGCGCGAATTTTATAGCGCTCACCTTCGTGCACAGGAAAAGCACCACCTATTGGAAACATTCCTGACCGGCTATTGGCAGTAGTGGCACGGGCCAGGATATATGTCTGGTTACCATTGGCCGTAAACGGTGTTATCGTAACGTCAACAGCCGCTATCGGATCCGTAACCGAACCGTCAAACGAATAGATCAGTTCCGGCTTCGCCACAACAATACGTCCCTCCTCGTGATTGATGCTTTGAAGCACATCATCCTCGTACAGAAAATCGCCGACATAATCCGTTCGTTTGCTAATTGTTCCGGAGGTAGCAATCTGGGCTACCTTTCTTCCAGTTCCATCATAAATGTAACGTACAGTCCCCACGCCACGCGTAACCAGCTCCGGCAGGTTCAGATAATTATACGTTATTCCGGCAGATGAGATCCCCTTGTTCAGATCCATCACCATATTCCCATTCAGATCATATCCATAGTCGTTCGTGGTATTCGGTCCGTCAACAAATCCTGTAAATTTATTACTCGCATCGGCCACTTTCAGAAGCTGATTCCCGGTGGCGCCGACTGCCCCATAACTATATGTCAGGTTGTCTTGTATACCCATGTCACCATAACGCATCAGGTTTCGGATATTTCCGTTCAGATCGTACTGAAGTCCACCTTCATCGAATTTTCCCTGCTGCCACTGCTGCCCGGCGCCCACTGATGACGATTGAAGATGATTCGCCTGCACAAGGCGATTCATAGCGTCATAATCGAACGTGTAGGCCATCTGCTTTATATCGCCCAGCCCCTGATTGACACTCCATTTAGCGCCGGAAATATTTCCATTATATAACCCGCCGATCGTCTGTTTTACACCTGCCTGCGCTCGCTGCGCAAGAGCCTGAATCTCCTTCAACGTCAGCGGCCGGTCAAAAATAGTCAGTTCATCCAGCGCTCCGTTCAGCCCAAGAAAAACTGCTCCGTTAGCCACCCGCGATTTACCGATCAGCGTTGTGTAGCTGGCGTCGCCATCACTCTGCAGGGTTATCGGCGAAGGCGTTCCATCCAGTATTCCATCCACGTAAAAACGAACGTAAGAACCGTCACCGACTACTGCCACGTGATGCCAGTTGTTATCATGTATAGTGTTCCTGGCGCCAAGGCTAACGGTGCTCACTCCGGATTGTCCATTTAGCAGAGTCATACGAAGCTGATGATCGCCAGCCGTGCCACCATACGTCTCATACATAAACAAAAATCCCTTATAAAGCGATGTACCTGTATTTGAAAGAATTACTGATCGCGCTGAAAGATCGCTGAGCTTCAAAAAGGCGGTGATCGTAAATTTCCCGGTATTTTGTATAAACGCGTGCGCAGTCTTCGAGTTGGGTATTTCGATGTATCCGTTACCATCAAAAGCATAGGCCTGCCCCACATTACCCTGGTTGTCCGTGGTCAATACCGCGCCGTTTACAGAGCCGTCAAGATCCAGAGGACTGCTGTCGTTCACGTTACCCGTGAATGAATAAGCCCCTACCTGGTCTTCCGTACCGATGGTGAACTCACTGTTTCCAGTTCCCTGCTCCTCATTGTAAGCAAGGTTCATCCCGAAATAATCATTCTCGCCATCGCCTAATTCACTGTCGTTTATACGGGTAAGCCACCCTCGTATGTTGTAGCGATAGTCGATAGACTGTTTGTACGGGGATCCTGATATACTGTGAAGCTTTTTATCGACCAGTTGCCCGAGCTCGTTGTATTCGTTGCCGATCAGTTCTACTTCAGGTTGATCGTCAAGCTTGTGATACTCGTTCATTATTCGGCCGGCGTGATCGTAAACGAAGCGTTTGGTTATTACCCGCGAATCAGAAGTAAAGGAAGACCGTACGTCAACGATAGACGAAGTCGGATTGCCCAATGCTATATCGATATACAGTGGCATTAAAGATGCTGTTGTTGTAGCGTTAGGAGGCGTTACGTCTATTCCGTTACGGAAATATCGTATCTGTGTTCCTGTTCTCTGGATACGAAAGATATCACCTGTTTTATAGCCATTGGCAATCAGCCCTTTACTGACTCCATTTTCATAGACAGCCAGTGTTTTATCATATTGGAGAAACAAGGCATAGCCTATAGAAGGGTAGTTAGCATCGGCGTTTGCTGTAGACAGGCCAATCACGCGGGCGGAGTTTTCTTCTGTGGCCGTAAACTGGATCCAGCCGTCGGTGTTAGCGGGTAAAAACTCTGTCGAGGCAAGGCCGGACGAGCCCCACCCATTGCCGGACGTGCGATTAATCTTATTGCCGATGATGGTTACGTTGACAAGATCTTTCCATCGGGCTACATCGGTTTGTTGATGGGTGGTTTGGCTTTTCAGTACTTTTCCCGTGAAGTCATAAAGGTTTGAGGTTCGATCGACGCCACCTTTGTAGTTATCCGTTATTACCTGGATGATTCTATATTTATCATCGTAGTAATTGACAGACTTTAACCAGGTGTAGCCTCCAACGACACCACCGTCCAGAATTTTTACTTTTGTACCCGTTACCTGCCCCACGGGTATTGTCGTCCCGGATTCCTGCTGCGTATAGCTTTGCCCGCCGGATTCTTGCGCTAACGCGTCACTGGCATAGCGATAATCGTCCGGCCAGGTAGCCTTGAATGCATAACTGTCATAATATATGACGGACAGGTAATTCAATGGATTAGCTTCTTGTGGAAACGATTTGTTATCGTATCCATGGATCGTACCACTGCCTGTATATGTTTCGAACCACGCAGAAGAAGAAGAAGACAGCTGCGCATAGAAATCATCCACTCTTTGCTGCATCTCTGTTTGCGCAAGCACAACATCTGCTGTATATATCCCCGTAAGCACCGTCCGGTTAAAGGCATCGAACTTCACAAATACCCACTGCTTGGCGGCTCGCTGGTTACCACTCTGCGTCATAACCAGGCGATCGCGGCCATCATACACCATATAATGTATATCAGCGCCCGGCACCTGCTTCATGATCATGTGATGCCTGCCATCGTAAGCATAACGGAAGGCCCATCGTTTTAAAAATGCATCCTGCGTGGCATCTGTCGCCCCGGCCTGATAATATTCCGTTGCCAGGCGGCTCGTCGCTTCGGGAGGAATCACACAGGCCACGTTTCCAAAGGCATCGTAGATATAATATGTACTGGCGTAATTCACGTCTCTATCGGCATCGGTAGTCGATATTGTGCCTACACCTGTCTGAATACGCCGGAGCACCACCCGCCCTTCCTTATCCGTATATTCTATTGTTTCTTTATGTTGCTCGTTCTTTGTACGGTTACGTGTCAGCTTCGCTGCCGCGTAATACAGGGGCGCATCGGCGGTACCTGCTGATATCGTACCAAAGGGGGCAGATGCCGTCGGTGCTGTATAAGTCCACTGCAACACCTCTCCCGCCGCGCTTGCCTGATAGGCCTTCCGAACGGAACGGTCTGTCGGCAATGGACTGGAATAAGAACCCATCGTCGGTTGCCAGGCCGTACCGAAGGCGCCTTGTGTTACCACCCGACTCAGTGGACTGACTTCAAAAAGAGCCTCTGCGTATGGCTTCGCGTCATCGGCGATCATATCTCCATCCCCGTTGCTGTACAATCCCGAAGCCACATCCGCATAGCTGCCGTCAGCAGCAATAATACCGGGCTTATACCAACCGTTATTTGTATTGGGCGCCACCGGCAGATATTTACGATGCTCTCTGCCATAGGCGTCATAAACCGTAGGCTGTACGATGTCATGATGAGAAGGTGATCCCTGGGTGATTACTCCCTGTACTAAACGCCCCAGTCCATCGTAGTATTGGATACTTTGCGTGTTCGATTGAACCGTCAGCCCCATAACGGCATCCACCGAGGTAATGCCACGATTCTGAACCGTATTCGTTATTACATAATTGATATCCTGGTCTTCATACGAATTGACGGTAAACACATCCGACATTGCCGTTATCCCGCCTTCGGTTACCCGGACCACATACCTGCCCGGTCTCGCATCGAATGTAAAATCAGAAAAGGATGTCTTCAAAACCGTATTCAGGTCGGAAGCGCTGAACCACTCGTATTTATCAAACCCGGAATTACATTGCAGCAGCGAATTCATTCCCATCGGCGGGTTGCTATCACCGGTAATAACCGGCAACGGATATACATTCACAGAAACCCACACAGGATTCGAGCTTTCACAACCTCCGCTGTTCGTTTCCTTTACATAAACATAATTCAAAGCCGACTCCGAGAAGCTGGGCGTTGTATACACAGCGCCGGTACCAATTACCACATTTGAAGCATTGTACCATTTATACGAATTGCCACTCGGCGCGCCACTGGCGGTCAAAGTCAACGCACCGCTACCGAACCGGCTTTGCCCGGTAACTGAAACCGTACCGTAAGGAACGGGATATATTTGTGCATAGATCGGCGTGCGCACCGGAGTCTCCCCGGTCTGATCGTTATATGTCGTAACGTAGTAGGTAGTCGTGTTTATTAAAACCGGCGTCACATAAGATATGCCCTGATAAAAGAATGTGCCGCCGGTTAATGTTGCATACCAGCGGATCGTATAACCGCCTGCACCCGGCCCGGCCGCCAGCGTAACATTGCCGGGACCGCACCGCTTACCACTCTGTATCTCGGGAACACCGGGAAGCGCCGCCACCGCCATTGGCGAAACACTTACGCGTGATGTAGACAAGATCTTGCTTGTATCCGTTACCGATTGCGCGGATAATATACCCGGTATTGAAAACAGTAAAACAAAACTCAGGGTAATCCTGAACAGTTTCATAACTGACCGCGATGATATATAATGAGTATGCATGAGCAGCTTTTATTTTTTATAATGGTAATTGTAGGACTGGAGAATATGCCCGTTATTATCCCGAACAGCGACAAGTCTCCCCAGATCGTCATAGTCGTAAGTGGATCGCTGGCCCGCCACATCGATTTGCGACTGAAGCCCAACAGAAGCCTTATACGTAAATGTCCTGATCAGCCCATGCGCGATGAGACCAGAAAGGTTGTGCCATAACGTTGCACAATCATACGTTGCAGGCTTTCCCTCCTGCGAGCTTACCTGGTCATAGGTCGCCCCCTGGATCTGCGCCATTAAATAATTGCCGGTAGCATCCCATAGGTAAGCCGTAATGATCCCGTTCCGGCCGGTTACCTGCTGCACCCGGCTGTTCGTACCATAAGATCCGAATTTCACGTCCGCGGCGTCAGCATAATGAACATCCTTTGTAACACCGTCGAATGCGCTAACACCCGGCAACGGAATATTCGATTCCAGGGTGTACACCTCGTCAGGAACATAGTCGGTATTACTGCTCTTATAGGTCGTGATCTTACCGTTCACAACGCCGCCGTTGCGCGACACCGTTTCCTCGACCGGAAAATTCAGTTTGTTCAACGACGCCATCTGGGCATAAACACCTGTATTGATATCCGAAGGATAACGCGTTGTTGTGGTAACAGAACCGTCGCTCGTCTCTGATGTTTTTCGGGTAAGCAGGCGATGAGCTCCGTTGTCGAAATAGTACTGATTACTGGTTTTCAAATAGCTGGCAGAACCTTCCGCATCATATACGCAAGTCGAATCCAAGGTAGGGTGCCACCACTCGGCCACGTTATCGTAAAACCGCACGTCGCCGGAGTATGCGAGAGAAATGCCGGTGTACGTTTTAACGCCTTTAATGATAATATCCTGCGAGGCTTCTTTGGCATATTGAAAAAATTGACGCCTCACCGGCTTGCCGTCGCCGTTGTATTCTGATTTTTCAGCAGGCAGACCGTTGTCGTTAAAAACAAAAGAGGGAGCTCCCGGCATGAAGTAAACAGGCTCTACTTCAGGCTTATTCCGGAAATAAGAGATCGTCATACCGTTCCGAACCCCTGATGAGTTTTCCTGGTACTTTACTACCCGGCTGTAACCGATCGGACTTCCCTGTGCCGAGTTGCCGAAAGGAATGCAGCTCGTGGAATTACGAACCACATAGGTAGCATCCCCAACCGCTGTCAATATCGAAACCCCTAAGGGGTTGAGTACTATTGATTGCATGTTCTCGGTGTAGAAATACGTCAATGGCCGCATAAGCTTTCCGTAGGAAAGCCCTTGCCCGGGCGTTCCCTCGTCGTACACGTAATGATCGATGTTTGCTATACTGCCCAGGCCATCTTTCGACGTGATCTTGCTCACGCGTAAACCGCCTCCCTTCAATTGAGTCGCAAACCGATGTATATTATATGTGCCTTTCAACTGATGAAAATAAAACTGCTTGGTCTGCACCTGTGTAAAATCCACATAGATATAATATTGACCGGCAGGAAGACAAATCGTTATATGCGACTCGAACGAATCATTATTAGGCGTCATCTTTACAACCACGGCACCGTTACTTTTCTTTACACCGCTCTCCGCTCCCACATAGGTACCTGAACCCTGAGTTTTCTGGAACACATAATCGAGCGTCACCATGGTCCTCTCCGTAAGCGTAAAAGATACCTGCTTGTATGGGCTTACCTCCTCGGATGAGCCTATGACGTTTATAGGCTGCGGAATGAAGGTAAACAACGGATCGCCCGACGGGTCGGGAGACGAATAGGTATTCGATTCATACTCAAACTCTGTGCTTCCTCCCGTGGGATATTTTACACCGGTCAGTATCCCCGCCTTCATAATATCTTCATTCGGCTGGCGATCAGCGCCAGAAAAGAAAATATTCTTGCCTGCCACCATGTAGTCGACAGCCGGCACCGTAGACGCTTTAAAAGTGGTTCCTTCAGGCTCATCGAGCGTAGTATACTCGCCCTCATGGGTAATTGCATGCTCCACCTCCAGATACCGGTAGTTACGAATCTGATCGTTGTTTTTCCCGTTGTAGAATCCCCAGTGATCCACAGACGTACTCACTTTAGAGGGTAACATCGTGGCGTTGTACGTAAAAGCATGTGGAGGCTTACTCACGTTACCCGAGATCTCCTGCACGGCGTCAAGACGCAAGCGCTGCAGATCTGCCGATTGCCCCGGGTTGAAATAGCCATATACAAAATCGAACGTCTTCACCCCCACATTATTCACATCGTATACCTGTAAATAATCCAGGAATTTGGTTTCACCCGAGGCCGTCACCATATCAGTACGATCTCCCAACGAACATACCACGCGGCCATTATTGCCCGAAACCTCAGTCAGAAAAACATCGCTTACTTCCTGCATTATAGCTGAATGAGATTCGATTATACCGGCCAATTGCGGCATGGCAACTCTCAGGTAATCAGTATAAATAACCTCATCGATCATATGATAAAGTAATTCGCCCCGTTGAACCTGACTGAACGTCCTGCGTCCCGTACCCTTGTCATAAGTAAAATTCATAAACGCCCCCGAAGGAGATTCGATCCGGTCAAGATACCACGACGTTATGTTCGCTGGAACCGGCGTGCTATCATAACAGGTCGACAATGGATAGCGACTGCTTCCCGGACAACTGTGATTCCATGTCTGCTCGATCGTACCAAAATAATACTTGAACCCTTTCTCATCCGTAACGGTCCACTGTTGTACATTCTTATCGTACACAAATTTTATATTGCTCAGCGACAACGGTGTAGGCGTGAGCACATTACCACTTTGTCCCTTCTGAAACATGAACTTACCAGATTGCCCGTTGAAATTATAGTAAAACAGATCCGGCTCGCCATCCAAATAACCCGTAGCCATAAAACTAAAATCTTCCGCATACTGATCATCATTCGGCGAACCCGCTTGAGGAAGATTGTATTGGGTGTTCGGTGGCAACGGCCTGGCTGAAATATACCCCTCATTCGTAAAATCTTCCCGACCTCTGATCTGCCTCGTAATCACACCGCCGATACTAAGCGACCACCCTAGCCCTACCCAAGAAGCTTCCTGCTCTACCCGTATGCCGGAAGATTGATAGCTCAATGTAATCGGCAAACTGATGTCTCCCGACGTCAACGTATAAAGAGGCAGATTGATACTCGGAATTCCAGTATACTCTCCAACCTGCACATCCGACGATAGCGCCAGCGATGCCGCTGTCGGAGATGGCGGAATGTAATTGTCTGTCTGCGCACCTGCTGTCCCGATCATAAAGCACAGCGCTGCCACACCGAAAAACGGTCTCATATTCATAAAATTATTTTTATACTTACTTAGGGGGGGGGCAACAATATTACAGCATTTTCTCAATCACGTCAATACTGCTTTAGCAGTACTATGAACATTTATTCATATCACACATTATTACAACACCAGGTCTACTACACAACAATTCTCACTTAAAAACAATCCGGACGACATTCTTCATGTCATCCGGATTTTATATGAATCGCCATAAGCGTGCCTTGCTTTGCACTTAGTTAAAACAACCCGATCTGCGCTACTTCACAAACTTCACACTATAAACCCCATTCTCCGTAACAACACGCGCTACGTACAGCCCTGCATGCAAAGAACCTATATCTACGCGCTCGAGGGTTCTCCGGCCGGAGATGTCGCTCGTAAAGTATGTCCGTCCCGAAATATCGATAATCTGGACGCTGCGCATCGCCTCGGTAGATTGGATCGACAATTGGGTGCGTGCATCGTTCTGATATGCCCAGACGTGGGCAGCCTCTGTGACCGCTTCTTCAGTACCTGTTGCCTCCTCGCCGTGGACGCGGATGATCAATCCACCCTCGATAACCATGTGAAATGTGATCTTTGACTGGTTGTTTACAATGGCGATCTGCTGTATATATACCTTGGCACTGCTGGTGGAAAGGTCCGTGTCATGATAGATCTCGGCTATGCGGCTCGTTCCTTCGGGTAGAAATGAAAAGTCTATCTCGATGTCCCGGGCGTCGTGATTCGTCATTGCGCCCACATACCATTCCGCGCCTTTGTTACGGGCAAACGCGGCATACTCACCTACGCTGGCTGCCAGTGGCACGGATTTATCCCACACTGAGGGAACATTTCCCAGAAAACCCAGCAGGTCGGTATACTTAGGGTATTCGGTCGGCGAGTCACACAGGTAGGCCAGCGGCTGGTCGAACATCACATACATTGCAAGCTCATGAATCCGTGTGCCCATGGTATTCGGGATACCGGTGGGGATAGCCTTGAACTCCGAGCGGTGAACGTTGCGCATCGAGCCCGGTGTATAGTCCAGCGGACCTGCCAGCATACGGATGAACGGGATCTGTAAATGATAATCCGGATTAGCCGAGTCATCCCACTTCGTGGTCTCATTACCGCGCACGGCTTCGAAGTTCATGATATTCGGATACTTTCTTTCCAGACCTGTGGGCTTGGGACATCCGTGAAAGATGATCATCATCTGGAGATCGGCACAGGCTTTGGCAAGCTGTTCCAGCCAGTTGATAGCCACCTGGTCATCGCGCTCGATAAGGTCTACCTTTACACCGGCAATACCGAGATTCTTGAGATAGCTCAACCGGTTAGGATCTTCCACCGGCAGGTTGATGAAGTCCCACGCAAACACCTTCACATTCTTCGAAGCCGCGTACTGGCAAACCTGCGCGGCATAATCGGCGCCCCAGCCGGCATCCATGGTAATATACTCCAGCTTGTTCTGGGCCGCGAAGTCTATATAATATTTGTACAGTGCAAAACTTAGGTTAGCCTTACCCGAGGGTATCGATGCGCCCTCCAGTATGGCGTCGTGCCACCATTCCCAGGCGGACTTACCCGGCTTGATCCACGAAGTATTCGTAACAACCTGTGGACTTGCCAACTTGAATATAAGCTCGTTCGTCAGCAGGTCCTTGTCGTCTGCCGATACGATGACCACACGCCACGGATATGAGCGGGTGCCTGTGGTACGGGCCAGGAAATTCTCACGCGACGTAACGCGGTGATATTGATACATATCATTCTCGTCCGACACGGTCTTCGGGTATTGAGCCCACTTGCCGCTGACGCCGCCATTCCCATTGGGTTGCACGTACATGCCCGGGTAATCCAGCAGATCAGACTCCGCAATGGCCACACGCAGTCCCACATCCTCGAACGTAAATAAGGTCGGGGTGATAGCGAATTTATCTGTCGATATATCGCTCAGCTTGTCATACGTGGTGTAAGCCCTCTCCCATGACTGCATGGCGGCATCCGCTTCCGGAAAGATCACTGCGGGCGATACGGCAAAATTAAAGTCAGCGCCTTCAGACACTACTACAACATTGCCCGGCAGCGCTGTCTCAAAACGATACGCAACGCCTTCGTTATAGGCCCGCACGATGAATGAATACGAGTCCGTGAAATTAATTGTCAGCTCGTTGAACTCGTCGGTAATATCGTTCTTACCGTACAGGCGGGTAATAGGTTCGTTTACCGACCGGGTCTCCGTATTCTGCACGGTGCCGTTTGCCCCGAGCGTAAGGCCGTTGTCCAGCGTAATCGAAACTGTTGAGGGCGTGATGAGCGATACGCCATCATAGGCAACGGCATAGGAGATCTTATCACTCACCGAAATGGTGGCCACCAATAATTCGTTTGGCGACTTCACTGTGTATGTCTGGGCATATGCCTGGAGCATAGTACTCAGAAAGATCATCAGCAAACCGCAACGTAAATAAGTATAGAATCGCATAACCAGTATAGTTTATAGGTTTCAGGATGTAATAATGCCGAATCGGAAAACGATCTCATGTCTGTACCGCTCTCCTGCCTCCAGCACGGCAGAAGGAAAATTGATATGGTTCGGGCTGTCAGGATAGTATTGACATTCAAGACACAAACCGTCGAACGCCTTGTAAGGTTTGCCATGATGGCCTGCATGATCGCCTGCCAGATAGTCACCAGTGTACAGAAGCACGCCGGGATATGATGTATACACCTCCAGCCTTCTTCCTGACCCCGGATCGTCCAGAATGCAGGCCGCGCTATCGTCCAGGTGTACCTGTTCGTCAATAACGTAGCATTCATTAAGGCCCTGTATACCTTCGGATGTCTGCGTGAGCCTGTCGCCCACATTGGTATCGTCGAAGGCCAGCGTGGTCACGGGTATGATACGGCCCGTTGGTAAATAGCCCGCTCCGCCTTCCAGCATCTGCTGAGCCTTTATCGTAAACCTATGGTTGAATATATTCTCACGGCCGCCGGAAAGGTTGAAGTATGCATGGTTTGTAAAATTGGCAATGGTCAGCTTATCTGAAGTAGCCGCATAGGCGATCGAAAGCACCTGGTTGTCATCCCACGTGTAGTCCACACGCAGTTTCAGATTTCCGGGATATCCGCCGTCGCCATCCGCGCTGGTAACGGTAAACGAAACGCCGTTGGGCAGCAAGGCAAAATCGAAAACGCGATCATGTAAACCGCTGGGGCCACCGTGGTTGGTGTTGGCGCCATCGTTGGCCTCCAGCGAATACACCGTATCGTTCAGCGTGAACCTCGCGTTACGGATGCGGTTGGCAAAGCGACCGATCGTGGCACCCATATAGGTGCGGTCGCTTATGTATGCCTCCAGGGAGTCATAGCCCAGTACAACATTGTCAAGGGTGCCTTTCCGGTCGGGCACGCGCACGGCAACCAGCGTGGCGCCGTAGTTGGTAAGCTCCACTATGGCACCGTGCGTGTTTTCAAGCCGGAAGCGATAAACGTCCCGCCCCCTGTAGCGTCCCCAATGGGTATGTGTTATGTTGGTCTGCGCCATGATTGTTATATCGTACTACAATACAGGGCGAAGATATAAAACCGCGCCGCCACCTTCCGCCAACGAAAGGTCCAGCGCAGTCGTAGAGTTTACCTGAATGGTTTTATGGTCATATTGCGAGGCATCCACACCGGCGTTCTTACCGTCTGTGTATACCTCTGCCATAAACTGTTTACCCCTGGGCAGGAACGAAAGGTCGATATGGAGCGAGCGCGCATCCCAATCGGTCATGGCTCCCACAAACCAATCCTGTCCCTTACGCTTGGCCATCACGGCATATTCGCCAAGACGCGCCTTAAGAACACGCGTATCGTCAAACGACACGGGTACTGCAGAAAGGTATGTCATAATATCAGGATACTTCCGGTATTCCGTAGGCGAGTCGCAAAACATTGCGAATGGTTCGTCAAACACCACATACATCGCCAGTTCGTGGCAGCGTGTTCCTTGCGTAGACGGCAAGCCCGGGTCAACCGGTTTGAATGCTGCCTTCGACGCGTTGCGCATAGACCCCGGGGTATAATCCAAAGGCCCTGCTATCATACGGATAAACGGGAACATCAGGTGATGCCTCGGATTAGCCGTATAATCCCACTTGGAACATTCGGCGCCGCGAACAGCTTCGTAGTTCACTATATTCGGATAGGTGCGCTCCAGCCCGGTGGGCTTGCTGCATCCATGAAAGTCTACCATAAGTTTATGCCGTGCAGCCGCCTGGGCAATGACCTCGAACCAGCGTATAGCCTCCTGGTCGTCGCGATCGAAGAAATCTACCTTGATACCCACAGCTCCCCACTGCTCCATCAGGCCAAGATACTTATCCGGATCCTTGACGAGCGTGGAAGCCACGCACCACAGGAATACGCCCACACCCTTCGACTTACCGTGATTGATAACCTCCTGTATGTCTACTTTTGGATTGACCTTGGAAAGATCGAATATATTCGACCACCCCGCATCGATCATCATATACTCCAGCTTGTTGGAGGCGGCAAAGTCGATATAGTGATTATATAATGCCGTGTTTCGATTATCCATACCGCTGGGAATGCCTGCATCGGCTACCATCGCGTCGTGCCACCATTCCCATGCAGCACGGCCGGGCTTAACCCAGGAAATATCCTTTAAAACAGTAGGTGTGGCCAGCTTGTAAACAATATCGTTCGATAACAATGTCCGGTCGTCGTTCGACGCAATGACGATACGCCACGGATATGCACGCGTACCGGTTGTTTGCGCGATAAAAGGCTCTCTTTCCTTTACAACCGACACAAAGTTACCCCAACTGCCCATCACCGTCTCTTTCGGATACTGCGCCCAGGCACCCCGTATTTTTCCACCGCGCTTCTGTACGTACAGCCCGGGATAATCCATAAGGTCCGATTCTGCAACCACTACACGCACTGAATCGTATGAAAACAACACCGGCGTCAACGCACGTTTTTGCTCAGGCATACCCTTCAGCGATGGGTATTCTACATAGGGCACTTCCCACGACGTATACACATCCGTCTCCGGATAGATCACGCCAGGGTCTTTTACCACATTGAATACTGCCTGCTCGTCAATAACCTTTACAGGCTTATCAAAACGGGTCTTGAACCGGTACGCAACACCCTCATCATACGCCCGTAGCACCAGCGACCAATCCGAAAACTCGAGTTCCATTTCTTCATACACATCCGCAATCTCGCGGTAGTTGCCATACGGCAATACGATCTTACCCTTGTGCTTATCCCGCTTCACATTTTTCACCACAGCCTTCGGCCCGATAACGATATTATCAAGCGTCATCCCTATGGCCGACGACGCCACGATCTCCTTACCGCAATACATCACCGAATACCGCACGCTGTCATCGACCGTAACCCGCAGCGTCAGATTCTTATCCGGCGACTGCACCTCCAGCACACGCGCCGGCTTCACAAAACCCGACGCCAACAAAAACAATGCCCCCGCTACACATGCCACCAAAGCAATAACTCCGATCCTTTTCATGCTATAATGTATCATCTATTCACAAATCCCTGACAAACTATCCTGACCATCCTAAAATCCTTTAAATCCCAGTCAAACAACAGGGAGAGCCCACGCAGGCTCTCCCCAATAACCTAAACCTACTTATCTCGATATATAACCAGGATTCTGGTCAGCATCATCGATATCGTCATTCTGTTGAATTTCCGCCAGCGGTATAGGATACCGGCTGTTGAATGGTTGAATTGTATTAGACTCTCTCGCCCACTTGTTCCGTGATTTAACGAGGTCTACAAGCATACCCGTACGAATAAGATCGATACGGCGCCACCCTTCAAAGCAAAGCTCACGCATACGCTCATCCATGATCTTGGCACGGAATTCATCCTGACTGATGCCCGTGCTCCATTTCATGTTATCCGGCAGGGTTCCGCCCCAGGCGCGAGCACGTACAGTAGAGTTCACGATATCGACGGCCTGGCCGGTTGCTCCTGTCTCATTCAAACACTCTGCATAAGAGAGCAGGACATCAGCATAACGCAGGTAATAGATGTTCTTACCCGAATACCAGAAACTGTTCTTATCGTCAAGGCGGATGTCTTCATATTTTTTGATGTGCGGATCGAGTTCATCGCCGCCAAAGCCTGAGGGCAATGTGGGGGCCAAACCCTTATACGTAAAATCATACCGTACGCTCTCGTTCTTTCGCACGTCGCCGGCTTCCCAAACACCACCCTGGTCTGTCGTCTTGTAACAGTATTCCGTGGGCAGAAGCAGATCATAGCCACCGAAGTAGCAGTAGCCGTTACCATTGGTTAGTGCGCGGGAACCGGTTTGCCACTGACACTGATTGTTGTCAGGACCGTTGTTATTGAACTGGAAGCTATAAACCGACTCTGTAGGATTGGTAATATTCGGATTCCACAGATCGGCATAGTTCGTTGCCAGCTGATATTTACCGCTGCTCACCACGGCTTCGAACTGATCGCGTGCCTTTGCAAAATCACGTAAACCTGACTCCGGCAGGGCCGACATGTATACCTTGCCCAGCAGTGCCTGTGCGGCACCTTTCGTAGGGTAACGCGGATCGGATTGATTCATGGGTAAAAGCTCAGCAGCTCTCTGAAGATCACCGATGATCACGCCATATACATTCTGCAATGACTGGCGGGAGTGATCTCCGCTATTATCCAGGTCTATAAGCGGAATTTCACCCCAGTACTGCACCAGCTCGAAATATGTCGCCGCGCGGACAAACGATGCCTCACCCAGCAGCACATTGGCGCGCTCACGGTCTTTGTCTTTTATATCTTTGTTCTTCTGTATAGCGTCTATGATCTGAGCCGTAACACTTATTACCGGCCAGCGGGCGTCCCACCAGCCGCCGATAGCCGTATTGCTGGGAGCAAAGAAACCATTGTACTTGTCCAAACTGGCTTGTTGTGCATCAGTCAGTACCTGGTAAGCGCCTTGCTTTGCTTCATCCGTACCCAGGGTCACAATAAAACCCGGACGATCTTTGCGTGTATTTCGCCAGTTGGTAATCGCCCCCAGGAGTAGCGGCTCTGCATTGTCCAGATCTCCCAAAGCCTCGTCGCGCGTCAGCGCTGTCTGCGACGGCTGGTCCAGGAAGTCCTGACACGACATCAGCGTAACAAACACCAGGCAGAACAGCCGTATTGATAGTATATTCGTTTTCATCTGTTGTTGAGTTTAAATATTGTACTGACGTCCTAGAAGCTGAAGTTCACACCGGTAACGAACATACGGCTCATCGGGAACACGTCGCCCACTTCCGGATCGTAACCCTTGTACTTAGTTACCAGGAACACATTGCTGCCTGTTACATAGATCCGGAGATTCCGCATACCTATTTTACCGAGGCTTGCTTCAGGTAGCGTATAGGCCAATGTCAATGTTGACAATCTCAGGAACGAGGAGTTCTGTACGCTCCAGTCCGTATCACCGACCCCGTAACGGGAGCCGCCTATGTACGCGCGCGGTATATTGGTATTCGTGTGCGTGGGTGTCCATCGATCCAGCTCGTCGGTGTGCGCATTAGTTATACCGTTACCCGACATCAGACTTTCGTAGAGATAGTTTATGCGCTTCGAGCCATAGTTATAGGTAAAGATCGCGTTCAGAGAGAAATTCTTCCAGCTGAAGTCGGTTGTAAAGCCACCATAGAACTTGGGATCTTTACGCCCTACCACCACGCGGTCATTCACATCGATCACATGGTCGCCGTTGACATCCTTTGGCATTATGTCACCGGGTTGAATCGAGCGGCCACCCAGGTCGAGCGTGCTCACGTAGTCCATATCCGATTGCTGCGCGATCTTATCGAACTTCATCACATAGATCGAGTTCACTGATTGGCCCACGAAGAAGTTACCTTCGCGTTGGATCTCCACGCCGGTATAGCCGCCCTTGTTGTAGATCGCGTTGACATCGCCGTACAACTTGGTGATCTTGTTGCGGGCCGACGAAAGGTTAGCCGATACACTCCAACGGAAGTCATTTACATCGAGCACCTGCGCATTCACGGCGAACTCCAGGCCTTTGTTCGTCATTGTGCCGACGTTATTGATCGTATAGTTGAAACCCGAGGTGGGAGACAGCGTTTGCTTCATCAACAGGCCTGAGTTTTCAATATGGAAGTAATCCGCTGAGAATGTCACACGGTCGTTCAGAATACCGAAGTCTACTCCGATGTTCAACTGCTTCTGACGCTCCCACCTCAGGTTCGGGTTCCCCTGGCGACCGTCGTAAACATTGTACGTCACAGAGTTGTTGGTATAAGCGCTGCTATACAGGGTCTGGTAGGCCTGGTTCGGAATATTCTGGTTACCTGCCACACCGTATCCTACACGGATCTTGAGCAAATCGAAGTTCAGATCCTTCATGAAGCTTTCCTCGGCAAGGTTCCACCCCAGGGCAACAGAAGGGAATGTACCGCTCTTGTGACCAGGTCCAAACCTTGACGAAGCATCAAAACGCGTGGTTACCGTAGCAAAATAACGGTCCTTGTACGAATAGTTTACGCGGCCCAGGTAAGATACCAGTGTATTCGTGGTGAAGTCGGAGGCCAGATTGAACTTATCTTTCAGAAAGGCAGCCCCCAGGTTCTTATAGCCCCGGAGATTATTGGCAAAGCCCATTGCATCCACCTGGTTATAATTCCAGTCGTTCTTTTGAACGCTGAAGCCCGCGAGGAACGAAAAATTGTGATCTTCGGCAATGCGTTTATCATAGGTAAGTGTATTATCCCATTGCCAGTTCAGCCAATGGTCGTTGCGTTGCTGCGCTTTACCCCGGGAACCTTCGCGGATAGCCTGTCCGATATCGTTGGGCGTATACCAGAAAGTTCGTCTCTCCATCGCGTCTACCG
>Ga0247762_1000258_pt1 | contig 19301 bp, 10 predicted proteins | sample UWRJL081202R4_FD_181016 | JGI IMG/M metagenome (GOLD analysis project Ga0247762, IMG submission 181016) | Plant litter microbial communities from Arlington Agricultural Research Station in Wisconsin, United States - UWRJ-L081-202R-4 | ecosystem: Environmental > Terrestrial > Plant litter >...
GAATTTGATATTCTCTACGCCACCTGTCATGACAAGGTGTTTCGCAGAAAGGTGAAGATTAAGGGCGTCAACAATTTCGAGAAGCCGGTCAAGCCGGGTGCTCCGAAGCTTTAGATTCTCAGCGAATCGCGGAAGCCACAGGCGGCATAGCAAGACTCTGCGCCGTTGTTGGAGAGGGATACCATGTTTTAGGGCCAGTCGCAGAAGAGTGCGCCGCCAGTGTACGGATATCGGTTACTTCCCGTTGATCTGCATGACGCACAGAGCCGGACTTCCTTCTGTACCTGTCCGAATTTTTAATGGTTCTTTTGGTTGCGGTACAATTAGAAACCGCACCGTACACCCGATTTCTCCAAGCAATATTAAAAACCTCAATTTTAGCCTGAATTGACGGTTTTTTACTGGTGATTTACCTTTCAGGGCATCAAATAATTAAAATCTACGTATTTGTGCGTTATATAATTAAGAATTTAGTTGTATAACTTAAAGGTAAGTTATACATTCATGACATGGAGCTGTTAACAAAAAGAGAAGAAAGGATCATGGACATTTTGTGGGCTATGAAAAAAGGTTTTGTGAATGATATCATCGAACAGCTTCCTGACCCCAAACCACCATACACGACGGTTTCTTCTATCGTCAGGATACTGGAAGATAAAGGATTTGTGAAGCATACAGCGTATGGTAAGATATATGAGTATGTACCTGCCGTTTCTAAACTGGCCTATAAAAAAACTGCGCTGAAGGGTTTTATTACGAATTACTTTGACGGATCACTCGAAAATGTAGTTTCTTTTATGGTAGAGGAAAAGGAATTGTCAGAAGATGAGTTAAACGATATTTCAAAATTTATTGAGGACCTTAAAACCCGCAAGAAATGAACGCTCTTATATTGTATCTTTTGCAGGTTGCAATCTGCCATACTGTTTTTTATTTGCTTTACCGCGCATTGTATTCAAACCTCACCAATTTTGATTTCAATAGGATTTATTTGCTCAGCGCTACGGTGATAAGTTTCATCATCCCACTTCTCAGTATTGGCGTATGGCAACCTTCGGATCATGCACTCGGTGCGAGCCTGTTTTTCCTTACCTTGATCGGTCAGGGAGGGGTCACACAGATGAGATCAGAAAACACTGACCTTGCCGTATCATCCTATGACCTCGTTGATCTTCTATTTCCTGCGCTGCTCACGATTTACCTTATTGGATGTCTTTTTGTATCATACAAATTGCTGCGCAGTCTGTGGAAAATTCGCATGCTTATAAAACATAACGAGATGGTTCGTGAAAAGGATTACCGAATCGTTCACCTAAAAAACGGACCTGCCTTTTTCTCTTTTATGACATGCATATTTATAAATGAAAATAAGAATTCGTTAAAGCAGGATGAATACAATACAGTGCTTCTGCATGAGCTGGCCCATGTCAGGCAGAAACACTCTTATGATCTGCTATTGATGGAGATAGCAGGTGTTGCGTGTTGGTTTAATCCTTTCCTGAAAAAATTAAAAACTTCGCTATGCCAGGTGCACGAATACCTGGCGGACAAAGCGGTGATGAATACAAAGCAGGATCCGGATGCGTACTCGAAACTAATTGTACGCTTGTCTCATCATTATGGTACAGAACGGTTCGTTCATTCCTTTTCAGTGGCAGACTTAAAAAAAAGAATCAATATGTTATACACTCAAAAACAAAGCAAAATGAAAGCAATGAGATTTGTGGCCATAATACCATTGGTAGCTCTGCTGGTGATGGCGTTTTCTTTTACAGAGCGTTCTGAGCAAGGTCAGCAGACAAATGTATCAGAGCAGAAATTAATCCTCGCAGCAATAAACTGGGAGGGTAACAGGGTTTTTACGGATGAGTATCTGTCTGATATTCTGGCGATCAAACCCGGTGATATTTACGACAAAAAACAAGTGGAGAAGAATTTATCATTCAACCCGAAAAGGCAGGACATCAGCGGTCTTTATATGGATCTCGGATATGTTTATTTCAGATTAGAACCCGAAGAAGTTGTTACTGGAAATAAAGTGGTGCTTAACGTGAAGATCCATGAAGGTGATGTGGCTTATATCAACGAAATCGCCGTCAAAGGAAATTCATCAATCCCGACTGCGGAAATTCTGAAAATGATCGAGTTCGAAAAAGGAGATAAATTCAGCCGGTCGAAAATCTTTCAATCACAGGAGAATCTGAAGAAATCAAAGCTGTTTAAAGAAGATAAAATAGGTTTAAATATGCAGCCGCAAGAAGATCTCGGTAAGATCAATATTGAATTTATTGTCGAAGAAAAATAACGTTACGAAAGACCCTTCTCTGATAATTCTCCTTATGATTGCGTAAGGAGAATTTGTTTTTTATCAATCTTTGTAGCGTTCCTCTTTCATTCCATGATTGTTCATAATGAAACTCAGTTCGTTGATTTTTATTTTCTCGGTTACCGTGCAGCACGCCAGGGCGCAATGGCTCACCATGGATCAATTCAATGTTTGGGAAAATATTATAAAAAATGAGTATGACCTCTCCCCGGATAGTATCGTCAGTCAGCAGAGGGCATTGACGAAAGAGGAGATTTTAAGACAAAATCAGCACATGCTCGATGGTTTTGAAAGCGTTGTTCAATCAGGTCTTACCTTGTTGCGGTATCCACGCGCCAATCTGAACTATATAGATGTTGATAAAAAGGGCGGCAAGCTTAGTAATCGTGAACGGGCGAAAATAAATGTTCAAAATGAAAAAATAAAGCAAGAAAAAGAGAGATATGTGGATGCCCGGAGACATGCCGCTACAGATCTTCTTATATATCACTATAACTATCCCAAACTGGTGAGCGACTCCGATTTTATCATCAGGGAAATCAAGAGGACTATTTATATCGATAACATCCGGTCGAACCTGAAGGAGCAGGTCAAGGTATTGAGCCTTCTCAGAATTTCGCAAAGTTTGCAGGATAGTCTGCTGCAGTTGCCGGGGTTAAGTCACGAGGTCAGGGCAAAGCTCGGCGATACCAAAGCTGAGCAAACAGTCATCGGCGAATTTAAAATGGCAGTTGTGGATACTGTTCTCAATACGCCTGTCATTATAGAGAAGGTCCGCTCGCTTTTTTTTATTGACTCTGAAAATGCACAGAACGCATTCGTCGAAGCACTCAACTGTAAGGTCGAAAAATTCGGACGATCACCAGGGGAATCAAACTTCCGGATATATTCTGTTTATCCCGCGGCTGAGATATTACTGATGGCGTACGAGGACTATTTTCCGCATGATCTGTTATACTTTCAGGAATACGTTTACAAGCATCCCAAACTTTATCAGGCGGATGCACGTGCAGGGTTCTCATCGACAAATAACCGGTCGTCATTCTACTATCGGGTGCTGAGTGAATATTTTTCAAAGAAATTTTCCGCTCAGGTTTCCATACCTTTCAACTACAGAATGCGTGAGATATATCAAAATACCGAAAAATAATTCTTCAGAATTTGAATAATGGTCTCATAGAAATACACTGTTGCCCTGCTGCCGAGTTATCTATTGAAATTTCTCTCCCTTTGCCAGCATTTCAATAATCTCTCTCATGCGCTTTTCTCTTGTCTCCTGTTTTTTTGCAGTCTGAAGGCGAAACCCGATAAAAAAACGATTGGTCTTGTTGAGACCCGCGAACATGGCTTCTGCCTCTTTGTTTTTGCTGAGTTCTTTTAGAAAGTCTTCAGGTATGGTCATTTTACTTGGGGAATCGTATGCCTTTTCCCAACGACCGTCTGCTTTGGCTTTTTCGACAGCTTCTAATCCTGCAGGTCTCATTCTGCCTTCATTGATTAATCTTTCAATATGTTCAGTATTCTTTTTGGACCAAATACTTTTTGCGCCTCGTGGACAAAACTTTTGCAGCCAGGCTTGCTCGTCATGCGCTTGTTTTTGACCATCAATCCAACCGTAGCAGAGTGCCACATCAAGTGCTTCTGCATAGCTGATGGTTTTTTTCTCTGAATCTTTTTTGAATATTTTGAGCCAAAAACCGGTTGAGCTATCGTGATTCTTGATTAGCCAGGTTTCAAACGCCTTAACTGTTTTAAACTCTATTATAGGAGCTGTAATTACTTTAGTCATATGACTGGTGACTCTTTATTATTATATATGCTGCCGCTGACAACAGGCTAACGGCATTTGCCCTTTACTTTCTATATGATAAAGATAATTGCTTTACATTCATTTTATAATTTTTATGTTCTCTGGCTAATGTGTTTTGATAGCTTTTGTATCCGTAGCCGACGACTGGCTTTCTGCTCACTCCAAACCGCGTGACTGGTATAATCCTGATGAGGTCGGTATAATTTGATTGACAGACGGAATAAAAAGGCAACCTCCCTGGTAATACTGTCGCAATTTCGTGACGGCACATTCGGCAGAAACCGTAATGTTGGGCGTAATGGTTTTTTCGAAAAGTGTGTTTTTGCTTTCCGAATTCGATTGAAATCGGTATAATTGTTTTAGTTACACTTATTTGTGATGCGCTGTTTACGGCCTTAATTAAGAATTTTTTAGAACGATGAAGAAACTAATATTTTCATTACTCATGGTGATGCTGCTGGCAACTGACATTGCCTGGAGCCAGGAGTTGAAACTCAATGAACTTGAATATTTCGAAACGCGGGGCGTCAATATTCTTGTGTATAACAACGCTTTTACCGGCGGTTTTAATGACGAGAAGAGCGCCGGTATCGAATTGATTCATCATGGAGTAAGAACAGCGCAGGGTGGTGCTGTAAGGCTTTCTAACACACCGGAGCAGTGGGATCTTGTTCCCGAAATGCTGGGTCGAAAAGTTGACCGTGCGTCGAAAACAATTGAGACAACATTACGGTATAAGGATTATGATTTCGATTCACGGGTGGTTGTCGCACAGAAAGGTAAGTCCGTTGAAATATCTGTTTATCTTGATAAACCGGTTCCCAAGGCTCTGGAAGGAAGCGCCGGCTTTAATCTTGAATTTCTGCCCTCGCAATACTGGGCGAAAGCATATTTAATGGATGGACGTTATAATCGTTTCCCGAGGTATGTTGTGGGGAATACCGTTACGAGGCCTGACAGTGAAAGGCCGAAGCAGTTCAAGGGTTATAAAACGTCTGACGATCGAGGAACAGGTAGATTTGTCGATCCGCTGCCACTTGAAAAAGGACGTACATTTCTTCTTGCACCCGATGATCCGTCGCGGTTGGTAAAGATCACTTCAGTGGATTCTGATCTTATGCTTTTTGACGGACGAATACTGGCTCAGAATGGTTGGTTCGTTGTTCGAAGCATTCTTCCGGCCGGAAAGACAGGTAAGGTTTTAACGTGGACTGTGGAGCCCAACTCGATGAAGGATTGGATAAGAGAGCCAAATATCGGCATATCGCAAGTAGGCTATCTTCCCACACAACCGAAGATCTCTGTCATCGAATTAGATAAGAACGACAAACCGCTTGCGAATGCCTCGTTGTATAAAATTGGTGACGATGGCAACGCTGTAGAAGTTTTTAATGGAAAGATCACACCCTGGGGAGACTATTATAAATATCACTATGTGAAATTTGATTTTACGCCAGTCACCACGCCCGGTATATACTACATAAAGTATGGCGATTTCAAGACGAACAACTTTTTAATCGAGAAGACGGTTTACGACCAGATCACGGATGCTACCAGTGATATATGGATTCCGATACATATGGATCATATGTTTGTAAACGAGGCTTACCGGGTATGGCACGGCGAGCCTTTTAAAGAAGGCTATCGCCAGGCTCCTCCCAATACAGACCATTTCGATCTTCATTCGCAGGGTCCAACGACCGATACCCGGTATAAACCACTTGAATTGATACCGGGATTGAATGTCGGCGGTTTTTTCGACGCCGGTGACTTTGATATTGAGACAGGTGCAAATATCAACGTGGTGGAAAATTTCGTGCACACATGGGAATATTTTAAACCGCTTCGTGATCAGACTTTTGTAAGCCAGGAGCAGCGTTATGTGGATCTTCACCGACCGGATGGAAAGCCGGACGTATTGCAATTTATCGAACACGGAACATTGAACCTGGTAGCGCAGGCAGAGATTGTTGGACATATGACGCAAACGCTCTCGAACGCTGTCCTTGATAATTACCATCATCTTGGTGATGCAGCCTCGCTGACAGACGGGCTTCCTTATAATCCAGCGCTTGGCCCATATGAAAAGGCCAGCGACGGCAGATCGAGCGGTGTTAAGGACGATATGTGGGCATTCACAAGCCGCAATCCTCGTCTTGATCTTAGCGCTGCCACCATGTTTGCAGCGGCAAGTCGTGCGTTGAAGGGTTATAATGATGATCTTTCCGCAAGGGCATTGGTACAATCAAAGCGGCTTTTGAAAGAGGCAACGGACTTGATAGCCACTCTACCGGAAGACAACTCGCCCTGGCGCGGGTCAACAAATGTTGCCACGAATCTTGAATTGTACATAGCGACGGGCGAGAAACAATATGCAGATAAGTTCCAGGAGCTTTTATGGCCGGCGCTTGATCGCGCCGTTAATTTTACCCTACTGACAGCACTAAACGCTGTACCGCACATGGATAAGTCTTTCAAAGAAAAACTCCGTCCTTATGTTGTGAAATATAGCGACTATATCAAAGGACTCGAGAAGGATAACCCATACGGAGTACCTATCGGACTTGGTAACTGGGCAGGCAATGGAGCTATTTTGAATTTTGGTACGACAATATGTTTTGCCAGTAAATATTTCCCTGATGTTATCGACGCCAACCAGTCTCTGAAAGTCACCAATTGGTTATTTGGCTGCCATCCGTATCACAATTATTCGTTCGTGGCCACAGTAGGTGCAACCCGCCCCAAACAGGTCTTTTATGGTAATAACAGAGCAGACTTCTCATTCATTCCCGGCAATGTTGCACCAGGTGTATTGTTCAGAAAACCCGATCACTTTGAAAACTATGACGACTGGCCATTTCTGTGGGGACAAAACGAGGGCACGATCGGAGGAAATACCAATTACCTCATCTTCGGATCAGCTTTTAAAAATTCAATGAAATAGGATCGCATACTCCCTGCAAAAGGGCGTGTAGATACTGGCCGGCTGGTTTATCCTTGCTATTTGAATCCTGTTCAAACAGGATGTTTCTGTTGAGTTTCATCTTTACCTAACGTAGGCCATTTTTTGGTCCTGGAAGCCCATCGAGCCAGCAATTTGCTGGCTCGATTTGTTTATGTATTGACGGAAGGTCAACAGAATCAAACCTAAGAAGTGATAAAGCTTTTATTGTATCCGGCGTGACTTGCTGTTTCAATGTGGGCGTTCGTTGTTTTCCATTCATAATTAGATCTTTCACAAAGACAACCTATTTGTTGGCCCGCATGTCTGTGTCTGGAAAAAGTGTGTCTTTCTCCGGCCAACCGCCCTTGCCGATTTTCCTCTCCATAGCAATTCCCCCGTCGAAAAAGGAAAGAATTTGATACTGATCCCGTTAGGATTGTGCTATTTCTGTATTTTAATGATCAGATAATCAGATGTTTACATCGATGTTGCATGCTCAAAAAAACGTGTAACGTGGGCGTAAACGTTGTCGGCCCTTCTCGATTCATATTTGTTAGAAATCGTTTGCGGCAATCGATTGTTAAAAGCCGGAAACCTTCCATGAAAGAGATACCAGTCAGTTGCCCAGCCCTTGCTGGCTGTTTTCGCCAACAGTCCAACCATCCGCTATTCACGAACCTTTAGAACCAAACCATAACCCCACGATCAAATGGAAAAACGACACAGAAGACAAACAACCACCAAGTGACAAATTTTACCCAAAACCTAAACCTAAAATGCATTCAGCATGAAAAAAAATTTACCAGCAACATTCCCTTTTATTACAAAGTGTCTGGTCCTGGGTTTTTGCTTCCTGTGTGGTCTTACTGCAGGCGGTTATGCCGCAAATACTGAATGTAACACCAGCGGAATCGCAAGCAAAAACACACTGCTCGTCGGAACAATTTTGCAAAAGAGGGTGGTGACCGGCACCGTGGTTGACGGCGAAAACAATGAAGGAATACCGGGTGTGAGTATTATCATCAAGGGCACCAATAACGGTACGGTTACCGATGCCGAAGGAGCCTTTTCATTAGAAATCCCGTCTTCAGAAACTGCGTTGATATTCACCTCCATTGGCTATGCTCCACAGGAAGTGCAAGCCGGACAGTTAGCGATTCTAAATATCAGGATGCTTCCCGATATGAGCACATTGTCGGAGATCGTGGTAGTAGGGTACGGCGAACAGAAAAAAGAAAGTATAGTAGGGTCGATCACGCAAACCACCGGAGCTGTACTACAACGAGCGGGCGGTGTGTCAAATGTAGGAGCGGCGCTTACGGGAAACTTGCCTGGAGTCGTCACGATGTCCAGTAGCGGGATGCCTGGAGAAGAAGACCCGATGATATTAATTCGTGCTGCGAGTTCATGGAACAACAGACAGCCGTTGATTCTGGTGGATGGTGTTGAGCGCCCCATGCAGGGCGTGGACATCAATGCTGTGGAATCTATCTCGGTATTGAAGGACGCCTCGGCTACAGCTGTTTTTGGTGTGAAGGGCGCGAACGGCGTGATCCTGATCACGACCAAACGCGGAAAGGAGGGAGCCGCCAGGATCGAAGTAACCGGCAGCGCAACGATGAAAGTACCCTCAAAACTTCCGAACAAGTATGATTCGTACGACGCGCTAATGGCGCGCAACATCGCTATCGAGCATGAACTCGGGTTGTCGCCTGATTCGTGGCCATATATGAGACCACAGCCCTTTATCGAAAAATACCGTCATCCGGCCAATCCGGAGGAGGCAGAACGTTATCCAAATGTGGACTGGCAAAAAGAACTCTTTAGAGAGTACGCCATGGCTTACAACGCTAATATTAATGTATCAGGCGGTACCTCTTTTGTGAAGTACTTTACCTCCGCTGACTTTCAGCATGAGGGTGACCTTTTCAGAATGTGGGACAATGGCCGTAATTATGGAGCAGGATACGGCTATAATCGTTTGAACGTCCGCAGTAACCTTGATTTTCAATTAACGAAATCAACCGTATTTAAGATAAATCTGTACGGTTCGAATGGTGTCCGGAAAAGTCCCTGGAACCAATCTAATTCATCCGACTGGGCCGTCGCCCAGCAATGGGCAGGAGCTTATAATATCGCGCCCGACGTATTCCTGCCAAAGTATGCCGATGGTTCATGGGGATTTTATCCTGATATATCGAATGTAAGCAATTCTGTTGCGAACCTGGCACTGGGCGGTGCAATGACCACCACCAATACGCGTATCAATACAGATTTTATCCTCCAGCAGGGTCTGAATTTTATAACGAAGGGACTGAACTTCAGGGGATCAATATCCTGGGACAACGCCTTTATAGAATGGAACCGCGGCGTCAACGATCTTTTCAATAATGCGCAGCAAAAATGGATCAACCCTCTGACGGGCACTACCACCTATAAGTATGATTACGATCAGAATAACCATTTCGATTTTATGCCGGGCGTGCTATGGACAACGTCAGGTGGCGAAGTGCGTAACAGCGATACACAACGCAACTTAAACTACCAGGTTCAAACCAACTGGTCAAGAAGTTTTAATAAACATAACGTCTCCGGAATGGCGATGTTTATGCGTCAGGAAAGAGCAACAGGAAGTGAAATGCCGCGCTACAGGGAAGACTGGGTCTTTCGGGCCACGTATGATTTTAACGGCAAATATTTCGCTGAGTACAACGGTGCTTATAACGGTTCTGAACAGTTCAGCAAAGATTATCGATACGCCTTCTTCAATTCCGGAGCAATCGGGTGGATGATCTCGGAAGAGTCATTCATGAAAAACCTACGGATCCTGGATTATTTAAAGGTCAGATCATCCTTTGGTGCGATTGGAGATGATAATGTACGCGATCGTTGGCTATACATGACGCAGTGGTCATACGGCGGTAACGCTTCACTCGACTTAAACCAGGGAACGAGTCCCTATCCCTGGTATCGTGAAGCTGCCATTGGAAACCCCGATGTCAGATGGGAAACCGTGAAGAAGCTGAATGTAGGATTGGATTATGCATTTTTTAATGGGCTTTTTTCCGGGAGTGTTGATTTCTTTCGGGACAAACGCACAGACATTCTTGTTAATGGCGTCGATCGGGCCGTTCCCTCTTACTTCGGTGGAATTCCACCCACAGCCAACTTAGGAACTGTGGAGGCTCAGGGTTATGAAATTGTCCTCAATATAAATAAGACGTTATCTCCTGGATTGCGTTTATGGGCAAGTCTGAACATGACCCACGCCAAAAATAAGATCATCGACAGAGATGATCCAGAATTGTATCCGGGCTATAGAAAACAGGCCGGATATGCCATCAACCAACATAGGTCCTGGGTAGATGCGGGGTATGTGAATTCATACGACCAGATTTACGGAAGCCCGCAGCATAATACCAATGACGGTCAAAAATTACCAGGAAACTTTTACATCATTGACTTTAATGGCGATGGCATTGTCGACGACCTGGATCGGATACCGTATGGTTATTCAGACGTTCCGCAGAATACGTACAGTGCAACGGTAGGCCTGGATTGGAAAGGCTTTAGCGTTTTCGCGCAGTTTTATGGTGTGAACAATGTTACACGTGATGTTCCGCTGACAAGCTTTGGGAGTGGTCTCAACACGGTCTACGATATGGGTACATGGTGGTCGAAAGATAATCCCAATGCCGATGTTCCCGTGCCGCGCTGGTTATCTACTCCGAGCTATTACAATGGAACCCAGTTTTTGTATGACGGTTCTTATGTCAGGCTAAAGAACGCTGAAGTTGCCTATACCCTGAATGAAAAACAGATTCGCAAGACTGGTCTCACTTCCTTACGAATATTTCTGAATGGTAACAACCTGTGGGTATGGTCGCGCATGCCCGACGATCGCGAATCCAATTTCGCGGGTGCTGGTTCGCAAGGAGCATATCCTACAGTGAAGCGCTACAACCTGGGTCTCAGACTTACACTTTAACTGACAGCAATGAAAAAGATTTATAAAACATTGTTAAAGCGCTGTTTGCTGTTCGCGATAGCGGTTGTGATTTTTTCGTGCCAGGACTTTTTAGATAAAGAGGCTGATGCTATTGTAGCCGAAGGTGAGGCGTTTAAAAACTTCAATAACTTCCAGGGTTATATAGAAGAAATATATAACTGTATTCCGGATAAGGAAAAACATTACTGGACGACCTCATGGAACTGGGGTGACGATGAAGTTTTCAACCCGGAGGGAAACTGGCACATGACCAACCAGGTTGATCTTGGAAATTTCTGGGCATGGCAGGCGGGACGACTCAGTCAGCCCGGCGCATGGTTGGACAAGCCCACTACAAATCCCACGTCGACCAATAAATTTGATCACGCGTTATGGCCCCATGCGTGGTACAGCATCCGCAAGGTAAATCTAGGTCTTGCTAATCTTGACAAGCTTGTGTCGGCCTCTCAGGAAGAGAAGGACCTCATCGCGGGACAGCTGTATTTTTACAGGGCATGGTGGTACTTTGAAATGATGGAGTACTTCGGCGGACTTCCATACATAGACCAGGTTCTGCCGGCAGATCAGAGCCCTATGCTGCCGCGGCTCAGCTATCAGGAATGTGCTGATAAAGCCGGGGAGGATTTCGCAAAGGCGGCGGCGCTATTACCAATCGATTGGGATAAGACTTCAGTAGGTAGTAATACAGCAGGAAAAAATCAGCTGCGGGTCAATAAAATAATGGCACTTGGGTATCTGGGCAAAAACTATCTGTGGGCAGCAAGCCCGCTAATGAAGAACGGCGCTTCTGTTGGTGGTGGAAATACTTATAATTATGACGAAGTCTATGGCAAAAAAGCAGCGGAAGCTTTCGGAGAATTGCTGACTCTTGTTGAAAGTGGTCAAACCCAGTATTCGCTCGCACAATTCAACTACAAAAACATTTATGATCACGAAAAGGTAGACGGTGCGACGTCGCGTTTCAGCGATATATTCTACACGACAGGTCAGAACTGGCTTATGCCTGGTTCTACGGAGGCAATTTTCCGTGGCTCCTCCACGGATTTTAATGGCAGTAACTGGAATACAACAAAGACGTTTGGCCCGAAAGTACAAGGTATTATAGAACATGATAATATTATTCATCAGCCGACGGCCAACTATGTAAAGTTCTACGGTATGGCGAATGGTCTGCCGTTGGACGACCCTGCTTCCGGATTTGATCCGGCTCATCCCTTTAAGGACCGGGACCCACGTTTTTATCACGACATCGTCTTTGACGGATTTAAATATGTCAATGCAGCCATGCCATCCGATATGGAGTATCTGCGGTATGCCGGCCTTCATACCAACGGGACCATGAGAGGGGCAACCAACGGCAGTCGTACAGGGTACTTTATTCAAAAGCTCGTTCCGCATACAGCCAATAAATACGATGGTGCCTATAACTGGAGCGGTAATCTTCATGTCTACCTTCCGTACATGCGCCTGGCGGACATCTATCTGATGTACGCTGAAGCGTGTGCCGCCTTCAATGGTGCCGGGGGCAAATCAACGAGTTTTACGAAGACTGCCGAAGATGCCATCAATACCATCCGGGACCGTGTTGGAGCCGGGCATGTCCACGCGTCGTATACGGGAGACCGCGCCAGATTTATCGATGAGGTGCGAAGAGAACGTGCAGTGGAATTGTCGTTCGAAGGATTTCGCTTCAATGATCTGCAGCGCTGGTTGTTGCTTACGGAACCTCCTTACAATGTTAAGACAGCCCAGGAATTCGACCGGCTTGAGGACGTTGACTTCTTTAAGACAAACGATCCCAGCCAGGCCCGCGTTGCCAATTTCCGGGAGGTTACAATTTTGACCCGGCAGTTTGGCACACGTCACTACTGGTTCCCTTTGAAAGTTTCGGATGTTTCGATGTATCCGGAGTTTGCGCAGAATCCGGGATGGTGATCCCTGGTGAAATTTGATTCATTAAAAATGTACCACATGAAATATTATATACGAATAAGTTTCATTTTATGCGCTGCGCTGTGCATCCCTTCCGTCATCGTCGCGCAGAACATCAATGAAAATAAAGCTGACTCGACGATTGTTGGTGACCAAACGGACACGTTGGCACGGAACTCTTTTCCCAAAGGTGCACAGCGTGATACCCCTGTCGGGGTATCCGTAGTGAACATGACAAGCCTTCTGGAAAAGAACTATACGACCTATAGCCTGGACAACATGGAAGGTTTGATAGGCGGGTGGACCGGTAATTCGATGTGGGGTATGGACGAATACCTTGTGCTTGTAGACGGTGTTCCCCGCGATGCAAACAATGTGATGCCCACCGAAATTCAGCAAATCACTTTTTTAAAAAGTGCGGCTTCTGTATTACTCTATGGCAGCCGTGCCGCGAAGGGTGTGGTTTACATCACGACAAAAAGAGGTAATGCCAAGCCGTTAAATGTCAATGTTCGTGTCAATACCGGTTTTCATGTATCGAAAAGCTACCCGAAGTATCTGGGATCAGCTGAGTACATGACGCTCTATAATGAGGCGCGTATCAATGACGGTCAATCCGCTCAGTATAGTGATAATGAGATTTATCACTACGCTTCCGGATTAAATCCTTATCGTTACCCCGATGTCGATTTTTATTCTTCGGATTACCTGAAAAAAGCCTATAATCGTACCGATGTGACCACCGAATTAACAGGTGGTAATGAGCGGTCGCGTTTCTATACCAACATCGGTTATCAGCGTCAGGGCGATGTATTTAATTTTGGAGAGGCTAAAAACAATTACACGGATCGCTTCAATGTTCGGGGTAATATTGATCTGAATATAACGAAGAAGATCACAGCATTTGTAGATGCAAACGCTACCTTCTATAATGCACGCAGTGGAAATGCTATGGATAGCGATCCGGATAATGCCAACAATACGGATAACTATTGGACGTATGCAGCGACCATGCGTCCCAATCGTGTGGCACCACTAATCCCATTGGAATACATTGATCCGAATGCGTTAAGTGCCCTGGAAACAGTAGGGGCTGGCAGTAATATTATCGACGGAAAATACTTCCTGGCGGGTTCCCAGACTGAGCTTCAGAATATCTTCGCCGACTATTATGCCGCGGGCAGCAGCAAATGGACAAGTCGTCAGTTTCAGTTTGACGCAGGATTGAATTTCGATCTGTCAAACATAACGAAGGGACTTACATTTCATACCCAATATGCGGTTGACTACGCAACATCATATACTTCTTCGTATAACAATTCTTATGCGGTATATGAACCGGTGTGGTACGATTATAATGGCGCCGATGTTATTGCTGGTCTTACCAAATATAACAACGACAAGAAGTCGGGCGTTCAGAATATTACGGGTAGTAGTAACCGGCAAACTATTGCTTTTACAAGTTATTTCGATTACGTGTCGCCGCTCCGGGGTGGACATAACCTGGATGTCAAGCTTCTGGCAACAGGCTTTCAGCAGACCCGCACACAGGTATATCATCGGGTGGGCAATGCCAATCTTGGTCTGGAAGTCAACTACAATTACCGGGAAAGGTATTATGCAGGCGTGGCAACGGCGTTGGTTCGGTCTGCAAAACTTGCCGCAGGTCACCGTAACGGACTATCTTCTTCCGTAACGTTGGGCTGGAATTTAAGTAAAGAGAACTTCCTTGCTAATTCGTCGATCGTTAATGATTTGAGAGTAGATGTTTCCGGAAGTATACTCAAAACGGATATGGATATCGATGAGTATAATCTTTCGGAAGAAAACTTTACTCAGGCAAGTGGTGCATGGTGGGGGTGGTACGACGGAGCGGCAGAGCGCTCAACCAATTCCCTGAGGGGAAGCAATGACGCTTTGGATTTTGTTAACAGGAAAGAGATCGCTGCTAACGTCAGGACGTCATTGTGGAATGACTTGATTACGGCGAACGCCTCGTTCTTTATCAACACTATGGAAGGGCTGATCATTCAGCCTTCCACGCTGTATCCAAGCTATTTTCAGACGGGCTTTCCGGGTTCTTCATTCATGCCTTTTGTTAATTATAATAATCACCAGCGCAAAGGCATTGACTTCGCTGTAAATGTCAACAGGCAAATAGGGCAAGTCGGTTTTTCTTGGGGATTGGTTGGTATGTATTATAAAAGCGAAGCGACCCGTGTCGATGAGAATTTTGAAGACGCTTATCGAAACCGCACAGGTAAACCTGTAGACGCTATCTGGGGGTTACAGAGCGCGGGTTTATTCAAGGATCAGGCGGAAATAGACAACAGTCCTCAACAGAAATTCGGAGGGACAATACGCCCCGGAGACATCAAGTATATAGACCAGAATAACGACAATAAAATAGATGAGCGGGATGAGATTTTCCTTGGGCGTGCGGACTGGAATGGTGCGCCGTTTACCGGAGGCGTGAACTTCACGGCCCGATGGAAGGGTTTTACACTGTTTGCTCTCGGGACCGCGAATTTTGGTGCATATGCCTTGAAAAATAGTTCGTACTTCTGGGTTTATGGCAATAGAAAATATTCGGAAGAGGTTCGCGACCGATGGACGGAGGACACAAAGGAAACGGCCACGTATCCGCGGCTGACTACAGAGAACGGTGTAAACAACTTCCGCAACTCTGATTTCTGGCTATACAAAACCAATCGGTTTAACCTCGCCCGGGTTCAGATTACGTACGCTGTTCCGGATAGGATCCTGAAGAATTCTTTCGTAAGAGACATTTCGGTTTACATCAGTGGAGCAAACCTGTTGACCCTTTCCAAAGAACGCGAGATTCTCGAAATGAATACCACAAGCGCTCCTCAAACGCGATTCTACAATTTGGGTGTACGAGCAGCATTTTAAATCCTTCACTAAATAGGAATTACGCGATGAAAAATATCATAAAACTAATGTCCCTCGTTCTTCTTGTTACGGCTTGTGAGGATGTCTTGTCTCCGGCTACGGAAAATATACGCGGACTCGATGCTATGTATAAGGAACCTGGTTATGCCCAGGGTATCCTGGCAAATGCGTACATTCTTCTTCCTTATTCCGCATCGCCCGACACTGATGTGGCTACGGATGACGCTGTCTCAAACAATATCGATAACGCCTTTCTTCGAATGGCCTCAGGTTCATGGTCGGCAAACGACGATCCGACATCTCAATGGCAGGGGCGAAGGAACGCGATCCAGTATCTGAACCTATTCCTGGCGAACGCTGACCAGGTAGCCTGGGCGAACGACAAAATAATCAGAATGTTGTTTAATGATCGTCTGAAGGGAGAAGCTTATGGATTGCGTGCGCTGCAAATGTATCATCTGCTGCTGGCCCACGGTGGCTGGACACAGAATGGACAATTGCTCGGCGTGCCTATTGTCAACGAACCCGAAACTTCTACTTCGGATTTCAACAAACCCAGAAATACCTTCCAGGAGTGTATTGATCAGATTTTATTGGATGCTGAACAGGCGCTGGAACTTCTTCCTCTGGACTATAAGAAATTCAGTCCGTCAGACATTCCGGAAAGGTATGCAGGTATAGAGGGAATCACGGTTACACAGTACGAACGTGTCAATGGGGAGCATATGCGCGGCCGGATATCCGGGAGAATCGTAGAGGCCATCCGTGCGCAGGCAGCACTGCTTGCGGCGAGTCCTGCGTACAGTGAGGGAACCAATATTACCTGGGAGGCAGCAGCTAACTATTCTGCACAGGTTCTCAATCGTATAGGCGGAGTCGGCGGTCTTGCGTCAAATGGTGGCACCTGGTATACCGGCGATTCAGGTATAGAGCAATTGGCCTCGGGCCAAACACCAGCAGAGATCATCTGGCGGAGCGATGTTGCACAAAGCCTGGATCTGGAACGGGACAATTATCCTCCGTCATTATTCGGAAATGGCCGGGTCAATCCAAGTCAGAATTTGGTCGATGCATTTTCCATGGCCAATGGTTATCCGATCACGCATGTATCCAGTGATTATGACCCCAATAGTCCTTACAATAATCGCGATCCCCGTCTCACAAAGTACATTATTGTCAACGAAAGCCAGCAAGGCTCGGGTACAGATGTGATTGTTACGGGTACTTACGGTACGAACAACGATGCCATCAACCGGGAAAAAGGGTTCTCGACCCGCACCGGCTATTATTTGAGAAAGCTGTTGCGCTCAGATGTTAACCCGGATCCGGCATTTAACACTACTCAGAAGCACTACACTGCGCGTATCCGCTATACTGAGATTTTTCTTGCGTATGCGGAGGCTGCGAATGAAGCATGGGGCCCAACAGGTACCGGCGCGAATACTTACTCTGCTTATGATGTAATCCGGGCCATCCGTCAAAGAGCCGGTATTACCGGCGGCGATGCTTATCTGGAATCGGTGAAGAACGACAGGGAGCAAATGAGACAGCTGATACGGAACGAGCGTCGTTTGGAGCTTTGTTTTGAGAACCACCGCTTCAGGGATATCCGCCGTTGGAAATTGGGTATTAGTCAATTGAATGAAACAGCCCGCGGCGTTCAAATCTCAAAATCAGGTAATGCGCTAAACTATGCACCCGTTAATGTAGAAACCAGAAAATATCAGGAGCATATGTATCACGGCCCTATTCCTTATGGTGAAATCAATAAATGGAGCTTGTTACAACAAAATGCAGGCTGGTAAATAGTTGATTTGGTAAAGACGACAAAAAAAACAAAATATGAAATGGTATAATATACAATTGATATTGTGTGCCGGGATTCTATCCGTACTAACGATGTCGTGCAGAAATCAGGATATCGAATTCCCGGATTATGATAAGAGTACCGTGTATTTCGCATACCAATATCCGGTAAGAACGATCGTGCTGGGAGAAGATCTGTACGATACATCGCTCGACAATGAGCATAAGTGCGAGATATATGCGACCATGGGGGGAGTATACGAGAACAAGAAGAAGATCGACATCGGGATCGCCGTAGATAACTCCCTGTCTGATAACTTGTTTTTCGACGGCGCCTATACAGTTCCTGTTCGACCGATGCCGGCAAGTTATTATACGCTGACGGGAGACCAGATTTCACTGGACCATACGCTGCAAGGTGCGGTAAGGGTACAATTGACGGATGCATTTTTTTCTGATCCGGATGCCTTGCAAAACACGTATGCCATTCCGCTGCGGATGGTTAATGTTACCAATGCCGATGCCATTCTTTCAGGAGTGGCCAAAGTAGAGGCACCCAACAGGCTGAATACGGCCCATTGGGATATTCAGCCCAAAGACTACGTTCTCTATTTTGTAAAATTCATTAACCCGTGGCATTCAAACTATCTGAGGCGCGGTAAAGATCAGGTCACTGTTAACGGAGCGACTTCCACGGTGACTCGCCATAAACCTACAGCTGAAGCGGACGAAATCCGTGCCCTGAGCTCTCTATCGCTGCAAGACCTTGCATTTCCGCAGGACTACAAAACCTATTCCGGACTGAATCTTAACGTATCGCTGAAACTCAGTTTCAATGAAAGTGAAAAATGTGCCGTTGCGCCCATGGCTACAACATACGAAGTAAATGACTCCGTACGCGTGCTTAATGTCACTGCGACCGGAAACGGAGCCTTTGTGAAAAAAGGTGAGAAGAAGAGCTGGGGAAACAAGGATAGAGATGCATTATACCTTGAATACAACGTGAGCTACCAGGTTGAAACAAAGTACCCGAGCTCGGGGCTTCCCGACAGACTTGATCAAGTAAGTTATGTCACGACCGATACATTGGTAGTTCGTGATCGGGGAGTTAAGGTAGAAGTTTTAGCACCTTTCTATAAAGAATAAATACTGATAAATAGAGATGGATATGATACGCTCGAAAAAAATATTGATAAGTGTTCTGGCCCTTTCTGTTCTGGCTTCCTGCGCAGATGAGACTAAATCGCTCGTCAAGGCAAAAAAACCGGCCACTCAGGAGCAACTGGAATATCTTCGCGAATATGATGTGCTGAAGTCATATATTGACCGGGGTGCCAATCCGAATTTTAAACTTGGTGCCGGTGTATCTGTCAGCGACTTCACAAAAAAAGGAGTAGACTACAGTATGATAGTATCTAACTTCGATGAAGTGGTGGCAGGCTGGGAAATGAAACATGGTGCTGTTGTTCAGGACGACGGAACCCTCAATCTCGCAAGTGTCGCCAATTTTATTTCCACAGCCAAAGCTGCTAACATGGCTATTTACGGTCATACGTTGTGC
>Ga0247762_1000261_pt1 | contig 19093 bp, 20 predicted proteins | sample UWRJL081202R4_FD_181016 | JGI IMG/M metagenome (GOLD analysis project Ga0247762, IMG submission 181016) | Plant litter microbial communities from Arlington Agricultural Research Station in Wisconsin, United States - UWRJ-L081-202R-4 | ecosystem: Environmental > Terrestrial > Plant litter >...
ATCAAAAACGGCATTCATAACGAGGGAATTTGATGCCGACCTTTCGCTGGTATGGGATGCCTTTACCAAAGCAGAAATACTAGATCAATGGGTGGCACCAAAGCCCTTTACTTCAAAAACAAAACACATGAATTTTGAAGTGGGTGGGCGTAGGTTTTATGCCATGGTAAGTCCTGATGGGCAGGAGAGTTGGGCAATCCAAAGATATACCTCCATTACCCCCAAGACCAATTTCAAAATGTTTAATGCTTTTGCAGACAAAGATGAAAACCCTCAATTGCCAGGTTCTGACTGGGATTACACGTTTAGCGAGCAAAACGGTACTACAAAAGTGAGTATTACTATTTATAATGAATCGCTTGAGCGAATGGAGAGGATGATTGCGATGGGCTTCAAAGAAGGATTCATGATGTCATTGAAAAACCTGGATGCCCTGTTGGCAACTTTATCGTCACGATAGTAGAAAGAACGGTTGCCGACATCGGCATGGTAATGGTCAGGTCGACCAGTTATATATTCAGCATTGGTAATTAACCTATGTAAGCACAACCAGATTCTATATGAGCATACAAGAACAAATCAAAGAGTATATTACTGGTCAACCTGAACCAAAACGCAGCGACATGCAGGCATTACACCACGCCATTTTGCAAGTAATGCCCGCCTGTAAATTATGGTTCCTGGATGGCAAAAACGATGAGAATAAAATCGTTTCCAACCCTAACATCGGATACGGACTTTATACCATAAAATATGCTGATGGAAAAAGTAAGGAGTTTTATCAAATTGGCCTCAGCGCAAACACAACCGGCATCTCTGTCTATATCCTTGGCATTAAGGATAAGAAATACTTAGCCCAGACATACGAAAAAAAGCTCGGCAAGGCGAGCGTGAGCGGTTATTGTATTAAGTTCAAAGCCCTAAAAGATATAAACATAGATATACTTGAAGCGGCAATACGATATGGGGTTGAGGCATCGCATTGAGCAAATGGGATCATATATACTTACTTAAGACTGTGATCACCTAATTGGCCGGCCTCCAGAGAACCTATCAATAAGCTGTTCGTATTTTGCTCCTCTGCATCGGAAACAGATTCCATCTTCCATGTGGTCGTATTCCGGGAAATATCCCGTCCCATGGCATCGTTCGCACGGTTTAAGCATGCCGATGTCAGCGCCATCTTTGTCGAGGTGCCGGATTTCTTCGGTCGCATGTAGTTTAGCGTGACAGACCCAGCACAGCGTTATAAAGGCATCGTCCGGATATTCCCAAAGCACAACACCCTCCTGGCAGTACAGTTGGCGTAACTGCAGTCCTCTAACATACCTCCACCTTACAGTCCCATCCCTTAATAGACTGTTAATTGCATTGATGACTATGCGCACATATCGCTCGTTAACTTTCTCATAGAATAGCTTATAAGAAGAAAAGTCTTCCTGCGACAGGGCATTCTGGCTTTGTAAAAACTCAGTGTGGATATTATCCTCGTTGAACTGCCTGAACTGGACTTCGTATTCTAAGATCGCTGCGGATTTGGATTCGCTTGTGTTTCGAACAAGTCCCCGAATACTCTCAATTATTCCCTCCCGAGATCTGGCAAGAATTTCTTCATTTTTGCAATGCCTGCACATTAAGCCATTTTCGGATATAATCCTTTCTCGTTTAGCCTTCCATTTGAGACTTAGAAGCTCTTCCTGATGCGTCATACACGATATCTATGTTTTGACAACAAAAAACGATAATGTCTTACTATAACAATATCGACACAGAATTTCATAAACCGAAGAATTCTTGAAAATGAAAGTTTCATATCAGCTATTGGGCCGCCATTTCTTTGATCTGTTGTGCGTTTGACGGCAGCTCCAACTCCATTAACAGTTTGTTGTGGCGCTTCAGAAAATCAGGATCTTTTTCTCCTAACTCGGCCAACGCCAGCAATGCAGTTCTGCTTCCCTCGGTTCTTACTTTTTTATAATTAATATAAATATCTGCAAATAATATCGGGCGAATGGCTAAGAGTATGGGAAGCATTCGTGCTATAATAGTAGCGGTTGCATAGGTGGCATCAAACAACTCTCCATGGTAAGTCATCTTTTGCCAGATACCATTTTCACATTCGATGCCAACCTCCTCATCTGCCGACAGCAGCCCATTAATCTCTGCCGGGAGCTCCTCGCAACGCCCCCAGGCCGATTTAATATTTTTCCAGTCCACCTGGTCCAGCTCCGCCTGCAGATGTTCCGGTACTGCTGACAGTGTGGCTATTTTCTTCGTATCGGATTTTCTTTGCATTGATGTTTAAAGTTAGAAGCCAGTACTAAAAAAATCGCCAGGGTTTAGCCAAAGATAGCGTATAGTGTTAGGCAGATAATAACAAGAGCAGGGAGAATGCAGGCAAAGATGGCGGGTATTTTTTGATGGTAAGTATATTGGCCTGCGGCGTTGAATTCGAGGGGAAGGAGTTGGAGGTTGTCTATGGATTTCAGTATGGAGGGATCGGTGGGAAGGTAGAGAACTGTGGTTATAGTACTGCCGTCATGAAAGTAAACAGGAATATTAGAGGATGTTGTAAAGTGATATTTTATTGTGGTTATAGTATTACCGTCGGAGTCCTGGGTTACCTGGCGTGATACTTCGGTGGTTGGAGCAAGTTCTCCGAAACGTAGGAGCGTTACAATCTTTCGGGCACCGCGTATGGATGTTTGTAACATCCACGTGCCAATACCGGCAATGATCAGGGCCATGATGATCGCGCCCATGGCGTTATCCTTCACGGCAAGTATAACTATTGTTCCGCTAAGCGCGAAGAATCCCCAGGCAATAATCGCGTTGCAGTTGCCAAACGTGAGCCAGATGCTAACGGAGGAGGGAACAAAGCGGGGCGCCGCAGGCAGCGCTATGGTCGTAGGTTTCCGGGCCATTTGTTTCTCTAAAAGAATGTAATTATCAGCAAGTATAAGTTTTGAACCCGGTTGGCACAAGTACTATTGGGCTATAGCAGCATATTGTGTACTAGCAATCCAACGTCTATCTATAACTGGTTGATCGTGCCTGATAATATTGGGTCAGGTCTTCAATCAAGCTCCCAAGAGTCACTTCATGGTTCAATGAATCTCCTGTGTAATAAGTAAACATCTGCATTAAAGATACTAAAGCTTCCATTTTCCATGAGTTATCAACGACGTAAATATCAAGTCCTCTTAAGTATAAGTTTAGATTTTCAAATGTTAAGGGTTTGTTTATCGACTTCTGAAGCTCTGCTATCAAATCACGTGGTTCAAATAAATTAAGCATTGGCCAATCACTGATTGCGCTTAACAGAAGCTTACCATAAGCACTAAATTTACTATCCTGCGGTTCGAATTCGATCCCTATCGATAGTTGATCAAATGTTATCATGGAAAGAAATCGCTTATCTGGGATTTACGAAAAATTCAACAAAGGTAACAGTACGCGTGCGCAGCCTTTTTGCGCAATAATTAGTTTGAAAGATTAGTAGAAAATTCGGCGATTAACATTTCCCCTCAAATGCACTTGAAGGAAATAGGATCCTCACACGCACGCTTTATGACAGCATGCCGGTGACGGTGGAGTATTCGCTCACCCCTCTGGGACATTCTTTGAAGAAATTGCTAGACGAATTGCTGATATGGGCAGCTCATTTTCGTAAGGAGGTCGTTGTAAAGCCGTAGCGCATTATAACGTCATGTAACACAGATCTCCGTGACTCATACTCATAGTCAAGTACCTGGCAGACTCCTGAAGCCTCGAGTGATGTTGCAGGGATTGGATGTGCCAGGGTGTTGGATCAACTTCTCCGTTGATTCGGAGCTTCCCCGAAAAAATTATCAGGTACAGATAGGGGTAAGCAAGGCCTGAGTTGTCATAGCAATTAATAGCGAAATTAGACCGAAAATGGCCTTTTGTGGGCCACGCTTCGGCCAATTCGGAGAAAAGTGTTCAGATATTTATGTTAGAAATAATTCAAATAATCGCCCTTATTCAGGGCTTGTTTCTTTTAAGTGTTCTGCTCGTTAAACAAGCAGGCTATAAGCGGGTAAATTTCTCACTGCTTCTGGCTGCAATTATTGCATTGCTTTTGAACATTGTCGGAGACGATGATTTTAACCTGTTTGTTTCTCATGCTAATTGGTATTTTTTTCAATCTCCATTAGTTATTACACTGTTCTTTTTACTTATAAAGTATCACAACTCCAAACAAGATAAATTTCAACTTAGAGATCTTCTTTATTTTATTCCGTATTTGTTATTTATTACGCTTCAAATCGTAGAAGACGTTAACGGCTTAGTGAAGGATATATGGTTAATGATAGGGGAAACGCTGTCAGGCGTTTGGCTATTTGTTTATTTAGGTTATACCATCTATGATATCATCAAAAACAAAAAGGAAAGATGGATGCTGCTTTTTGTAGTGCCTTATGCTTTGCTGAACTTAATAGACGGAATCTCATTTTTTATATCAAAAAGCAATGATAATTTCTTCTTCCTAGAAAGTTATGGCGTTATTGGATTGTCAGCAATACTTCTATACATGATTTTATTCAGGCTTGTTGTATCACCAAAATCTGTACTACCCAAGGCTGATACCAGGGCCTATAAAACCTCAAGCCTTACCAAATTCAAAGCAGAGATATACAAAAAGGAGTTTTTAAGGCTCATGGATAAAGAGAAGCTTTTTACCGACAGCAATATAACGGTTGATCAGGTAGCGCAAAAGATGGGTATTCCGAGACAGAACTTATCTGAAGTCCTGAACGTGTACTTAAAATCTAATTTTCAGGACTACATGAACAAATGCAGAGCTGAAGAATTTGTAGAATCACTCAAGGATAACAGGTTCAGGAATTATTCTGTTATGGGCATTGCCAACGAAGTTGGTTTCAAATCCAAATCCTCTTTCAACACTACCTTTAAAAAAATATACGGGGTTACCCCGAGTGAGTTTAAAAAGACATTGGCTTAACCCTGATAGCCGGACATTTTGTTAAAAGCGTTAGCTACTACACCTTCCTGTTCCAGTTGATCAGCCCAGGCTAAGACGATCCGGCGCATGCGCTTATCAAGGTTAGCATTGAGATACTGACCAGTTATTCCATTTACCAAAGTCGGCTGTCTGAATAATTCCTGGTGTCGCGGCACATTAGCTTGTCTAACAGCAGACCAAAACCCTCCGACCACTTTTCTACTGACGTTATTTCTTTCAGAGCACCATGCCTTGTGGCAGGTCTCGCTATGGCCTTCCCGCGCTGTCTCGTCCTGGACAATACAGTGCTTTCCTTAGCCGTGAATTCTTTCAGCCTATCAGGAGCCAGGACAAACTGACAAATCCTCACAACCCTGAAAACGGAAAAGGCACAAATCTCCATAATCGGCTTGGTTCTACGTGCGAAAAGCGCATGTAGAACCTTTGAACGATACAATCAATAGTGCTTAACAGGTGTATAAACAGATTATTAGAATCATTCTGATAACAAACAGGTACTGAAGACGGATTCAGAACCTACTTCATTTTAACCCCTATCGATGCAAGCCTAAATTTCGCTCCGGTTGAATGAAAAACTAATCTGAAATTTCCAGTAACTATGACAAAAACAAAACAGTTAAAACGCTTTAGGTCGGGAAAAGCCCATGCCCTATTTATGGTAATCATGTTGTGCCCGGTCTTCCTTTTTGCACAAACAAAATATACAATCAGTGGTGTAGTGAAGGATATGGCCAACGGCGAAACATTCCTGGGGGCAACTGTCTTTTTGAAAGGTACATCCATTGGAAGCTCTACCAACGAATATGGTTTTTATTCTATCACAGCACCCGAAGGTAATTATACCTTAACCATTTCCTATATAGGGTTTACAACGTTTGAAAGGGTTATCAACCTGAGCGCTAATCAAAAACTCGACATTGAGCTCAAAGTGGACTCCGATAAATTATTAGATGAAGTAGTCGTCACAGCTGAAGAATCAAAAAACGTAGACATTCGGACGCCACAAATGAGTGTTGCCAGACTTTCAACCAGGGATATCAAACAGATGCCTGTTGTTTTGGGTGAAATAGATTTGATCAAGTCCATTCAATTACTCCCAGGCGTTACCAACGCCGGAGAAGGTTCCTCGGGCTTCAATGTACGCGGTGGTGCGGAAGACCAAAACCTGATTCTTTTGGATGAGGCCATTATTTACAACGCCTCCCATTTGTTTGGTTTCTTCTCAGTATTCAATGCTGATGCCATTAAGGATGTGAAACTTTATAAAGGAGGCATTCCTGCACGTTTTGGAGGCCGGGCTTCTTCGGTACTCGATATCCGTCAAAAAGACGGAAACAATAAAGAATTTGAAGTCACTGGCGGTATTGGTGCTGTTTCCAGTCGTTTGGCGGTAGAAGGGCCAATGTTTAACGACAAAGGTTCGTTTATCGTGGCGGGTAGAGCATCTTATGCAAACATATTTCTAGCCTTAGCGAACGAAAACAGCAGAGCTGGATTTTACGATTTGAATCTGAAAACAAATTATAAAATTGATGAGAAGAATAAACTATATATCTCCGGCTATTTAGGCAATGACAACTTCAACCTGGAAGGAATTTTCACGAATTCATACGGAAACCGTTCAGGAAACTTACGATGGAACCATATTTTCAATGACAAGTTATTCTCCAATGTATCCTTAATATACGGTCGATATAATTACAACCTCGAAATTCCTGATGAAGGACTTGATTGGACCTCAGATATCGGCAACTATAATATCCGCTATGACTTAGGGTATTTTGCAAACGATAAATTGGAATTTGATTTTGGCGTAAATTGTATTTATTATAAGTTTAATCCAGGCAAACTCAGTCCTTTAAATGCAACTTCGGGTGTCAATGCAGAAAAATTAGACGACCAGTTCGCTTTAGAAGCGCGCGCGTATGCAAGCCTGGAACACAAAATTTCGGATAAGCTCACCGCTCAATATGGCTTGCATTTTAGTTACTTTAATCGACTCGGCCAGCAAACCTTAAACAATTACGCCGATAATTTACCGGTAGTTTACAACGAAGAATTAGGCATCTATGAGCGTACCAAACCTGTTTCTACTACCCATTACGGTAAGGGAAAAAGCATAGCTACATTCAATAATGTGGAACCTCGGTTTGCACTTTCATATCAGCTTAACGACAGGTCCTCTTTCAAAGCAAGCTATAACCGAATGGCTCAATACCTGCATTTGATTTCCAACACTACATCAGCCACGCCACTCGATATCTGGGCGCCTAGCGGAAAGTTCATCAAGCCACAAATCGCAGACCAATATGCTGTAGGCTACTTTAGAAATCTAAAGGAAAATATGCTTTCTATTGAAACAGAAGCCTTTTACAAAACTATAGACAATAGAGTAGATTATATCAATGGCGCAGAACTTATAGCACAAAACACAATTGAAACCGAGATTCTAACGGGTGAAGCCCGCACATATGGATTAGAATTTTTAATACGGAAAAACGAAGGGAATTTTACAGGTTGGCTGGCATACACCTGGTCAAAATCGCAACAACGTACACCCGGCGGAGCAGCCGGTGGATTAGGCATTAACGACGGGAAATGGTATAGCGCGAACTGGGACAAAACCCACAACATTTCGTTTACCGGGAGCTATAAACTCAACGAAAAATGGCAGTTCGGGGCAAACATGGTATTCCAGACAGGGCGACCCGTCACCTACCCTAACGGACAGTTCGTATACAATGGATTATCCATAGCCACTTATTCTGAAAGGAATCAAGACAGATTACCGGCCTACCATAGATTAGACGTTTCTGCAACCTTAACACCTCGAAAAAATAAAGATAGAAAATGGCAAGGTGAATGGGTATTTGGCATATACAACGTTTATAACCGGAAAAATGCAGCCTCCATTGCTTTCGGTCAAAATCAAAAGACAGGCGAAACCGAAGCCACCCGCACCGCCATATTTGGTATTGTTCCTTCAGTAACATACAACTTTAAATTTTAAAACAATGAAAAAAATATATAACCAAATAGGAATAATCCTTATAATCATAGCATCATTAAACGCGTGCACCGACGTGATAGATGTTAAAGTCCCAAACGGCGGCGCACGATTGGTGGTTGATGCGTCTCTTAAATGGCAAAAAGGTACCTCGGGAAAAACACAGACCATTAACCTAAGAAAATCAACTGCCTTTTTTGATAAAAATCCTGATGTCCCGGTTACGGGCGCTTCAGTAACAGTAACCAAAGAAAACGACGGGGCGATATTTGTGTTTGCCGACCAGAATAATGGTAGTTACACGGCAATCGATTTTGTTCCGGAATTAAACGCATCGTACACTTTGAAAATCCTTTACAACGGTAACTCCTACACAGCAACAGAAACGTTAATGGCAGCACCTGTTATTAATCGAATTAATCAGACCATTGAAGGTTCTGGTGACGACACAGAAATTCAGTTTCAAGTATTTTTTGACGATCCCGAAGATGTTGAAAATTATTATTTAGGCGAATTTACTCCGCTTAATTTGCCACTGCCGTCTCTTGCAGTTATTAGAGATGAATTTACAGATGGCAACGAAATTTTTATTGAGAACGAGAATGAAAACTATGTTGCTGGAGTAACTGTAGGTATTAATTTGTATGGTATTTCCCAACGATATTATGACTACATAAACATATTTATCCAACAATCTGGAAGTGATGAACGCGGGCCTTTTCCGACTACCCCTGTACAGTTAAAAGGAAACGTTGTTAATGTCAATGATTCCAATGAAGAAGTATTGGGATATTTTAGGGCAGGCGAATTTGATACTACATCATATCTGATTAATTAGCAATAGGATAAAAAGGTAGATATCCAGTCAATCCCAACAAAAAAAGCTTGCGATTCTGAATGAATCTGCAAGCTTTTAATGAGTCGAGGCGAGGAGATTCGAACTACCGACCCCCACGTCCCTAACGTGGTGCGCTAACCGGCCCCGACAACGTCGGGGTACGCCCTCGTGTCTATAAGAAGTACTGCACATACTTTTGTGTGATAAAGGCCTTATTACGGGTTTTCTTTAAATGTTGCTCGAATGAAAGAGCTTCTTCCTTAGTGGAAAATTCGCGAACAAAAACAAATTTCCATGGCCCCCTGCCTCGTGTCGATGTATTGAGACCATTATTATGCCCCTCTAAGCGTCTTTCAAGTTCCATGGAGTATCCATAATACCATTTCGATGTGGTGATGGATTCGATGATATAAACAAAGTGACTCATAACTTTAAAAATTGCTATAACAAAAAACCTCAACACGATGTGTTGAGGTTTTTAAAGTCGAGGTGACTGGCGAAAATTCGAACCATTTTCTTGAGGATTTGGAACGATTAAACCGGATTTCTAGCGTTTCCGCATACAAATTGCAGAATTCCACGCCTTATGTTAGTCTCGTTAAACAGAACAAGCACGGGTGAAAAGACTGATCTAATCAGCTCAAGTCGTTAGAAATTTGTAGACATTGAAATGTCTTTATAGATCTCGAATTCTTTCAGGTCTGCGGCTCTTTTATCCATAATTAACTTATAGCTATCAGGTCCCAGGATCAGATGGACCGGAGGATTCTCCAGTCTGGCTAAATCGATCACTTCTAATGCGAGCTTCTGTGGGTCTCCAGGTTGGGTTCCTGCTCTGACTGACATGCCTTGAAGTGTTTTGTTGCTTCCATACTCTCCAATCGGATTCTTGGTATATGTTAACGATCCTTCCTCCAAAAAGGTCGTTCTAAAAGAGCCGGGTAGTAGCACCGTTGCTTTTACTCCAAGAGAAGCAACCTCGTGGGCAAGAGCTTCTGTCAAGCCGACCATTGCATATTTAGACGCCGCATAACTTCCTAAATTAGCCACCGCCACATAGCCTCCCGCGGATGCGATATTAATAACATGACCATTTCGATGTTTTCTTAAATGCGGCATGGAGGCCCTGATCACGTTTACTGCACCAAAAAGATTTACGTCAAGTGCCGCTCTAAACTCCGTGTCAGTCAATTCCTCCAAACTTCCAACAAAAGCAAATCCGGCATTGTTAACGACTACGTCTAAAGTACCAAAATACGCTATCGCATAATCCACTGACTCTTTAACACTATCATATTTGGTAAGATCGGTCTCTAGTGGTAAAAAGTAATCTGTTTGCTCTCCTATCGTTGACTTTAATTGCTGTACGTTCCGGGATGTAGCAGCTACTTTATGTCCATTACTCAGGAGTAATTTGACCAGCAATAACCCCATACCTTTCGAGGCACCGGTAATAAACCAGACATTTCGATTATTCATACGGTTTCTTCTAAAAATCAATAAGAGCGTCTGCTATTCAAAGTCGGTCGAGAAGCTGCGATGTTTTCCTTTTTCCAATTCAGAAAGCTGGGTTTGATAGTACGTTATGGCTCTGCTAAATGAATCGCGTCCCATTACGAGATGCAAAGGAGGCTGTTGCATTTCGGCAATATCCAAAATAACAGCTGCTAATTTTTCCGGGTTACCTGGTTGTTTGCCATTAAACTGATTCATGGCATCTACCAACTGCTTCGTAGGGTATGCGTCAATCTTACCCTCCGCGACGATGAATGAACCATCGGCTAAAAAGCTGGTCCGGAAAAGACCAGGCGATACGATCGTGACCTTAACGTTAAACGGTTTAACTTCTTTTGCCAAGGCCTCTGAGAAACCGATTATCGCGGCCTTTACCGCGTTATAGCTACCCGCACATGCATCGCCGCCATAACCAGCTGAGGAGGCGTAGTTGAAAATATGACCATGCTGTTGCCTCCGGAAATGAGGCATTATATTTCTGACGACATTTAAAAACGCAAAGACATTTAGGTTCATAGACCGTGAAAATTCAGAAGCGGAAACTTCTTCGAGACTTCCAAGCAGCATATAACCAGCGTTGTTTACTACAACGTCTATCGTGCCGAAGTGCTGCAGCGTTTTCGCAATAGCATTTCTAACGGCGTTTTCATCTGTAAGATCAACAGTCAATGGTAATAACCATGGATGGTCAGCACCAATTTGGTCCTCTATATTTTTCTTATTACGCGACGTTGCAGCGACACGCTGTCCTGTAGCCAATAGTAGCCTGGTTAATGTAAGGCCGAAGCCTCTGGAGGCACCGGTGATAAACCATACCTTTCCTTTTAAATCACTCATAGCAATATTTTTTCTTCAAAAGTATGATCAAAATCGTATACTTTTGATACTTGTATACAAAAGGATACTTAATGAAAGCAAGTGAGAAAAGAAACTTTCAGGACAAAATTAAGTGGGTACAGGATACGATGTTCGTGATCGGTGGGAAATGGAAATTGCCGATCATCATTTCTATTTATCATGGGAATAAACGTTTTAACGATATATCCGTGTCCATTCCCGGCATTACCAATAGGGTGCTTTCCAAAGAATTAAAACATCTTGAGGAAAACCTGCTGCTTAAACGAGCGATTGTCAGCGAGTCGCCGGTTAAGATCGAATACACACTGACAGAGTATTGTTTCAGCGTTTCCGAAGTACTGGAAGCAATGGAGAAATGGGGTAAAAGGCACCGTAAGAAGGTAAAAGAGGTTAATAAGTCGTAAAAAGTAATGCGATGTGAATCAGTAAAAAATATAAGTGAAACCGTATTTTGTGATATTCCTGGTGATTGTAATTACGAAACTTTGCATCAGTTTCAAACTACAATAACAGACACATGAGTACTATAAGAAACATTCAAAACAGCCGCGATTTTAAACCAGGAAAAAACGTGGTTTACTTCGAGAGCAACGGTGATAAACTGAGCAGTGATCTTTATCTGCCGGCAGATTTTGACCATAAAAAAAAATACCCTACAGTAATCTATACTCGTCCGGGAACACAGGTGAAAGAACAAACCGGGGCGACCTACGGCGAAAAATTATCGCAAAGGGGATATGCCTTTTTGTCCTTTGATCCTAAAAACTTTGGAGGAAGCACGGGTGATGTCCGTAACTATGAATCCATTCATAACATGGTGCCCAATACAACGGATGCGATCAGTTTTTTAAGGATGTTTGAATTTGTAGATCGCGACAGGTTTTTCGGTCTCGGCGCATGTGCGGGCGCACCGTACATCTGTACCGTTGCACTTGGCGATATGCGAATCAAGGCTGTTGCTACCATCGTTGGAAACTTTGATGCCGCAGCCTCTCTATTCGGTGCTTATCCGAAAGCTGCCATAGACCAGATGCTAAGGTTGGCGGCCGAAGGTAAACAAAAATATTACGAAACAGGCGAGTATGGCACGGCCCATTTATTCGGCGGCGAACAAAATCTGCCGCCCTCAGAAAATGCGCCAAAGGCGATGAAAGATGCTTACGAATATTATTTTCAGAGAGCAGGGCAAGATAAATGTCCGACCTATTCGCCCTATTTCCCGACGATTGGGCTACCAGTTGATCCCACGCGCGTTTTTGTTAATCAGGCGAAATATCTCAGCACGCCATTTTTAGTAATTGCGGGCAGTAATGCATTTACCAGGGACATGGACAGAAACGTTTACGAGATAGCGGCGGAACCTAAGGAGTGGTTGGAAATAGAAGGAGCTTCACATATGGACCTTTATGATGTGGCGCCCTATGTAGATCTGGCTATTGAGAAAGTCGATGAGTTTTATAAAAAATACGCAGTCCGGATTTAAGCACCTTTGATAACAACGTCGGTCGTATATGCTATCGACGTTGTTATTCTGTCGCGATATAAATACTGGCAGCGCTAGCCCCAAAATTAAGAACATGACCAATCCTAAACTAATAAAGTCGATTTCCGAACTACACAGGCTCCTGGGTTATCCGAAACCTAAACACCCATCTGTCTCCTTGATTCATACAAAGGACGTCACCATCCCCGAGGAATTGTATGGAGAAAAACTCGTATTTGATTTCTACGTTATTTCTTTAAAAGAGAAATCTGGAGAGTTGAAGTATGGTCACAACTATTATGATTTCGAGGAAGGCACACTCATCTTTACCGCACCCGGCCAGGTAATCACACCTTTAAAAAGACCGCAGCAGGAGAATCAGTCAGGTTGGTCACTTTATTTTCATCCCGACCTCATAAGAATTTCTGGCTTTGCCGAACGAATCAAAGAGTATTCTTTTTTTTCCTACTTTACCCATGAAGCGCTGCATGTTTCGGACGAGGAAAAGCGGATATTATATGAGTGCGTGTCCAATATAGAGAAGGAATATAGTCTAAATATTGACCGACATAGTCAGGTTCTAATCGTATCGAATATTCAATTGTTGCTTAATTATTGTACGCGTTTCTACGACCGACAGTTTATCACACGCTCTCATCACAACAAAACCATTATAGCAAAGCTTGAACACTTTCTATCATCTTATTATCGAACAACTCCCGAAGATCGGACTGGTCTACCTACGGTAGCCCAATGTGCTGAAGCGGTAAATTTATCACCACATTATTTAAGTGATCTGCTAAAAAAGGAGACGGGCAAAAATACCCAGGAACACATTCACCATTTTATCATCGAAGAAGCGAAGAACAGAATATTGGCCACTAGCGATCCCATTGGCGAAATAGCCTTTCAGCTAGGTTTTAACTATCCTGCTTACTTCACAAAAATGTTCAAGGCCAAAACAGGTTTCTCGCCGTTGATGTATAGGAGATTTAACGAAAATTAGCCCTTCTTGCGTAATACCCCCACAACGGTAAATCTGACCGCTTTGTTTTCTATTCGGGTGCTCCCTGTTCACACTAGGGTCACCTTTTATCGACCGATGTGAGGCATTACCAATTTATGAGTATTGTACGCAGACGCCTGCATACGAATTGAACCTCTCAACTATGGTAGTAATGCGTCGTTTAAAACGGGTAGATTAGGAAAGATGCAGCCGGAAAATCGTCCAGAGCATATAACTACTGAGAAGCAAATCTGCTTTTTAGGTAGCGCGATGCGCTCCCATAACTGCATAAGGAGCGTTCATCTTTCTAAATGTTAAATCATCCTTCATAAACGAAAAAATGCTTACGATGTGATTTAACTCAGTATTATTGATCGGGCAGAGATAAACGCAGCGTCAAGCTTATAATTAAGCACATCGCGGATAAGATCCGGTCGCGTAGCCGATTTGAATTCAAGATCGATCTCGGGATATTGCTCAGTGAATTGTTTTATAATGCCTGGTGCCTTCAAGACCATCGTGGTTTCCACGCAACCTATTTTAAGACTGCCGGAAATTTCTCCACTTTTTGAGATTTCTTTTTTCGCCTCATCGATCAGGTGGGTGATCTGTTTGAAATACTGTATGAGAATTTTACCTGCGGGCGTCAATTCTACTTTTCGGGCACTTCTCTTAATAACTCCGTACCAAATTCTTCTTCCAGGTTTTTTATTCTGGCCGTCACGTTGGACTGCACGGTAAACGTAGCCTCGGCAGCCCTGGTAAAATTTCCATGAGCCGCAACCGCTTCAAATATTTTAATATCGTTTGTGTACATAAAAGAACTATTTTTAAATATCAACAAGCAATTTCAGTCTTGCAAAAGCGAAGCAAAGTACTTCGTAGAAATTCTCTGATTTTTTTTGAGGACCAGGAGTTTTAATATCAAAACATTCATCTAAGAAGAGCCTTTTTTGGGCAGTCGCTTGTTTCGGATCTTAGACAAAAATTCGGTGGTCATGCCAAGATAAGATGCCACGACGTATTGGGGCATACGTTCTGCCAATAACGGATACGTTTCCAGAAAGTATTCATATCTTTCTTCTGCCGACTGGGTAAGGCTCGCGATGATGCGCCGTTGCATGGAAGCTGTGGAGCGTTCGGCAAGCGTTCTAAAGAATGTTTCATATTTATGCGACGATGACTTTAGCTTCGATTCGTCGTCGTGACTAACCTGCAAGAGTATCCCATCTTCCAGCGCTATAACAAACATAGTCGCCGGTTGTTGATATATATAACTATTGTAATCGGATATCCACCAGTCTTCGACGCCCAATTGTATGGTGTGCTCTTCGCCTCCCTTACCAATCACATAGGCGCGAAGCGCTCCCTTTACGACAAAATAACGATGCTGCGCGGTGAAACCTGGCTGAACGATAAACTGCCTTTTTTTGACTTTTACTTCTTTGAATACTTTAATAAAATCCACCGTTTCCTGTTCATCAAACTTTCCGATACGGCCTACATAGGCAGCCAGTTGTGATTGTCCGTTCATCTGAATAACTAAATGTTTACCAATAAGCGTTTTGCAACGCAAATAACTAAAAAACCTCGAATCGCCGACGCATGTTGGTCAGGTCGCTGTCCTCATTGTTCTGGAAAGTTGAACCAGTTCAACTTTTTCACTTGAACGAGTTTAAGCGTATTTCCTAATCCAATTCATTTTTGTCGCGCCCCGGATACCGCACCTTTGCAGCGTTGGTACCACAAAAAAAATTAACGAACGTCCCTCACGGGACAAACAAAATCATGAATATGAATAAGATAGTTTTGACAATGATGGCATTTGCCATCGCCATAGCTGGTATGGCACAATCGAAAACAGAAACGATATCGCTGCAAGGCAACCAGCTTTTTCCTGAAGGAATTATTACGCTGCCCAACAACGATCTGCTGGTTGGCGGTTTTGGTGATGGAAGCATCCAAAGAATCAATGCAAGAAATGAGGTTTCTTATTTCAGCAAGGCGGGTGAGAACGGCATGGTGATAGCCGTTGGAATGGCATTGGATAAAAAAAATAACCGCTTATGGGTAGCTAATTTCAATTTTCAGACAGCAAGTGGTAAACCCGGCAGCAATATGAAGGTATTTGACCTGAGAACGGGCAAACTACTAAAAACAATTCCTGAAAAATTCATTGAGGGCGCATTCTTCAATGAAGTCACAATGGATAAAAACGGGAAGGTCTACGTCTCTGACACATTCGGACCTAATATATGGACTACATCATTTGAGGCTACTGACGCCACCATTTTTGTTACCAACCCTGATTTGCTAAAGAATCCTTCGGCCGATCAACCTTTCGGTCTGAACGGGCTAACCATTACACCTGATCATAAATACCTGATCGCATCGGTAATGAATCGCACCATTAAAGGCGGAGGGAAACTGGTGCGCGTGAACATCGCCACAAAAGAGGTCTCTGCCATTACACTGGCCGATGACGAAGCAACAAAGTCGTTCTCCGGTTCTGACGGTATGTTTTTTCATGATGGCCAGCTGATGATGGTCAATGTGTTCTCGAGCGCAGGAGCTATTATTACTGCAAAATTCAACGCCGACTATTCAACGGCAAAGCTGACAATACGAAATGTATTCCAGTCGGCCTATGATCGACCAACTGCTTCCGCGATTCGCAACGGCAAACTGTATACCGTGAACAGTCAACTCAATCACATTATTGACGACAAGGATGGTAAATTAAACACCCCACCAGCACTGCCCTTTAAGATCGTTGGTGTGTCATTGTCGGAATTATTAAAATAATACAGATAACTACAGGAACAAATGAACATGTCTGGAAAATTAACAAACAAAGTTGCTGTCATAACAGGAGGCAGCAGCGGTATTGGACTCGGTATAGCCAAGCGTTTCGCAAAGGAAGGTGCCCGAGTGGCTATCACAGGTCGCACGCAGGCTACTATCGACCATGCGTTGAAAGAAATAGGTCCGAACGCTTTAGGCATTCGCGGAGACGTATCGAATATAAATGATCTTACCAGGATATATCGCACGGTTGAAGATGCACTAGGAAAAGTTGACGTACTGATCGTAAACGCTGGTATTTATATTCTCGGTCCTCTCGATACTTTTAGCGAGGAGAAGTTTGACAAGGTAAGTAACATCAACTTTAAAGGTGCATTCTTCACAGTACAGAAAGCGCTTCAAGTTTTGAAAGACGACTCGTCGGTTGTGCTGGTCTCTTCAACCGTCAATGGTAAAGGAATAGCTAACCATGCAGCCTATTCCGCAACAAAAGCCGCCGTGCGCTCTCTTGCCCGTAGCTTCTCAGCAGAGTTGCTTGATCGGAGAATACGCGTGAACGTTCTTTCGCCTGGACCGACTGACACCCCGGTATTTAATACGGTGACTTCCACAGAAGCTGAAGCAAAGGCCATGAAGGAGGCTATGGGTGGCTTCACCCCCGTAAAACGCGTGGGTTCGCCCGATGAGATCGCCGCCGCAGCATTATACCTCGCGTCAGACGACTCAGCTTTTATGCTCGGCGCCGAAGTTTTGGTAGATGGCGGATTGCGCGATCTATAAATTCACTGACAGCGAACTAACACATCTTTTCCAAACCACCATTGCAAAAGCAATGGTGGTTACTATACCGACATATGAAACACTGGAATTTAAATGGAAAGGTTGCCTTGGTAACCGGAGGGTCAAAGGGCATTGGCAAGGCTACCGTTCGGGAGTTTTTGAGACTTGGTGCCACCGTTATTTTTACGGGTAGAAACACTATCGATCTTGAGCAGGCGCAATACGAGTTTGAGCGCGAAGGATTCTGGGTGCATGTCATCTGCGGCGACGTAACCGACGCCCAACACCGCGATGCTATCTATTATTACCTACTAACAACACACGGAAAATTAGATATACTGGTAAATAATGCCGGTATGAACATCCGCAAGGTTGCAACCGCTTACAGCGAAGACGAGTACACCAACATCATCCATAACAATTTAATTTCACCCCTGGCGATGAGCACTAGGCTGCTGGACATGCTCAAAAGTGCCGGGCAGGGGGCCATCATTAATATTGCCTCAATCGCAGGAAGTTTCGATGTACGAACAGGAGCACCCTATGGTATGGCCAAGGCGGGTCTAATTCAATTATCCCGGAACCTTGCAAATGAGTGGGCCACGTTTGGCATTCGAGTAAACACGGTATCGCCTGGATTTACCGAAACACCCCTTACCAAAGACATGCTTGAAAACCCCGAGCGTCGAGCGAAAATAATGGAGCGCATCACACTAAAACGTATAGGCATCGATGAAGAGATCGCTGCTATGATCAGCTTCTTGGCCATGGACAAAGCATCATACATTACAGGCCAAAACTTTACGGTTGACGGAGGCTTAACGTCTCATGTAGCTGTTTAAGCAGGAAGATCAAAACGTGCGTTTGCGCGATGGCGAGTATGTGAACTTGTGCGAACATTGCCAGTGATATCTGAATAAAAGAAAAAATTTCACCAAAGCTCGGATTCTTGTTCTTGGATCAAGAATTACAATTACATATAAAGATTGAGGCGGAAGTACAAATCGTCTCTGATATTTAGCAAAGCAACTCGCTACTGGAGCACTTGCGTAGAGGAGCTCAGGGGTAACATGGTCCGCCTGAATCTCAATCGCTGATAATAAATAATCCGATATAAATGAAAAAATGCTTACGAAATCAATCGTAAGCATTCTTAATCTTGAAAGTCGAGGCGAGTAGATTCGAACTACCGACCCCCACGTCCCTAACGTGGTGCGCTAACCGGCCCCGACAATGTCGGGGTACGCCTCGTGTCTATAAGAAGTACTGCACATACTTTTGTGTGATAAATGCTTTGTTGCGCGTCTTCTTCAAATATCGTTCGAAAGAAAGAGCCTCTTCCTTGCCGGGAAACTCACGAACAAAAACGAACTTCCATGGTCCCTTTCCTCGTGTTGAAGTATTCAAACCTTCATTATGACCCTCCAGGCGTCTTTCAAGATCGGTGGAGTAGCCGTAATACCATTTTGCGGTCGTCATCGATTCAATGATATAAACGAAATGACTCATAACTTTAAAAATTGCTATAACAAAAACCTCAACACAGGGTGTTGAGGTTTTTAAAGTCGAGGTGACTGGTAAAAATTCGAACCCGTTTCTTGAAGAATTGGCACGATTAAATCGGATTTCTACCGTTTCCGCCTATAAATTGAAGAATTTACAGCCTCATACGTTTGGCAGAAGAGGGAGCGCGACCACTTGAACTCAAGTCTACCAATGGGCAGCTTCGCTTGCAACGACGACGCTTCATAAATACTTTTATAGAGTCAATATTTGTTTTGAAGAAGAATTAT
>Ga0247762_1000262_pt1 | contig 19054 bp, 18 predicted proteins | sample UWRJL081202R4_FD_181016 | JGI IMG/M metagenome (GOLD analysis project Ga0247762, IMG submission 181016) | Plant litter microbial communities from Arlington Agricultural Research Station in Wisconsin, United States - UWRJ-L081-202R-4 | ecosystem: Environmental > Terrestrial > Plant litter >...
TATACGAAGCAGAACATCGCGGGCGGCGGGCCATATAATGTAGCGAAGTGGACGCCTGGCACTGAAGTGATCTTCGAGCGAAATGAAAATTACAAGCTCGGACCGCTTCCAAAAACCAAGCGCATCGTGTGGCGCATCGTTCCTTCCGCCGGCAACCGCCGTGCGCTGCTCGAGCGTGGCGATGCGGACATTTCCTACGAATTGCCGAACAAGGATTTCGTGGAACTGAAAGAGAGCGGCAAGCTCAGCATCGTGTCGACGCCGTTCTCGAACGGCGTTCAGTATCTCGGCATGAACGTGACCAAGCCGCCTTTCGACAACCCGAAGGTCCGGCAGGCGGTCGCTTACGCGGTGCCGTATCAGAAGATCATCGATGCGGTGCTCTATGGGCTCGCCGGAAAAGTGTACGGCGCTCCGGCAAACAAGCCGACCGAAGTCGCTTGGCCGCAGGCCCACAAATACAACACCGATATCGCGAAGGCGAAGAAGCTGATGGCGGAAGCCGGCTTTGAGAATGGCTTCGAAACCACGCTTTCCTTCGACCTCAACTTCGCGGGCGTGAACGAGCCGTGTTGTGTGCTCATCCAGGAAAGCCTCGCGCTGATCGGCATCAAGACCACGATCAACAAGGTACCCGGTGCGAACTGGCGTACCGAACTGAACAAGAAGGTGATGCCGCTTTACGTGAACGTGTTCTCGGGCTGGCTCGACTATCCCGAGTACTTCTTCCGCTGGTGCTATCACGGCTCGAATTCGATCTTCAACACCATGAGCTATCAGTCGAAGCCGATGGATGCGTTCATCGACGGCGCACGCGATGCCGCGGCGATCAACAACAAGGCGGACTACGACAAAAACGTAAAAGGCTTTGTCGATCTGGCTTTTGCGGATGTGCCGAGAATTCCCTTGTTCCAGCCTTACTCGAACGTCGCGATGCAGAAGAACGTGTCGGGCTACCAGTATTGGTTCCACCGGCGGCTCGACTATCGCAACCTCGCCAAAGGCTGACGCGTAAAGCGGGCGGCAATCGCGCCGCCCGCTTCCTTCCTTCCGGAGCCGCACATGTTCCTTCGAATGAGCCGCCGTCTCGGCATTACGCTGTTCAGTATCGCTGCCGTGATCGTGATTACGTTCGCGCTGACGCGACTCCTGCCAGGCGACACGGCGGCTTACTTTGCAGGTCCCGCGGCGACCGAGGACGCAATTCAAGAGGTGCGCGTGAAGCTTGGCCTCGACCAGCCGAAATATGTGCAGTTCATTCGTTATGTGCAGGATCTTGCGCGGGGCGATTTCGGGCAATCTCTGACCACAGGACAGCCGGTGATCCGAGATATCACGGCGCGGCTTCCGGCCTCTGCCGAACTTACACTGGCGGGGCTCATCATTTCGATTCTGATCGCGATTCCGCTTGGCGTGCTGGCGGCCGTAAAAGAAGGCTCAATGATCGATCATGTTTCGCGCGTGATTGCGACCGCGGGCGTCTCGCTGCCGGTATTCTTCACTGGCCTGTTGCTGGCCTATGTTTTCTATTTTCTATTGGGGTGGGCACCGGCGCCGCTCGGACGGCTCGACATTATCTATTCCGCACCGCCCCATATTACCGGCTTTTACCTGATCGACAGCCTGATCGCGCGAGACTTGGATGTGTTCTGGGCCGCTGCGAAACAGCTTGTTCTTCCCGCCGCGACGCTTGCGATCTTCTCGCTCGCGCCGATCACGCGCATGACGCGCGCGTCGATGCTCGCGGTACTGTCGTCCGATTTCGTACGCACGGCGCGCGCGAGTGGCCTTTCCACGCGCAAAGTCATCATCACTTATGCATTCCGGAACGCGCTGCTTCCTGTCATCACCACGCTCGGCATGGTGTTCTCGTTCCTGCTCGGCGCGAATGTGCTCGTAGAGAAAGTATTCGCGTGGCCGGGTATCGGCTCCTACGCGGTTGAGGCACTCATCGCCTCCGACTTCGCGCCCGTGCAGGGCTTCGTGCTGGTGATGGCCATCATGTATGTCCTGCTCAATCTAATGATCGACCTTCTCTACGGCGTAATCGATCCGCGCGTGAGGATGGCGGCATGAATTCGCATTCCCGCATCAGTGCCGTCAGCTCGGTTGCGCGCGCGCCGAAGTTCGCGGTTGCCGTGAAGCCTATGGAAACGGCGCCCGCGCAGACGTCCGGCCTGAAAGCCGTGTTGCGCCAGACGAAATACGTGATTTCGGAAAATCCGATTACGGGATTCGCCTTCGGGCTGTTTCTCCTGTTCGCGATTGCCGCGATCTTCGGACCGTGGATCGTTCCCTACGATCCGCTTGCGAGCAATACCGCGCAAGCGTTGAAGCCGCCTTCGTGGGCGCACTGGTTCGGCACCGATCAACTAGGACGCGATATTTTCAGCCGGGTCGTTGTCGCGACCCAACTCGATATGACGATTGCCGTCACTTCGGTGGCGCTGGTCTTCGCGCTCGGCGGCATCTCGGGCATTGCCGCCGGCTATTTCGGCGGATGGATCGATATCGTCGTGAGCCGTCTTGCCGACATGATCATGGCGTTTCCGCTCTTCGTGCTTGCGATGGGCATCGTCGCGGCGCTCGGCAATACGGTCACGAATATCGTGATCGCGACTGCGATCATCAATTATCCGCTTTACGCGCGCATCGCGCGCGCCGAAGCGAATGTACGGCGCGAAGCGGGTTTCGTGATGGCCGCGCGTCTCTCCGGCAACAGCGAGTGGCGCATTCTGTTCACGCAGATTTTGCCGAACGTGATGCCGATCATGGTCGTGCAGATGTCGCTGACCATGGGCTATGCGGTGCTGAATGCCGCGGGTCTCTCCTTCATCGGTCTCGGTGTGCGTCCGCCGACGCCGGAATGGGGGATCATGGTCGCGGATGGCGCGGGCTATATCGTTTCCGGCGAGTGGTGGATCGCGCTGTTCCCCGGCCTTGCACTGATGCTCGCGGTTTTCTGTTTCAATCTTCTCGGCGACGGATTGCGCGACATCGTCGATCCGCAGCGTAGAACATAAGGAGCGGACCATGAGCGAAGCGCCGCTTCTCGAAATCAAGGACGTCACCGTCGAGTTCGCAACACGCCGCGGCATCGTGCGCGCGGTCGAACAGATCAATATCTCGCTCGCCAAAGGCGAGACGCTCGGCATCGTCGGCGAATCCGGCTCCGGAAAGTCCGTCACTTCTTACGCAGTGATGCGCATTCTCGACCGCGCCGGAAACATCGCGAACGGCTCGGTGGTCTTCTCCGGCATCGACGTGAAGAACGCGAAGGAAGACGTGATGCGCGACCTGCGTGGCCGCGAAATGTCGATGATCTTCCAGAATCCGCGCGCGGCGTTGAATCCAATCCGCAAGGTCGGAAGACAGATCGAAGACGTGCTGAAGCAGCACGTGCGGGCCGATACGCGCGATATCAAGAAAAAAGCGGTCGATATGCTGCGCCAGGTCAAGATCGCACGGCCGGAAGAGCGCTATCACGCCTATCCGTTCGAGCTTTCCGGCGGCATGTGCCAGCGCATCGTGATCGCGCTCGCGCTCGCCTGCCAGCCGCGTCTTCTCATCGCAGACGAGCCGACGACGGGTCTTGACGTGACGACGCAGAAGTCGGTGATGGATCTCGTGGTCGAGCTCACGCGCGCGCGCGGCATGTCCACGATTCTGATCACGCACGATCTCGGTCTTGCCGCCGCCTATTGCGACCGCGTGGTCGTGATGGAGAAGGGCAAGATCGTGGAGACGGCGATGTCTTCCGAGATTTTCAAGTCGCCGCAGCACGCCTATACGAAGAAATTGATGAAGGCGACGCCGAAGGTCGGCAGTACGTTGCGAGGCCTGCTGCCGGATGGCGCGGAGCTTTCGCCTGCGGCGTCGCTTCCAAAAATGTCGATCGACAAGGGGGCGGCACCGCTCCTTACGGTGCGTAATCTTGTCAAAGAATATCCGCGGCAGGGGGCGAGCAAGACGCTGGGCGAATTGTTCGGCAAGCCCGCGCCGGCCGAATCGATCTTCCGCGCGGTCGATGGAATTTCTTTCACCGTTGCGAAAGGCGAAAGCGTCGGTCTCGTCGGCGAGTCGGGCTGTGGAAAATCCACGACCTCGATGATGGTAATGCGTCTGCTCGACAAGACTTCTGGCGACATTATTTTCAGCGGTGAAGATATCGGCTCGATTCCGGCGTCGGAATTCGCGGTGCTGCCGCAGCGTAAGCGTATCCAGATGGTATTTCAGGACCCGACCGACAGTTTGAATCCGCGCTTCACCGCGGTGCGCGCGATTGCCGACCCGATCATGCGGCTCGGCGCAATTTCGGGCCGCGACGCGCTGCGCGCGCGCTGCGAAGAATTGGCCAAGCTCGTCGGGCTTCCGGTCGAATTGCTCGACCGCTTTCCGCATCAGTTGTCGGGCGGGCAGAAAGCCCGCGTCGGCATCGCGCGTGCGATTGCGCTCAATCCGGAGCTTGTGATTCTCGACGAGCCGACCGCCGCGCTCGATGTTTCCGTGCAGGCAGTCGTGCTCAATCTGCTGCAGGACCTGAAAGACTCGCTCGGCATGAGCTATCTCTTCGTCTCGCACGATCTCAATGTCGTGCGCTTGTTGTGCGACCGTGTGATCGTCATGCGCACCGGTAAAGTCGTGGAAGAGGGGACTGCCGAAGAAGTTCTCGGGAGCCCCAAGGCCGATTATACTCGCGAATTGCTCACCGCGATTCCGCATCCGCCTCTTTGATTTCAGAACGGCAATTGCCTTGAATACGAAAAAGCCAGCAGCGCCAGCCATCCCCGCCGATCCGGCGGCGCTTGAAGCTTTCATCGATGCGGGGGCTGCCATGAACGGCCTCACAGTCGATCCCGCCTATCGTGAAGGCGTCAAGATTCACCTGAATGCGGTAACGAACGCTGCGAAACTTGTGCTTGCGTTCGAGCTGGAAGACGACGCCGAACCGGGTCCGGTGTTCAAGCCATGACGATTGCTTGGCATACGGCGTCAGCAATTGCGAAGGCCGTAAACGATAAGAAGACGAGCGCTGCGGAAGTCGTCTCGGCATCGCTGGAGCGGATTGCGGCGCTAGATTCGAAGACGAACTCGTTCACCGATGTATTGGCGGCGCGCGCGCATGAAACGGCTGCCAAGGTCGACAAGCGCGCTGCGCGGAGCGAACGCCTGCCGCTCGCTGGCGTGCCCTTCGCGGTTAAAAATCTTTTCGATGTGAAGAGCATTCCGACGCGCGCCGGCTCGAAAATCAATCGCGAACGAAAACCGGCATGCGCAGATTCGGTGCTGATCGAGCGGCTGGAAGAGCAGGGCGCGGTTCTCGTCGGCGCGTTGAATATGGGCGAATATGCCTATGACTTCACCGGCGAAAACGTTCACGACGGCGCGGCATGCAATCCGCACGATCTTACACATATGACGGGCGGTTCTTCGAGCGGTTCCGGCGGCGCGGTCGCTGCGGGCTATGTGCCGATTGCGCTTGGGTCGGATACTAACGGATCGATCCGCGTCCCTTCATCGTTCTGCGGTCTGTTCGGCCTGAAGCCGACTTACGGGCGGCTTTCTCGTGCGCGTTCTTTTCCATTTGTCGGAAGCTTCGATCACCTCGGTCCGCTTGCGCGGTCGTCGATGGATCTCGCGCTGTCTTACGACGCCATGCAGGGCCCCGATCACGAGGATCCGGTTTGCGCGCAGCGCGAAGTCGAATTGACCGCAACCGAAATCGTCAAGGGGATCAAAGGAGTCCGGATTGCAAAACTCGAGGGCTATTTCTCGAAGATGGGCGAGCCGGAAGCCTATGAAGCTACCGCGCGGGTCGCAAAAGCCTTGGGCGTTTCCGAAACAACAGAGCTCGAAGACGCAGGTGCCGCACGTGCGTCCGCTTATCTGATTACGGCTTCCGAAGGTGCAGCACTACATCTCGGCAGGTTGCGCGAACGCGCAGCAGATTTCGATCCCGATGTACGCGACCGGCTGATCGCGGGCGCGATGATCCCGGCAACCTGGACTATTCAGGCGCAGAAAATCCGCTGTCATTTTCAGGCGCAAGTGAGAAAACTCTTCGAGCGTTTCGATATCCTGCTTGCGCCGGCAACGCCGACGCGCGCGCCGAAGATCGGGCAGAGAACGTTCAAGCTCGACGGGCAGGAATTGCTCGTGCGCCCCAATATCGGAATTTATACGCAGCCGATCTCTTTCATCGGTCTTCCCGTCGCCGCCGTTCCGGTTTGGCCGGACGACGGTCTGCCGATCGGCGTGCAGGTGATCGCGCCGCCGTGGCGCGAGGATCTGGCGCTTCGTGTCGCCTATCAGCTCGAACGCGACGGCGTCTGCCAGAGCAAGCCCGCAACCTTCTGAGGCAAGATGAAAATCAACGATCCGAAAGTTCTTGCCGAAGTAAGTGCCGCCTTCGAGCGCTATGAAAAGGCGCTGGTGACGAACGATGTCACCATGCTCGACGAATTGTTCCTCAACGATCCGAACACCATTCGTTATGGCGTCGGCGAAAATCTCTATGGCTATGATGAGATCAAGGCGTTTCGCGCAGCGCGCTCGCCAGCCGGGCTTGCGCGCAAGCTGGAGCGGACGAAGATCACAACCTATGGCACTGACTTTGCGACTGCGAATACGTTATTCATGCGCGAAGGCGGCACCAAGCTCGGCAGGCAAAGCCAGACTTGGGTGCGGACGGCAGCCGGTTGGCGTGTCGTTTCCGCGCATGTCAGCCTGATCGACAAACCTGCGGGCTGACGATGACAAATATCAAGAAGCAGGAAATCGAAAACGAGCAGCCAATCCGGCTCACGCGTGCCGACGAACTGCGCCAGATTCTCGCGGACGAAATCGTGCGCGGCAAAATCAGCCCGGGCGATACGCTCGACGAAACTGCGATTGCAAGCCGCTTCAGCGTTTCGCGTACGCCTGTGCGGGAAGCGATACGCCAGCTTGCCGCGAGCGGACTTGTCGATGCGCGGCCGCATCGCGCAGCGATTGTCGCGCAGCCGAGTCACGACGACCTGATCGGCATGTTCGAGGCGATGGCGGAGCTTGAAGGTCTATGCGCGTTTTATGCAGCCGAGCGTATGACGCGGACAGAGCGCGCAGGACTAGAGCAGGTGCATGAGGATTTACGGTTGCTGATCCAGGAAGGCGACCCGCAAAATTATCACGAGACCAATCAGCTTTTTCACGGCACGGTTTATTCAGGCGCGCACAACGCTTATCTCGCGGATCTCACGACATCGACGCGTATCCGCGTGCAGCCGTTCCGGCGCGCGCAATTTCGTAATCTTGGCCGGCTTTCCAAGTCGCATGAAGAGCATGATCGCGTAGTAACCGCGGTACTCCGCGCTGACGCAGCTGCTGCGCAGAAGGCGATGCGCGATCATATCATGACGGTTTTCGAGGAATACGAGGCGTATCTGCGCTCGCTCTAGCGCGCTACGCGATGCGGCGCTGGCTTGCGATGTAATTGCGCCAGCCGCCGAAGGTCGAGATTTCCTCGGCACCCTTGATCGCTTCGGCTTCGACCAGAAATCCCTTGGCAGTCTTGCCGTTCTCGAAACGAAGAGAGCCGATCGACAGCGGCGCCGGAACCGCGGCGACGAATTTTCCGAACGCTTCGTGCGAAAGCGCCCAGATTTCCGCTTCGATATGCGCGCCGTTGCCGTTCGCGACGCGAAGCATTCCGGGCCGCGCCGGTCCTTCGCCTTTCAGCGCAAAGAGCCGGTAATCGGCACTTGTGCGTAACGCCTCGACGAAACGCCCGCCGAGCGAAGTCAGTTCGTGATTGAGCGCCATGCCGGAAAGATGCGCGCCGATGACGGCAATCGCAGCCTCGCCTTTCGCGAGTGAAGCCGCGGGCAAAGGCGATGGTTGCGGCTTGCCGAGTGCGCCGAGCGACAGTCCGGATTTCGCATGCATCGCGCGGCCAAGCGACAAGAGCTTCGCGTCGGCTCCTGCGATGGCAAGCAAGGTCGCGCCATAAGGCATGCCGCCGCCGGCCATCGTGACCGGAACTGCAAGGCCGCAGAGATCCATGAGATTTACGAAATTCGTGTAGGTCCCGAGATTGGCGTTGAACTTGATCGGTTCGGCTTCGAGGTCAGTAACCTTGTATGCGTGCGGCACCGTCGGCACCATCAACGCATCGACCTGCGCCATCGTACGCCGCGCTTCGGCGCGTAATTCCTGCATGCGATAGAAGGCGCGGAAGGCATCGACCGCCAGCGGTTTGTCTCCCGCACTGACGATCTCGCGCGTGACAGGGAATATGTCGGCGGGGTGAGCCGCGATGAAGCCGCCGATGGCAGCCGTGCGTTCCGCAACCCAGGGCCCGCCATAAAGCAGGCGTGCGGCTTCCAGGAAATGCGAGAAGTCGAGTTCGACGATCTTTGCGCCGATCGATTTCGCGAGTTCGACGGATTTTTCGAATGCACTCTCTGCTCGCGCGTCGCCGAAGAAGTAGCGATCTTCCGCTCTCGGCACGCCAAGCCGCGTTACCGGCGGGAGCGCTCCCGGTTCTCCAATCGAAAATGTGCGCGAGTAAGAATCCGTGTCATCGAATCCTGCGATCACGCGAAGCGCCGCCCAGGCATCGTCCGCGGTCAGCGAGAAGATCGAAACGCAATCGAGCGAGCGGCACGCGGGCACCACACCCGAAGTCGAGACGAGGCCGAGTGTCGGCTTCAAGCCGACGATATTGTTGAGGCCAGCCGGCACGCGGCCGGAGCCCGCCGTGTCCGTGCCGAGCGAAAAAGGAACGAGCCCTGAAGAAACGGCAACTGCCGATCCTGAACTCGACCCGCCGGGAATGATCGCCGGATCGAACGGATTGCGCGGAACGCCATAAGGCGAGCGAACGCCGACGAGCCCGGTCGCAAACTGATCGAGATTGGTCTTGCCGACGACGATTGCGCCTGCGGCTTTGAGTTTCGCGACCGCGGTCGAGTCCTGCTTCGGCATATAAGAGAAAGCAGGGCAGGCCGCTGTGGTCGGAAAACCTGCTGCGTCGATGTTGTCCTTGATCGCGACCGGAACGCCCCACAGCGGCAACTCGGGATTGCGCGCAACTTCACGCGCCTGCGCGAGCGCTGATGCGTCATCCGCGACGGAAATGAAAATAGCCGGATCGCCTGACGCACGAATGCGGCTGAGGCAGTCGGAAACGGTGTCTTCAGGTTTGGCAGCGCCCGAGCGATGCGCCTCAAGAATTTCGCCGATTGTCGCTGACAAGAAGCACCTCGATTACAAGCCGATTGTATCGAGATGCCAGTACTATGCCAACTTTCGCGGCGGTAGCAGGCGGCAGGCACCGCGAACGGCGCCTGCCGAGTTTGTTACGAGTTCACTTTACCGGGCCAACGCGAGCAGACGGCGCGCGAGAGCGGTTCGCACATATGCGACACGCGGCGGCCGGTCGCGTTACCCGAAATCGTCGCAACGGTGCCCGCAGGGCAGTCGCCTGCGACGACCTTGGAAACATGTCCCCGCGAAACGAAGATCGAGCCGACCGCGCCAACCGGCGCCGGCGAGCCGACGCGGCACCAGTGACTGACGCCGTTGAACTCAGGTCCCGGATCGCCATAGCCCTGCGACACCATCTCCAGGCGCATTGCATAGCCGCACCAAGGTCCCGGCGCACCGGCCGGACGTGTTGCGCCCATATTCGCAGTGAGCCACGAGCCGCCCAGGCTCAATCCGGAAAGCGCGCTCGGTGCCGCGACCGAAGCCCGCTGAGTCTGCACAGGCACCGCAATGCGTCCCCGCATCTGCTGCTGCGTTTGCACGCGTTGCGCCTGACGCTGTGCCTGCGGAGACGAGAACTCGCCTCTATTTTCTGCCGCAAGAAATTCCTGAGCAGTCATTGCCGAAGCGGAATTGGATACAAGCGTTAGAACCGCGGCTGTCAAAGCAAACAGCGCGGCGAATGGAATTCTCTCCATCGCAATACTCCTCTGCCCCACCGCGGCAGAGAACTAACGCGTAATGAGTCTTGAGCGTGGGCCGAAAGAGGAGTTTTCGCGATATGGGAACTTTTGCGCAAAAATCCACACGCGATTTTTCGTACGTTAAAGTGTTGGGCAACAATCAGGCGCGCGTGTGTGCAAGCCAGTCGCGAACGCGCTGATCAGGATTCTGATTCTGCGTCACGTCGCTCACGACTGCGATCGAATCGGCACCAGCGGCGAAAATATCCTTCGCGTTTTCGAGCTTGATGCCGCCGATGGCAATCAGCGGAACTTTCCCGATCAGCTTCTTCCACTCGGTGATTCGCGCATAACCTTGCGGAGCGAACGGCATTTTCTTCAGCGTTGTTTCGTAGATCGGTCCGAGCGCGACATAATCGGGCTTGTGACGAAGCGCGATCTCGAGTTCCTCGTGATCGTGAGTGGAGATACCGAGCGTAATGCCGGACTTCTTGATCGTGGAAATATCCGCCGTTTCGATATCTTCCTGGCCGAGATGAACGTGGTCAGCGCCTTCGCCGATCGCGGCCTGCCAATAATCGTTGACGACGATCTCGCACTTCGTGCCGTCGACGGCTTTGAGCGCGTCACGCACGAGTTCCCGCGCAGAAGCGGCGTCGAGATCCTTGGCGCGCAGTTGCACCGTGCGCACGCCAAGCTTCGCGAGTCTTTCGACCCACGCAACCGTATCGACAATCGGATAGAAGCGATCAGGATGAGCGCGCATTCGCCGTGTTCGCGAAGGGAGTGCCCGCAACCGGGGTCGAAGCTTGCGCGATTTCGCGTGGCTTCATCATGCCGGCCTCGAACGCGGCACGGCCTGCTTCCAGCGCCTGCGCGAAAGCTTTCGCCATTTTCACCGGGTTGCCGGAGCCTGCGACCGCAGTGTTGAGGAGTACTGCGTCATATCCCATCTCCAGCGCTTTGGCGGCGTGCGACGGCGCACCGAGTCCGGCGTCGATGATGAGAGATACGCCGGGAAGTTCAGCGCGCATGCGCTTTAGCGCTTCCTCGTGAACGATGCCTTTGCCGCTGCCGATCTGCGAGCCCCACGGCATCACTACCTTGCAGCCGGCTTCGACGAGACGCTGTGCGACCGTGAGATCCTCGGTGCAGTAGGGAAAAACTTCAAAACCATCGGCGAGCAAAATCTTCGTCGCTTCCAACGTACCAACAACGTCGGGCTGCAGGGTCGCCTTGTCGCCGATGACCTCGAGTTTGATCCACTTCGTGTTGAAGAGTTCGCGCGCGAGTTGCGCAGTTGAAATCGCGTCTTCCACCGAATAGCAGCCCGCGGTATTCGGCAGCACTTTGACGTTCAGTTCGCGAATGATGTTCCAGAAGGTGTCACCATCTTTGCCGCCGGCATTTTCCCGGCGGACGGAAACCGTGACGATCTCTGCGCCGGACGTCTTCACCGCTTCCTGCATCACAGCGAGCGAAGGATAGCGCGCCGTGCCGATCAGCAGGCGCGAGGAAAATTTCTGTCCATAGAGTTCGAGCATCTTCAGCCGCCTTGCCGGGGAGTTACGATTTCGACGCTGTCGCCGTCGCGCAGCACGTTTTCATTCCAGCGCGCTTTGGTCACCACGCTGCGGTTGACGGCAATCGCAAAAAACTCGCCTTCGAGTTCGAGTTCCATAAGCAACTCGCGCGGGCTGGAGGCGCGCACTTGCTTGCGCTCGCCATTCACGGTGAGCGTTATCGCGATCTTCTCTTGCACGGCTGTTTTCTGCATCTACCGTCCCTCCGCCGATCTTAATCGGATCAGGTTCAAAGGGTTTGGCTTGTCGCCATCTCAGCCCGTCGCCGGCACCCCTCGGATAGGAGGGAACATAGGCGTTCGTACCCCGGTCGTGCAAGGCCGCGGGAGTGATAGGCTCCGGCGCGATGAGAATCACGCTCGCTCTAGCACTCATTCTGCTTTTCGTTTTCCTGATCCCGCCTGCGCAACGCGTGGCGGGGCAGACCGGACCTGCGGAAGCGGTGCAGACCAAAGCGGGGGAATGTCTCGCCCCCGATCGTCTCTTTGACGAGGACGGCGATGTTGCGCGCAACCGGCAGGTGCTTTCCTCGCGCGATCTCTGCCTCCGGCTTGAAGTCTTCGACGAAGGCAAACTGCACTGGGTCCTGCAGATCATCCAGAACCGGAAGAATCCGAACGGTCCGCTCTGGGCCGTGCCCCATGACGACGAAGACGTGGCGTTCGATTCTGCTGTTTACGGCGTGCTGCGCTATGGCGGCACGGTGGTTGCAGTCGAGCGCAATCACGACCGCTACAACCGGATCGGCAAGCGCAAGCAGGACCCGAACCGGAATTTTCAGGTGCGCGGCGAAGGCAAGTGCCGCCTGCAACTCGCGCGTTCGCCGCATTTCACGCGGCAGTTCATGCGCTGGCACAAAAAGGGTCAGCCCATTATCGCACTGCATACGAATAAAGAAGGCTTCGACATTGTGCCGGAGCTGGACGAAGAAAAGAGCAAGGGCAACGTCTCGATCGGCATCGCGCGCAAGGAAGACTCGAACATCACCGAGTTCCCGGCGGCAAGCCCGATCCGGGCAAAGTCTCCGAACGACACTCTTATATATGTAGCGTCCCGCTTGCCGGCGGGTTCCGACACACAGCTCGACCGCTTCGTTGCCGCGCTGAATGCCGGCGGCATCCACGTACTCTATGAACATGTCGAGCAGAACGATTGTTCGATGTCGAACTACGCGGTCCTGCGCAATCTGGCCTATGTGAATATCGAGGTCGTCGATGACGACGATACCGGTGCGCAAAGCCGCATGATCGACGCGGTTATGCGGCTGATACGCGCCGGGCAGGGGCCGATTGCCGCTCCGCACTAGGCCCGGCTTTCCCGATCACAAAGTTTCGACTGGCCCTGTCCCGGCCGTTGACGCAAACTGCCCCGGCGCTGGCGGACAGGGTTGGGGAGTGCATCGGACTATCGGCGGAAGCAGCGAATAGCTTGCGATAACTAGGCTTTTCGGCTTCGCGAGACGCGCCTTGCCGTTGCCTTGGCCTCGCGGCGGCGACTATTCTTTCCCCCGACAGCCCCCGGCTTTTGAACACGCGCGAATAAACCTGCCGGACGGGATCACCGCCCCTTCGGCCAACGTGAAGCGAGCAGCATGGACGATTTCGTCGACGTCGAGATGACCAAGGACGGCGCCCGCACCCAGGGCCGACACAAGCTGCCGCTTAAGATCGGCCGGGGCACCGGAAACAGCATTCGCATCGGCCATGAACCGAACGATCAGACTGTGTCGCGCGTGCACACCGTCATCGATTTGAATGGCGGCCGTTTGCAGATCGTTGACAGGAGCACGAACGGCACGCTCTTCAACGGCCGCATGATGAAGACCGGTGAGGCGGCTGAGTTCAATGACGGCGACAGCTTCGAAGTCCGGGGGCATAAATTCCGGGTCGCACGCGCCAAGCGCGACCCCAGCATCCCGATCGCATTTTATGCCGCGATTCGCCTCGGCGGCGAGCAGAAGCTTTTTTCGATCGGCGAGACGCTGCTGCTTTGCGTGAAAAGTTCGAACGGCGTCCGTTTCGAGGAAGCGCCGATGACACCGGGTACGAATTTTCAGGACATCATCGGCCGTCAGCGGCTGGATGGCGAAAATCTGATCGCCGTGATTCACGCCGGCGGCAAGCTCGGCGTCGTCAAGTCGGCCGCGGATGCGCAGGCCGCCGTGATCGTGAACAATCACACCAAGGTCAGTAACGGCATGCAGGTCGATCTGCGTCCTCTCGATGTTGTGAGCGTCGGCGGCGTGCCGGTAGACATCTTGTTACCCGACATGAAGGCGAGCCGGTGTCACAATCACACCTGCCGGCTTCTCAATCCCTACGACCCGCACGGAAACTGCCGGTGGTGCGGCCACCGGCTGACCGAAGGCGTCACCGAAATCGCTGCCACAAGAAAGAAGCGCTGAAGGCGCGCCAGAAAACATGATCAGATTCCCGATCCTGCTCGACATCTATCAGCGCGGCGAAGGCCCATTAAAGCGTGTCGAACGCATTTCGCTTCCCGAAGTCGGCGACTATGCCATCGGCCGTTCGTCCGAAAACCAGATCGTGCTCGATACGCCGGAAGTATCGAAGCGCCACGCCATGCTCGTCGTGCGCGAAGACGGCATTGCGGTTTCCGATCGCGGCAGCACGAACCGCACGTTTATCGGCGACATAGAGGTGGATACTTCGCCGTGGGACGGCGCGCTTCCTGTCCGTATCGCGCAATTCGAAATTCATCTCGTGGCGCAGAGCGCGGCCGGCGAAACGCGGGTAAACGTTCCGCAGGATAACGCGACGCGTGCGCTCGCAGCCGGGCCTGCGGCTTCCGCGCCCACTCCGGCGCCGCGCGGTCAGTCCATCGAAGTCGCATTGAATGCGCCGGATGCGCCGGACGAAATGCGCTTCCCGCGCAATATCTTCAAAAGCGAGATCGTTTCGGCGTCGGACCTGAAGACCAGCGAATATTTCGCAGGCGAATGCACCTATCTCTCTGTCGGTGCCGGTCTCGGCAGTTTCGTGTGGGCCGATCATCTGCGGATTTTCGGCGTCAGCAAGGGCGACATTCGCGCCATCGGCGACGACGTCATTCCTTATGCGAATTATCAGCGGCTATGCCGCAACTCGCAGATTCCGCCACATGAGCGTCTGCGCTCGAATGCAATTTCGACGCCCGACAATATCTGGGGTTTTCCCGGCTATGCGAGCCGCGAAACCTGGAAAGAACTGAAGGAATTCCGCTTCACCGGCCTGAAACACATCCTGCAGGTATTCGGCGAGGCGTCGCTCGCGCAAAGCTTCACGCCGCGTTCGGGCGAAGTGTTCAAGTCGATCGACAGCGAAACGCAGCGCATCGGCTGGCGCGAGATGTTCGTCTCCGGCCGCGTGCTCGGTATCCGAAAGACCAATGACGAGCGCTATGCCGTCGCTTACCGCGTGCCAGAAGATCAGGCGCGCGGCGGTGTGCGCGAGCGCGTCATGATCGGAAAGTTTCTGCATATCGCGACCGGCTATCCCGCGACGCGTTTCACGGACGATCTGCAGGCTTTCAAGGCGCGTTTCCCTGAAGAAGCGCGCGTTTTTAACGCCTACGAAAACCATGAAATCGTTTACCGCACCGTGGAATCGAAGCCTGGGCCGACGACGGTTGTCGTGCGCGGACGCGGCATCGTCGCGTCACGTATCATTCAGCGGCTGTTCGAAGCGCGCAAGAAAAACAGCGGCATTACGATCGTGCACCAGATGCGCAACCCGATCGGCAAGAACGAGGGTTATCGTTACAAGCGTGCGCAACGCTACGTTTACAACCACATCGAGAACCAGGCCTTCAACTGGCCGAAAGCGTGCTGGGGCGGGCAGATTCTCCGCGAAGTCGAGCGTGCGACGCCTGAAGAGCGCGCGAAGATTTACGAACAGATCGGCGGCACCACGACCGCGGATCGCCGCGACTGGCGTAACATCATTCAGCTCGGCATCGGCGATGGCTGGTACAAGCCGGTATTCGGACACTTCGAGACGCTCGAGCTCGTGAAGACCGATCAGGGCGCGAAGATTCAGATGAAGCTGAAAGCGCGTGACAGTCAGCCTGTCGTCGATGTGCTCGCCGATTTCGTCGTCGATTGCACCGGCCTGATCGGCGATATCACGCATTCGCCGTGCCTGCGCGATCTGGTCGAGACTTATAAGCTGCCGCGCAATCCTGCGATTTCAGGTGCCAAGACCGGCGGCATAAGCGTGACGCCGGATTATGAAATTCCGACGCTCCGCAACGGAAGCGGCCGCGCTTATGCAGCGGGGCAGATTACGCTTGGCGGGCCGCAGCCTGCGGTCGACAGCTTTCTCGGCCTGCAATACGCGGCACTTCGCTCGGTCGATCATCTTGCGATCCTTGGTGCGCCGAGTGTTTCGCTGTTCGGGCCGCTGCGTTCGTTCTCTCAATGGATCAAATGGTGCACCAACACTGCGCCGTAACGGCGGCTTTGTGTTTGCGTGTGCGCGAAGAAATTGGCGAGGGGATTTAGATGCTACCGACAATGAAGGGCCGCTGGCTCACCAGGATTCTTCTGTTTCTCTGGATCGGCGTGCCGATTACTTTCATCTTCTCGCTCATGGTCGCGGGTCCGCGCAGTCCGGTGTTGCCGTTTGTCGGCTGGCACTACGACATTCTTCCATTCCAGATTCTGTCGCTGTTGCTGCTGGTCGGACTCGTTCTTGATCCGGTCTATATCTACGCGCAGCAGTTCCGCTGGGAGCGCGACTGGCCTTTCGCGTTCCAGTTCTTTTTCTCGATCGTCGAATTCGTGATCGTGCTTGCGCTGGTCTGGTGGGGCGCACTCGACTTCACGCGCCCGCCGCTCGATCTCCATACGCCGGAGAACTACGTCATCTTCGTAATTCACTTCGCCTGCGTCTTCATTCCATCCTTCATTGCGGTCCTCGGCTTCGTGCAGATCTTCATGATCCGTTGGCGCTTCAAGGGCGGTGAATGGGGTAGAATGTGAGAGCCGAAAGCCGGAAATTCTGGCTGGCACTTATCGCAAGTGCCTGCCTCGGCGTTCCGGCGGTCTCGCAGCCTTTTCTTTCGCAGCAGGTATCGTTCGTTCCGGCGTCGAACGTTCGCGACAACATCGCAACCACGATCGAGAACATACGTCTCCTGCGCGGCGTTCCGGACGGCACGGTTTCCTGCCGCGGCAACCGCGCGGGCCCGCGCCCGACCATTCGCTGTGATGTGCGCTACGTCGATAACATCGCGGTCACCGGAATCGAGATCACCGAGCGCGACAACCCTGCGAATATCTGGATGGCGTCTTTCCGTCCTTATATGCAGGAAGAAGATGAGACGGCCTATTTTCTCCTCGTCGATCGCAGCAATACTTCGCGTGCGGAAAGCATCCGCCGCTCGACGCATGATCTGGCCGAACTGTTTTTTCAGATCGCGCCGAAGCAGCGCGTCGCGGTCGCGGCGTTCGATACCAAGCTCGAAATCTTTCAGGACTTTACTGGAGACGGAAAAGCGGTCGCGGCGGCGCTCGATAAAATCCGCGCAGGCGACAATACGACGGAGCTCTATCGGCTTGCGCTCGAAGCCGTGCAGCGGCTCGGCCAATACGATGCGCCGCGCAAGGTTCTCGTCATCGCCTCCGACGGCAAATACGACGACACCGCCTATCGGCACAGTCAGGTCGCGCAGGAAGCGAACCGTCTCAATGTCCGCATCGTCACGATCGGCTATCACGACAAGCAGGCGGACGTTCGCGATCTGCAGTCGCTACGGCGTTTGAGCGCCGATACGCGCGGCTTCTTCTTCGAGACGCCGGGTGCGCAGCGCGCCTTGACGCCGCGGAACCGCAACGAATTTCTCGCGCGCCTGCATGCGGGTGTGATCATCGAGGCGGAAGCGCTTGCGCGCGGCATACCGCCGGCCTTGCAGATCTCGCTCCGTCATCCGCAAGGTGCGACGACCGCGTTCACGGCGGTGCTGCGGGCAGGGGTCGCGAATCCCGGCACGAATAACGATCCGACGACGCCGATGGGCGGCGAGGATTTTTTGAGCCGCGCGCTCGCCTGGTTCACGGAAGACTTCACGCGTAGCGCTGCAATTCTCGGTGGGGTCGCGATTCTGCTGTTCGGTTTTCTGATTTCCGGATTTGCATGGCGTTCGTCGCGTCGCGGCGTAAGCGCTCCGCCAGCGTCAGCGCCCGCGCCGACGCCGCAAATTCTTGGCGAGGAGCCGCCTACCAAAGCCGAACCCATCGTCACACATGACAATACCGGTCAGTCACCGCCGACCGTGATCGGAGCGGCTGCGCCGATTGCCTGGCTCGAATTTAACGGCGATCCGGGCACAGTCCCCGTCTACAAGCCGCGCATTGCCATCGGCCGGGAGCGGGACAATGATGTGGTGACGGACGCACAGGAGCTTACGGTGTCGCGGCATCACGCGCTGATCTCGGTCGCGCCGGACGGGTCGTTTCATATCGTGAACCGCTCGAAGGACTACCGCGACGAGCCGAATCCGATTCTGATCAACGGTATTGCCCGGGAATCCGGGAAAATCGCTGACGGAGATGTGATTAAACTTGGGACCGGAAATTACGGATTCTTGTTTCGCGACGCCCGCGAGGGCAGTCATTGGCGCAGCTAGCCGCCGCAGGAGAGTATGACAGATGGCAAACGACAAAAAAGACGACAACTCCTCGGCGCCGACGCGCATTCGTGAGGTGAGACCTGCAGGCAAACCCACGCCGCGCGAGGAGCCCGCGCCGAAGCTGATGATGTCCGAAGGATTGGGCGGCGGTTCGTCCGCGCCCACGATGATCAAGGGCTTCGGCGGTGGCGGGATGGTCCATCAGGCGATGGCCGAGAAAGAAGCCGGCAGCTTCGATCCGGTGGTTGGCTGGCTTGTCATTATCGAAGGTCCCGGACGCGGCAAGGCCGTGAACATCTATGCCGGCATGAACAGCGTCGGGCGTTCTTCGGGCCAGCGCATTCGCGTCGATTTCGGCGATGCGTCGATCTCGGGCGAGGGTGCCGCGTTCATCACGTTCGAGCCGAAGCGCCGCACGTTCCATATCAATCACGGCGGCAAAGCGAATATCGTTTACCTGAATGACGAAGCTGTGCTGACGCCGATGCCGCTCGCGGGCGGCAGCGTGATCGCGATCGGCGAAACGAAGTTCCGCTTCGTGCAGCTCTGCGGCCCGGACTTCACGTGGGAAGACATGAAATGAAATTCCAGGCCGCTGCGCGCGCCATTCGCGGCAGCAAAGATACGCAGGAAGACGCCTACCGCGTTTACGACGCGAAGGGCGGCGACGCCGGAGAAATCGCGTCGAGTGATGCGGCAGTCGCGCTCTCGGGCGGCGGCCTATTGCTCGTCGCGGACGGCATCGGCGGACATTTCGGCGGCGATATAGCGAGCTCAATTACCGCCGACACCTTCGTGAAGACTTTCTTCGCGGGCAGCGGCAGCGCGGAGGCGCGCCTTTCGACTTCGCTCAATGCGGCCAATCAGGCGGTTGCCGATGCGCAGGCGAAAGAGCCGAGCCTCAAGGATATG
>Ga0247762_1000264_pt1 | contig 18963 bp, 10 predicted proteins | sample UWRJL081202R4_FD_181016 | JGI IMG/M metagenome (GOLD analysis project Ga0247762, IMG submission 181016) | Plant litter microbial communities from Arlington Agricultural Research Station in Wisconsin, United States - UWRJ-L081-202R-4 | ecosystem: Environmental > Terrestrial > Plant litter >...
AAGGTTGTGGATCAGCATGAGGCTGTGGGGCATGCTGTGCGGGCTACGTATATGTATGCCGGGATGGCCGATATTGCGGCGCTTACGCAAGACCCTTCGTATATCCGGGCGATCGATGATATATGGACGGACGTTGTTTCGAAGAAGATCTATGTTACGGGTGGTATAGGCGCTACGGGTAATGGTGAAGCTTTTGGGAAGCCTTATGAGTTGCCGAACATGTCGGCTTATAACGAGACGTGCGCGTCGATTGCCAATGTGTACTGGAACTACCGGCTTTTTCTACTGCATGGTGATGCACAGTATTATGATGTACTGGAGCGTACGTTGTATAATGCGTTCCTGTCGGGAGTGTCGCTTACGGGTGACCGGTTCTTTTATCCGAACCCGCTGGAGTCGCATGGGCAGCATACGCGCAGCCCGTGGTTCAGCTGTGCGTGTTGCCCAGGTAACGTGGCGCGCTTTATTCCGTCTGTGGGAGGTTATTTTTATGCGCAGAAGGATAAGTCGTTATATGTAAATCTGTATGGAGCCGGTCGTGCTACGTTTATGGTTCAGGGTACGGAGGTTGTGCTGGAACAGAGGACCAACTATCCGTGGGATGGCGACGTGGCGATTGAGGTTTCTCCTGTGAAGAGCGCTGCTTTCGATATCCGCGTGCGGATACCGGGCTGGGCGCTGGAGAAGCCGATACCGAGCGATCTGTATAAATATGAAACGGCCTCGAAAGAGAAGCCCGTGGTCTATGTTAACGACAAAGCTGTGCCGCTTACGTTGCAGCAAGGTTATGTTGTATTGAACCGCACCTGGAAGAAAGGTGATCGCGTCCGCGTGCATCTCCCGATGCCTGTACGCGAGCTGGTGGCTAATGCCAAGGTGGATGCTGACGCGGGCAAGGTAGCTGTAGAGCGTGGGCCGCTGGTGTATTGCGCCGAGTGGCCTGATAATAACGGCCATGTACTGAACCTGCTGATTGATGATAACATCCCTCTGACCGGAGCTTTTAAAGCCGATCTGCTGCAAGGGGTATATACTGTGTCTGCGACAGGCAAAGCGACGTCGCGTGTGTCAGATACTGAAACAAAATCTGTGGCGGCACCTGTGGCGTTGATTCCCTATTACGCCTGGGCTCACCGTGGTGCGGGCGAGATGGAGGTTTGGCTACCGGACAAACCCGGTACTGAAAGGCCATTGCCACGTCCAACGGTAGCTTCGAGAAGCAAGGTCACGGCGTCGTATAACTCGCGGAGCCTGTCGGCGCTGAACGACCAGATGGAGCCGAAGAACTCTAACGATCATTCGATCATTTATTACCATTGGTGGCCGAAGAAGGATACTACAGAATGGGTGCAATACGATTTTGAGAAGCCGACACAGGTATCATCCGCCAAGGTATACTGGTATGACGACGGGCCTTTTGGGGGATGCCGAATTCCCCCTGGCTGGCGTATTCTCTATAAGCAGGGCGATGTCTGGGTGCCGGTAAAGAATACCGGTTCGTACAGCGTGGTAAAGGATGCTTACTCGACGGTAAAATTCGATCCGGTAACCACGGGGGCTGTGCGTATGGAAATCTGGTTGCCCAGGGAGCACTCGAGCGGTATCATGGAATGGGTGGTTGAATAATGTATAACAACAGATAGCGATATTAACGGTAGTTTCATGTTTAACAAATCAGTATTAGTAGCATTGTTCATGGCCTTGATGGTAAGGCAGGGGATGAGCCAATCGTATGTGCCGGAGAGTAACAACGATAAGGTCAAGGTAAGGCCAGTGGTGGATATCAAGGCGTATTCGTTTCCGCTGTCGGAGGTTACGCTGTTGGCGAGTCCGTTCAAGACGGCGATGGAGGCGGATACGAAGTTTTTGCTTCAGCTGGAGCCGGACCGGCTTCTTGCCGATTTCCGTACGCATGCGGGTTTGAAGCCCAAGGGAGAGCGGTATGGCGGCTGGGAGTCGTCGGGGCTTGCGGGGCATACGTTGGGGCATTACCTGTCGGCCTGTGCGATGCAGTATGCTGTTACGCGTGATGAAGAATATCGCAAGCGGGTGAATTATATAGTGGATGAACTGGAGGTTTGCCAGAAGGCTCGCAAGACCGGTTATATAGGGGCTATTCCTAAAGAAGACAGTGTTTTTCTAGAGGTTTCCAAAGGTAATATAACATCGCGGGGGTTCGACCTGAACGGGGCGTGGTCACCGTGGTATACGGTGCATAAGATCATGGCAGGTCTTCTCGATGCTTACCTGTATTGTGACAATACGAAGGCGCTGACTGTAAACAACGGTGTCGCCGATTGGACGGAGAGCATTCTTAAAAATCTTACCGACGAGCAGCTTCAGAAGATGCTGTTCTGCGAATACGGCGGTATGAACGAAGCGCTGGTGAATACATATGCCTTTACGGGCGATAAAAAGTACCTGAACCTATCGTATAAATTTCACGATATGCGGATCCTGGATTCGCTGGCGTTAAAGGTAAACGTTCTTCCGGGTAAACATTCCAATACGCAGATCCCGAAAGTCATCGGTACGGTGCGCCGGTATGAGCTTACGGGGCAGCAGAAAGACCTTGTTATCGGAGACTTTTTCTGGAGCACGGTTGTGGGGCATCATACTTACGCGCCGGGCGGCAACAGCAACTACGAGTATCTTACCAAGCCGGATCTGTTGAGCGATAAGCTTACGGATAATACGATGGAGACGTGTAACACGTATAATATGCTGAAGCTTACGCGCCACCTGTTTGCGTTATCGCCTTCGGCGGCTTATATGAATTTCTATGAGCGGGCCTTGTATAACCATATCCTGGCGTCGCAGAATCATGGTAACGGGATGATGTGCTATTTTGTGCCACTGCGGATGGGGACGAAGAAGGAGTTCAGCGATCCGAATCATTCGTTCACGTGTTGCGTGGGGTCTGGTATGGAGAACCATGTGAAGTATGGTGAGAGTATTTACTTTAAAGGTAAAGATGGTAGTTTGTATGTGAACCTGTTTATTCCCTCGGTGCTGCGTTGGAAGGAGCGTGAGGCTACGATTACGCTAAAGTCCAATCTTCCGGCTGATCCGAAGGCAAGTCTTTCGCTGAATCTTAAGAAGCCTCAGTCGTTTATGTTGCGTATCCGTAAACCGGCCTGGGTAAGCGGCACGGTGACACCTTTAGTTAACGGTAAGCCTGTAACTGACGCGAAGGTTGATGGGGAAGGATATATTGTAATAAACCGTACCTGGAGAGATGGCGATGTTGTTGATCTGTCGCTGCCTTCTTCACTTTATGCTGTGGCTATGCCGGACAACGCGCGGCGCCAGGCTTTCTTTTATGGGCCTGTGTTGCTGGCGGGTAATCTTGGTAAAGCAGCGCTGGATCCCATGCAGGGCGTTCCTGTACTGGTTGCTGACAGATCTGATCCTGCGCTTTGGATCAAGCCTGTCAATAATGTGAATACGATGTTTCGTACTTCGGATGCGGGCAGACCTGACGATGTGACTTTGCAGCCTTTCTATTCTATACAGGATGAATCCTACTCGGTATACTGGGATGTATTTACGTCTACTACGTGGGAGGTAGAAGAGCAGGCTTATGAGGAAAAGAAACGTGCTGCTTCGGAGCTTGCCCGGCGAATTGTGGATGAGCTTCGTGTGGGGGAGATGCAGCCCGAGCGTGATCATAATTTTACCGGCGATAAGACGGAGACAGGGGAATCGTATACACGTAAATGGCGCGTGGCCAACGATGGCGGCTCGTTTTCGTTCGAGATGAAAACCGGGTCCGGTACGCATACGCTGATCTGTACCTATTGGGGTATGGATAACCGAGGTCGCAAGTTCGATATTCTAATCGACGGTCAGAAGATCGCCAGCGAAGATCTGAACCGCTATAAAGACAGTCGCTTTTATGATATATCGTATTCGATTCCGCCGGATCTGTTGAAGGGGAAGCAGCGTGTTACGATCAAATTCCAGGCAAACGCGCACAACCAGGCCGGACCTGTATATGGGGTGCGGCTTGTGAAAGACACCGAATAAAGTATGTATACTTACATGAAAGGCACGGTATAATCCGTGTCTTTTTTGTTTATTTATATTCCCACGGGCAAGCCCGGACCTAACCTAAACGACGACACATGAAGAAGTGTATTGTTATTGTACTGCTATTGTTTACTGTCATTCCGTTACTGGCTGACGATCTGTACGACGTTATCATGCAGTATGAAGCCGACCGGGGTGCGCTACGCCGTAAGTACACCCTACGAGAGTCGGCAGAATATTATAATCGTTTCGCGAAGCTTTATATGGACTGGACGGCTACTCTGAAAAAGATTCCTTTCGCAAGTTTATCAGCTTCGGCGCAGGTCGATTATATATTGTTGAAAAATCATCTTGCTAAGGAGTTGTTCTTTATTCAGCAAGAGCAGCAGGCTTTTAACGAGGTTTCTTATGTAACAGATTTTGCCACCCCGCTATACGATGTGATCCGCAAGCGCAGGCGTGGCGCCAGGCCTGATGCGCCTGTGGTAGCTAAAGCCTTCGATGTGGCGCTGGCCGACGTAAAGGCCGCGCAGAATAAGGTTAGCAAAGCCCCACCATTCTCCAGCTGGCAGAAAGCAGAGAAGGCCTCTGATGTTGTCCGCTCGCTACGCGAGAATCTAAAGGAGACGTATCAGTTCTATAATGGATATGATCCTGATTTTACGTGGTGGATGCAGAGGCCTTATGAGAAGCTCGCGGCGGCGCTTACGGAGTATGAGGAGTTTCTCAAGAAGCATTATGTAAATACTTCGGTAAAGGACGATGGCAGCGGCATTATTGGAAGGCCTATCGGGCGCGAGGCGTTGCTGAAGAGCCTGCAGTCGGAGTTCATCAAATACTCGCCGGAAGAGCTTATCAATATCGCGGAGAAGCAGTTTGCCTGGTGCGATGCCGAAATGCTCAAGGCCTCGCAGGCTCTTGGTTTTGGCAAAGACTGGAAGGCGGCGCTGGAGAAGGTGAAGAATACTTATGTGTCGGCTGGCAGCCAACCTGCTATGATCGACTCGCTGGCGGAAGAGGCGATACGTTTTGTAGAGACGCGAGACCTGGTTACCGTGCCTGCGCTGGCTAAAGAAACATGGCGTATGATCATGATGTCGGCCGAGGCTCAGAAGGTAAACCCTTTCTTTCTGGGTGGAGAGCAGATCATCATTTCGTATCCCACGGAGGGCATGGAGCACAACGACAAGATGATGAGTATGCGCGGCAACAATCCCCACTTCTCACGGGCTACCGTGCAGCACGAGCTTATTCCCGGTCACCATTTGCAACAGTTTATGATAAGCCGCTATAAGCCTTACCGCGATACTTTCGAGACGCCATTCTGGATGGAGGGTTGGGCGTTGTACTGGGAACTCAATCTCTGGGACAAGGGCTTTCCGCGTACGCCGGAGGATCGGATCGGGATGTTGTTTTGGCGCATGCACCGCTGCGCGCGTATTATCTTCTCTCTGAATTACCACCTGGGGAAAATGACGCCCCAGCAATGTATAGATTTCCTGGTAGATCGTGTGGGGCACGAGCGGGCCAACGCGGAGGCTGAGGTGCGCCGTTCGTTTACCGGGCGTTACGGTCCGCTGTATCAGATCGCCTATATGATCGGGGGGCTTCAGTTCTATGCGCTACGGAAAGAGCTTGTGGATAGTGGTAAGATGAAGGAAAAGGATTTTCACGATCGCATTCTTCGTGAGGGGAGTATACCCGTGGAGTTTGTAAAAGTTATTCTTACGGGTGAGAAGCTTAGTGAAGAGCATCGTGTGACGTGGGATTTTGCGTTGAAACTATAGCTGTTAGGGTTGAGGTTTGTGAAGTTGAAATGCAGTGTGGGGGTGCGGGATTTGTGAGTGGGGTTTTAACTTCGTTGAGGTGCGGTCAAAGAAATCGGCATAGTGGGCACAAGTTTCAAACTTGCGCCAAGTCCTAGGCAAGCCCTGCCCTTGAATTTTATGACAGTACCTTGCGCCAATTCCTATTTTACATCGCGGCTGGGGCTGTTGGATACAACGATGAATAAGGCGGCGGGCGCGAGATCCCGGCAGTCCGGAGACTGCCAACATATTGGGCACAAGTGACCCTCCGGAGGCCGTCGGAACACTTGCGCCAGCCAGACACCTTGAGGCTGATCTATATAATTATAATTAGGGCCTGACTTTGATGACGACGCTTTGCTCGAATTGTGTAGAAGGCTTCGTGGGTTATTAGTATACCATGGTTTCTTTGACCTGGTAGCGGCGGAATTCGGAGGGGGTTAGGGTGGTGAGCTCGCGGAATTTGCGGTTGAAGTTGGAAAGGTTGCTGAAGCCTACTTCGAAGCAGATCTGTGATATGCTGAGGTCTTTCTGCTGGAGGAGCTTGCAGGCCTGGCCGATGCGGATCTCGGTAAGGAAGTCTACGTACGACTTGCGTGTGCGTCGTTTGAAGTATCGACAGAAGGAGTTGACGGTCATGTTTGCAATATCGGCTACTTCCTCGAGGTGGATCTTGCGATGGAATTCGGCCATGGTGAAGCGGTATACGGAGTCCAGCTTTTTGCCGTCTATTTCGTCGAAGTCGTGATATACACCGGACGATGCGAGTGGCGTAACGTCGCCGCTATTGGCCAGGATGTTGAGTATCTTGAGCAGTACGATGAAGCGGTCCATGTCGGATGTGCGGAAGAGGTGCTTCATGAGCTGTGATATTCGGTTGGCTACGGGCTCGTTTATGACCAGGCCGCGTTCTGAAAACCGGGCGAACTCGTGCAGGCCCTTCATTTCGGGAAGGGAGAGGAATTTGTCTCCGAACGCCTGCCACTCGAAGAATACGGAAATCATGTGTGCCGGATTACCTTCACCATCGTGATAATATTTAGGATCGTTGCGGAATACGTGCGGGAGGTTGGCGCCGATCAGAAATATATCGCCGGGTTTGAAGGTGCCGATGTAATCGCCGGCAATGAGCTTGCCTTCGCTTCCGAGTATCATGGACATCTGTACTTCCGGATGCTGATGGAGGTAGTCGTAGAAGTGCTGCTGGTGATCTACCTGCAGCCGGAAGGATTCCTGGGAGGTTTTAGGAATCTTGAACGGTAGAATTTTCATACGCTCATAGGTTTAGGTGGTGCGTAAAACTCCGGGGCTAACGCATAGGTTTTTTGGTATGATAATAATACGAAATATTCATTATTGGTGGAAGGCGGGTGGATTCAGAGGGTAATATAGTATTGGTTATTGATAATTCGGGTCAAATTAAACTATTGCGGTACGGCTACTTTTGTTATCACATACGTTTTTGAACTATGAAATTTGAATGGAAAGGAGTTTTTCCGGCGGTTACGACAAAGTTCGGAGCCGACGACCAGCTTGATCTGAAAGCTTTCGATCACAATCTGCAGGCGCAGCTGGACGCCGGTGTTGATGGTATCATTCTCGGCGGCTCGCTGGGTGAAGCCAGTACTTTGACTGATGGCGAGAAGGACGAGTTGGTGAAGTTCACGGTTCAATCGGTTAAAGGTCGTGTGCCCGTTATCATGAACGTTGCCGAGCAAGCGACTAAGAGCGCCAGGGAGGCAGCGGCACGCGCGGAAGCCCACGGCGCTGACGGCCTTATGTTGTTGCCGCCTATGCGGTATGCAGCCGACGATGTGGAGACTGTGCACTTCTTCAGGTCTGTTGCCAAATCAACCCGGCTGCCAATTATGTTATATAACAACCCGGCAGATTATAAGATCTTCATATCGGTTCCGATGTTCCGTCAGCTCGAGGATGTTGCCAATATTACCGCGGTAAAAGAGTCCACGCGCGATATCAGTAACGTAACGCGTATGCGCAGCGCCTTCGGTAAACGTTTTAGTATTCTTACCGGCGTGGATACGCTGGCTATGGAGAGCCTGGTGATGGGCGCCGATGGCTGGGTAGCCGGCCTGGTGTGCGCCTTCCCGAAGGAAACGGTTGCTGTATATAATTTAGTGAAGGCAGGGCGTATAGACGAGGCGAGAGCTTTATATCAATGGTTCCTGCCTGTACTGGAGCTGGATGTATCGACCAAGCTGGTGCAGAATATAAAACTTGCGGAAAGCCTGACGGGCCTTGGCAACGAGCGCGTTCGTGAGCCCCGGTTACCGCTCGCAGGTGATGAGCGTAAAAAAGTAATGGGGATCCTTGAAACAGCGCTGAAGAGCAGACCGGAGGTTGACGCGTATGTTAAAAATTTAAATGGTGTGAATGTATAAGTATGTTATGTTTGTTGATAGTAAAAGAAAGGACTGGCTAAAAAGCCAGTCCTTCTTTTTTATAACGTTTATTATTTAAACGGCCTGTACTGTTTTTTGTAACAGCTTGTTGGTTGCGCGGATTCCGTCATCGTTGGAGAGATAGCCGGGCTGTCCTGCCGATTGGTATACGCCGCCTTCGTATTCGATGCCGACGATACCTTTGAAGCCTGACTTCTTGATGATGGTGAACATTCGTTTAAAGTCGATCTCGGTTTCGTTTCCGTTAGCGTCGAACTTGTGAGTTTTGGCGCTTACGCCTTTGGCATATGGCATAAGCTCTTCTACGCCTTTGTACTTATCGTACTCTTCGAGGCATTTGGTGGCCATCCAGCCGGCTATGTCGTTTGTAGCGGGTGCAGTGCGTTTGATGCAGAAGTTACCGAAGTCAGGAAGAACTCCAGCCCTTGGGTTATTTACCTGCTTCATGATATTGGCGAGCCAGGCGCCGTTGCATGAGTAGCCGATGTGGTTCTCGACGATTATGTCGATGCCTGCTTTGGTGCCATACTCCAGCAGCTTTCCGTAGCCCGCTATAGCGGCTTTGGATACTTCGTCTGCTGTGCCCTGCTGATCGAGGCTGCCGAGGTTTACGCGTATGGCGTAGCAACCGAGATGTTTGGCGGCGTCTACCCATTTGTAGTGACTCTCTACGGCTTTGTTGCGTTTGGCGTCATCGAGGTCGGCGATATTCTCGCCGTCTACCATGATGAGGTTGTTTCTGATGCCGAGGTCGGTGGTACGTTGTTTCAGGTCGTTGAGCCATGCTGTGTCGGTTTCCTTGCCGTTGAAGAACATGGCCACATATTCCACGATGTCGATACCAAAGTCTTTTTTTGCTTTTGCCGGAAACTCCAGCGTGTTGAGCTTGCCGCTCCAGAAGTCGGAAGCCAGCGAGAACTGTGCGAGCGAGGTCTGGAAGAACGGTTTCTTCTCTTCGCCCGCTAACAGTGACGAGGGGAGCACGGCCGAGGCAGCAACTGCTCCGGCGGCAACACCGCTTTTCTGTATGAATTGACGACGATTCATCATATAACGTTTGGGTTAGGTGTTCCTTATTTCATTGAAATGGTACCTGGTTTTTGCGGCACAGGTATATAGTTTATAAACATCATTATAAACAGCGACTGTCCCGCCGGGGAAGTATTGTTGCGGCATACGAAGTATATATCGTGTTTGCCCGCGGTGGGTGTTATTTTGGCTGCCGGTAGTATCGGACCGGTTTTCTGGAAGTCGCCCTTCTGTGGTACGATAGGTTCGGTTTGCCCGATCAGCGGGCCTGTGGGAGAATCTATGTGGACTTCGATAATACCCCCCGCAGCATGCAGCATCTGCTCCGGGGCCGTTACGGTAAACACGATCTGTGCGATGCCGGTGAGGTCTACATTGTTGAAGCCGATGTGCGCGTTGTTGCCCGACGCTATCATCAGTTCGATGGGAGGTTCCGGCAGCTTGTATTTCTGTACGCCCTCCACATGATCTGCTTTGCCTGCGGGCACGGTGGCGCTCTTCAGTACCATGGTCTTCTCCGCGGTAGCGGGAGGGAGGCCGTTGGCGCCTTTGTCCGTATATGCGGCACGGAGGATGAATACTCCTGATTCAGGTGTTCCTTTGGGGACGGTCATGGCATATGTTCCTTTTACGGGGAGCGAAGGTCTGGTGTTCTTCTGTCCAAGGCTCATGATATATTTCACGATCTCGGTGGCATTGGCTACTGAGATCTGCGGGTGTGCGGCCATTACGGCATCGCCCCATACGCCACCGCCACCGTTGATGATTTTCTTAGCTAGTCTGTCGACAGCTGCCGGATCGTCCTTGTATTTGGCGGCTATATCTTTCAATGTAGGGCCGACTGATTTCTTATCGATAATGTGACAGGCTTTGCAATCACTATCGTCCATAAGCTTCTTTCCGGTGGCGAACTGCGCGGATGCGTCGGCATCCTTGTGACCCTGTGCGATCGCTACCTGGTCGAAGCCTTCCGACAGATAATCGATGTTTACCGAAACCTGGTCCGGAGAGATGCCATTATCGAGCGTGCCGTCTTCCTTATCGGTTACTTTTACCGTATAGTTGAACGAGTGGTTGAGGAAAAAGAAGGTCTGGTTGCCATCGGTTATATCGAAAGCAAGCTTGGGTGGTTCATTGCCGGCCTGTATATCGAGTTTGGCTGTGTTGCTTTCTCCTTTTGTGTCGGTTACCGTGAGTGAGGCTGTATAGATACCGGGTTTATCGAATGTAATCTTAGGCTCGGCTTCTTTAAATGTGGAGATCGTTTTATTATCCGGGCCGGTGATGGTCCAGGCATAGGAAAGCTCGTCGTGATCGTAGTCTACTGTGCCTTTTGAATTCAGGGCTACCGCGAGTGGCACGGCGCCGTTTGGCTTATCAGCAGCTATACGTATAGCAGGCTTGCGGTTGCCGCCATTGAACTCGATGCGTACCAGGCGTGCGTCTTCATTACCCTGGAACCAGGCGGTGCCATATTCCAGTATGTACAGGTCTCCGGTCTCGTGGTTGAATTCCATGTCCATGGGGTTGGCGAATTTGTAGGAGGGCATAAAACGTTCCATGCTTACATAATCGCCTTCTTTGTTCATCGTTACGGCCATAATCCAGCCGCGCATCCATTCGTATATGAACAACTTGTCGTTGTAGTAATCCGGGAAGGCGCGTTTGGCATTTTTGAAGTCCTCGCTATAGAATACCGGCCCTGCCATTGCTGTACGGCCGCCTTTGCCTACCAGCGGGAATTCTTTCGACTCATCGTAAGGATACCATATAAAAGCTTTGCGGGCGGGCGGCAGATCGTTAAGGCCTGTATTGTTTACAGAGTTGTTTACGGGTTTCTCCGGGTTGAATATTGCGCCTGCCTTGCCGGTAGCAAAGTCCCGCTCATAGTATGCCTGGTTGTCGCCCACAAAGTAAGGCCATCCATAGAAACCGGCGGAGCGTGCCTGATTGATCTCGTCGAATGCTATCGGCCCGCGGTTAACGGAGTCTTTACCCGCATCCGGGCCTACGTCACCCCAATACAGGTATCCGGTCTTTTTGTCTACGCTGATGCGGTAAGGGTTTCGTGCGCCCATGGTATAGATCTCCGGGCGTGTTTTTGCCGTGCCTTTCGGGAAGAGGTTGCCATCGGGTATGGTGTATGTGCCATCGGCTTCTGGATGTATACGCAGCACTTTACCACGGAGGTCGTTGGTATTGGCCGAGCCTTTCTGTGCGTCCCATGGGCTGCGGCCGGGGCGTTGGTCCATCGGTGCGTATGCTGTGGCGCGCGGGCTGGTATTGTCGCCTGTGGATACGAACAGGTTTCCATGTGCGTCGAACGCTATAGAGCCGCCCGTGTGGCAGCATTGCTCTCGCTGGGTGGCGACTTCGAGTATTACCTTTTTGGAGGACCCGATCAGCGAGTCGCCGCGCAGCTCATAACGTGTGAGTACATTCTTCGCTTCGTCACCGGCTGGTGAATAGTATAAGTATATCCAGTTGTTCCTTTCGAACGCGGGGTCTATGGCAAGACCGAGCAGGCCGTCTTCTGCTTCTGACTGGTTACCGTCTTTAAACCTGTATTTTGTGCTTACGGGTATTTTGGCAATGATCTTTGTTTGCTTTTTTTCGGGGTCATAGAGTTTTACGTTACCGCGACGTTCGACAAAGAGCACACGCTCTTTTGGCAATACGGCAAGCTCTACCGGTTCTTCGAGTTTTTCGTCGAGGACTACTTTGGTGAAGCGGTTTTCATCCGGTACACGCAGTGAATGCGCCTTCATGTAATCTAGCGCTACCCGGTCATTGCCACCCAGTGCGTAGGAGATCCCTCCCCAGAGGTGACGCAGGAACAGCGGTTCGTCATAGGTTTCTTTAGTGTGACCCATAGCGGTGTAGAATGCACGACCGCCATCGTAGTTGTGGTACCAGGCCATCGGGTGGTTGTCGCCGTTGGTGCCACCGGTGTAGGTCTTCTCGTCGATCTTTACGAGTACCTTGATATCGGGATTTATATTCTTATAGCTATAGAACTCATCGGTACGTTCAAAGCGATCGGGGAGGGAGTCGGAAGCCGGGTGGCTTTTATCGACGGTATAGAATGTACCGGTCTTTACGTTGGGATCACTTGGGTGGCTTTCGAAGTATGCGCCCACCAGTTTGCCATACCACGGCCAGTCGTATTCGGTATCGGCCGCTGCGTGTATCCCTACATATCCGCCACCGGCCTGGATAAAGCGTTCGAAGTCGTTTTGTTGTTGCTGATTCAGTACGTCGCCTGTAGTGCTGAGGAAGATTACGGCGCTATAGCGGCGCAGGTTCTCTTCGTTGAATTGTGAGGCGTTTTCGGTAGTGTCTACCAGGAAGTGATGTTTTTGTCCGAGCTTGCGTATTGCGTCGATACCGACTTCAATTGATTCGTGTCGGAATGCTGCGGTTTTAGAGAATACCAGGACGCGCGTCTCTTTGTTTTTGTCGTTCTGGCACGATCCTCCGGCTACCAAGAGGATGACCAGGGCGCAAAGCAGCGCTTTGGCTGATGGGAATTCAACGTTCATATAAGGAATAGTTGGGTTAATAGACTGCTCTGCGATTGGTTTTGCCACAGTACAGCTATACAATGTACCGAAAATCCTATTATGTACAAGTGACACAATGGAGTTGCAAACGTTTTTTTGGGACGGCAGGCCCTTTTTGGGGACTGAGCGAGGTTTTTGAAAAAAGGTCAATGTTTTTTACGGATACACTTTGACCGTTTCCTATACGTTACGTATCAGTGTTAAATTGCCACGAATGCAGTCCTTACCCGAACCCGAAATTATTCTACTGGCGCAACGCGGCGATACGCGCGCTTTCCGCTGGCTGGTGGAGCGTTACCAGGGATTCGCCTATTCGCTTGCATTCCGGTTTACACGCGAGGCAGGCAGCGCAGAAGATATTGTGCAGGAATCGTTTATCCGCGTATGGAAGAATCTGTCTCGGTACCGAGCGGAGGTAAAGTTCTCTACGTGGTTATATACGATTGTTACGAACTGCTGCCTGGACTACCTGCGCTCGCGGCAGGGCAGGAGCCGCAGGCACACGGTAGACGAACAACATCTGCGTGTCATAGCGAGCACACAGGACACAGACAGCGAAGTGAACCGCCAGGAGCTTATGGCTGCCGTCCTGCAACTTGCCGATGCGCTCTCGCCCCGGCAACGCGCTGTGTTTATCCTGCGGGACCTCGAGGGGCTTTCGGCTGAAGAAGTGTGCGATATATTGTCGATGTCGACCGGCAATGTAAAAAGCACGCTGCATCATGCCCGGAGCTTTATACGAAGCAAACTTATGCATTACTATCGCGAACCAATAAAGAAGGAGGAATTATGAGGTGTTCTGATAATCAGAAGAAACTGGATATATACGATCTTCTTAGCGCACGTGAGCGTAAGGAAGTCGATATACATATTGCTACGTGTCCTGAGTGCGCTGCTGCGTTCGAACGGATAAAGCAAGTGCAAGCGCTGATCCGGAAAGCCGGGTCTGTGAAGCCGGAGCCTGATGATCCGCTGGACTTAACGGGGCGTATTATGTATCGTGTGGAGCAAGAGCGGTCCAGGAAGAGAGATTCGTTGCCCTTGATTTCCATCACGTGGTTTCGGATACAACCGTTGCGATATGCTTATGGGATTGTCTCGCTATTGCTGATCGCCGGGTTTGTATATGAGACGATGAGGCCGGTACAACCGATGGATAAGCCAGTTGCTGTGGCATCTGTGCCAGCGGAGGTTCCGTTGAACACAGCAGAGTTTCTAAAGAAACTGGAAAAATCGCGCGGCAGTGCATCGGACCTGACGATGCTGCAATGCATAAGGGCCTGCCGGGCGGAAAATGGCAGCATGGTCTGCTATGATTGTAAAAAACAGTATACTAAACTTTACTCCAAGCTATGAAGATCATCAATATTTTATGGATACCCGTTGCCTGTTTGCTGCTCTCGTGTGAGCATGATGTGGCTATGGAAACAGTAGTGCATGAAGACGGTTCACTTGACCGTTCGATCGTTGTGCAAAGTTCAACTTCATCACCTGAGAAATCTCCCGAGCATATGTTTGCGCCTGGGATATTGCGTACCTGGCGACATGAAAAACTCGATTTACCGACCAAAGATACCGGAGCGCGGCCGGCCGTCGAAGAGGGTTCACCGGACACTGCCGTCAATACAGATTACATGGAACGTCTTACGCAACATTTCGAATCTGCTGAGGCGGCTAACCGGGAGATGAATACGGACGACGATTTCTTTCATGTCGAATCCCACTTTGAAAAGAAGTTTCGTTGGTTTTACACCTACATGGTCTATTCGGATACCTATAAGGCCCTGTGGCGTTATAAGCGTGTGCCCCTGTCGGACTACTTTACCGCGGAAGACTATGCCTTTGTTCAGCGTCTGCCGGCCGAATCGAAAAAGATCTCGAAGGCCGATAGCATTTACCTGGACCAGTTGATGGCTAAATGTGAGGATAAATTTATGGCCCGCGCTTATTTTGAGGAGTATTATGCTAATCTCGAGGATATTGTGCGGCGTGAAATACCGGACAAACGTGCGATGGATAGTCTTACGGTCAACAAGGAACGATTATTCAACTTCGCCAAGAACGAAGATCCGGGTGACTCCAGTATGCTGGCCGCTCTGGATAGTATAGGTGTCCATTTATCCGGCGAGGCGCGTGAGCAATATGTGCAGTGGACCAAGGCGCAGGAGCGAAAGCTGGAAATTATGACGCAGGGATACGCCGGTAAATATGTGCACCATATTCAGATGCCCTGGCCGGTTGTCTCCAATAATGCCGATTCTATTGTAGGCAATTCACTGTTCTGGAAGCCGCCTGTGCTCAAGTTCCTGCTTACCGACTATACGATGCGGGCCGAATCACGCAGGCTTAACTATTGGGCTGTGGTTGTGTCGGGGCTTTTTATAGTGGTTGCCGGTGTGCTGGTGTTTCGCCGGCGGGGTTTATCCTGAGTAGGCCCGGCTTTCTCCGGGGCAGTGTCGCGACCGTATTGTATGGTCCACTGCTTTAGTTGCTTCTGTAGTTCGGGAGAGAATGCCTTGGGTAGCATGCGCCATTCCCAGTTGTTTTTGGATGTGGACGGCGTGTTTATGCGTCCCTTTTCGTTCAGGCCCAGCAGGTCCTGGAATGGGAGAATGACAATGTTGGCCACGGAGGCATAGGCCATGCGGCTAAGTATAGTGTGGACGTTGCGCTCCGTTATCTTTTGGCCAGTATAGTCGGACAGTGCCTTGCGTTCCTGGGAGGAAGTGTTCTGGCGGTACCAGCCTCGCGTGGTGTTGTTATCGTGTGTGCCAGTGTATACCAGGTTGTTCGGGGTGTGGTTGTGCAGGCTGTGTGTGTTGGTGGGCATGTCTTTGCCAAAGGCGAATTGCAGAACTTTCATTCCCGGTAGATGCAGCTCATCACGGAGGCGGTATACGTCGTCGTCTACATCGCCAAGATCTTCGGCTACAAACGGGAGGGGGCCGAGCGCTTCGTGCAGGGCCTCAAACACATCTGCGCCCGGGCCTTTCTGCCACTGTCCTTTCACGGCTGTTTTATTGCCGGAAGGCACTTCCCAATAGGTGGAGAACGCACGGAAGTGATCGAGGCGGACGGCGTCGTATAATATGCGGTTGTTGCGGATGCGCTCTACCCACCAGCTGTAGTTTTGCTTCTTCAGAACGTCCCACCGGAAGACGGGCATTCCCCATAGCTGACCGTTCCTGTTGAAGTAGTCTGGCGGCACACCAGCTACACCGATCATTGCGCCCTGCTTGTCGATACTGAATATTTCGGGATGTGCCCATACATCGGCAGAGTCATAGCTTATGTAGAAGGGCAGGTCACCGAAGAGATATATTCCGAGGTCGTTGCAATATTGTTTCAGGGCGGTCCACTGCCGGCGGAAGATGTATTGGAGCCACTTTGTTTTGTCGATGGCCCGCTCGTTGTCACGGGCAAATTGAGCGAGGGCCTGCTCATCGCGGCGCCTGAATGGCTCGGGCCAGGTGTACCAGGGTTTTTCCCTGTGGTGTTGGCGAAGTACGGTATACAGGGCAAAGTCGTGTAGCCAGGGCGTGCTGTTTACGAACTGGAGGAAGTCGGTCTTTAGTGCATCGTCGTTGTCATTGGAAAAAGCCGTGTATGCTTTTTCGAACAGTATGCCTTTGTTGTTGCCGGTCTCTTTATACTTAATAACCGCGGTTGACGGCATTGTATATTTTGTAAGCTCTGCGCGTGTGAGCAATCCATCGGCCATCAGCTCTTCGGGGCTTATCAGCAGTGGATTGCCGGCCATGGCGGATATAGCGCTATACGGTGAGTGATCCTTTCCTGGCTCGATGGGATTCAATGGAAGTATCTGCCAGAAGCGTTGGCGGCTTTGGCCCAGGGAGCGTGCGAATGTTTTCGCTTCCGGGCCAAAGTCGCCGATGCCAAAGCGACCTGGCAGCGACGGTACGGGTAATAGTATACCGGCCGCGCGGTGCTTTAAAAGATCGGCTGCCATCAGTGCAATGAATATTGTTGAGTTACCTCGCGCACCACGGTGCCTTTGCGTTCGGCGGGGGCATCGTCCTGCATTATGGTGTGTTGTAACAGAATGATCGATCGGCCGCCAGCGGTAACCTTATCGCCTGCCTTGATCTTTTTGATATCATTTTTACCCGAACCTTTAACCGGTTCGTCCTGGCTGGTGTCGAGCAGTACCACCCATTCTTTTCCATATTTCACTTCGGGTAATGCATAGTCCAGCGATTCGTGATGCGCGTTGAAGATCACGTAGAAGCTGTCATCTATGATGTGCTCACCCTTTACGCCTACAGAGTGGAGACCTCTTCCGTTCAGGAATACGCCGAGCGATTTGGCGAAGTCGGTAGTCCAGTGCTCTTCCGTCATCTCGGTTCCTTCGGGCAGGAACCAGGCTATATCTTCCACGCCGACGCCCTTAATAGGCTGGCCCTGGAACCAGCGGCGGCGACAGAATGCGGGATGCGATTTTCTTAGAGCGATCAGTTTTTGGGTAAACGTAAGCAACGGCTGGTCTGCCTGTTCCCAGTCGACCCATGATATTTCGTTGTCCTGGCAGTAAGCATTGTTGTTGCCTTGCTGCGTGCGGCCCAGCTCATCTCCAGCGACCAGCATGGGCACTCCTTGCGAGAGGAATAGTGTTGCGAGTAAATTTCGTTTCTGGCGGTTGCGAAGGGCAATTACCTGCGGGTCTTTGGTGGGGCCTTCCTCGCCACAGTTCCAGGAGCGGTTGTGCGATTCGCCATCGTTGTTATTCTCGCCATTGGCTTCGTTATGCTTTTCGTTGTAGGACACGAGATCGTGCAGCGTGAAGCCGTCGTGCGCTGTAATGAAATTGATGCTGGCTGTTGGGCGGCGGTAATCGCCCTGATACAGGTCTGAGCTTCCTGTAAAGCGTTCGGCGAACTCACCGAGCATACTGTCGGCGCCGCGCCAGTAGTCGCGTATACAGTCGCGGTACTTGCCGTTCCATTCGGCCCAATCGGGCGGGAACTTGCCTACCTGGTATCCGCCTTCACCAATGTCCCAGGGTTCAGCAATGAGCTTAACCTGCGAGATGGTCGGATCCTGGTGTATGATATCGAAGAATGCACTGAGGCGGTTTACTTCGTGAAGCTCACGTGCCAGGGTGGAGGCAAGGTCGAAACGGAAGCCGTCTACGTGCATATCCACGATCCAATAGCGCAGGCTGTCCATCATGAGGCGAAGCACGTGTGGCAGGTTGGCGTTTAGTGTATTGCCGGTGCCGGTGTAATCCATGTAATAACGCTTGTCGTCCGTCAGGCGATAGTAGGAAGCATTATCGATGCCTTTGAAAGAAAGGGTTGGTCCTTTTTCATTGCCCTCGGCGGTGTGATTGTAGACCACATCGAGTATCACTTCAATACCGGCCTTGTGTAACTCCTTCACCATATTTTTGAACTCGATCACCTGCTCGCCGAGTACGCCACTGCTGGAGTAACGCGCATCCGGTGCGAAGAAGCCAATAGTGTTATAGCCCCAGTAGTTGGTAAGTCCTCTTTCTTTCAGGTGACGGTCGGCGACGAAGTGATGCACCGGCATGAGCTCGATGGCGGTTATGCCCAGGTCTTTCAGATATTTTATCGTTACCGGGTGTCCGATCGCGGCGTATGAGCCGCGGATATTTTCGGGAATATCGGGATGAAGCTTTGTAAAGCCTTTTACATGAGTTTCATAAATAATCGTTTGGTGATACGGTATCTTTGGCGCGCGATCATTTCCCCAATCGAACGAATTATCCACCACCACGCTTTTAGGAAGAAACGCAGCGCTATCCAGCTCACTGAAGCTGAGGTCTTCGTCCTGGTTCCCGATCTCGTATCCGAACAGCGCGTCGTTCCAGTCGATAGTGCCTGCAATCGCTTTTGCATATGGATCTATGAGTACTTTATTGGCATTGAACCGGTGGCCATTCTCGGGTTCGTAAGGTCCATCTACCCGGTAGCCATACAGCTGGCCGGGGCGCGTACCCGGTACGTAAACGTGCCACACATTATGCGTGCGTTCGGTCATTTTTATCTTGGCGGATTCCGCTTCGTCGGTCGGTGTATTGAACAGACTCAGAGTTACACCCGTGGCGCTGTCGGCATAAAGGGC
>Ga0247762_1000266_pt1 | contig 18802 bp, 20 predicted proteins | sample UWRJL081202R4_FD_181016 | JGI IMG/M metagenome (GOLD analysis project Ga0247762, IMG submission 181016) | Plant litter microbial communities from Arlington Agricultural Research Station in Wisconsin, United States - UWRJ-L081-202R-4 | ecosystem: Environmental > Terrestrial > Plant litter >...
GTTGTTGACCAGCTTGAAGTTGAGCACATGCCGTTGTCGGTTATTTTGTGTGCGGATATTTCTGATCTGACGCTTACTGCGCTGGTAGATACGCGCAATCAGCAGTCAGCTGGCGTGACTGTTAACATCGGTCAGGATGGTGGCGCGAAAGGCGCATCGTTGTATGTCAGTGAAGGCTTCAGCATCGGTACCCTAGGTACAGCTATCGGCGCATTGGGCCGTGCCAGTGTGCATGAGTCTCTGGCGTGGGTTGGTAAGTTCAATGTAGGTGGCTCGGAGCTTGATGTTCCTGCTTTTGGAAATGGTACGCTGATTCGCAACGTGACCACTACTCAATTGAACGAGATCGATAACAAAGGATACCTGTTTCTGCAGAAGCACCGCGGTATTGGTGGTACGTACTTCAACGGTTCATGGACAGCCTCGGCGGACGATTATGATACTATTGAAAAGAACCGCGCTATTGACAAGGCTATACGTGGTATCCGTGCGGTAATTCTTCCTTCGCTCTCGGCTCCGTTGTATGTCAACCCGCAGTCGGGCAAGCTGTCTGAAGACACTGTGCGCGCATTCCGCAGTGTGGCTCTGCGTCCGATCGACGCGATGATCACTGCCGGTGAGCTTTCGGGTGGTGATGTGTCTATCAACCCGGATCAGAATGTTTTATCGGACGACACGCTTCGTATTTCTGTGGAGCTTGTGCCTGTAGGTGTATCGCGCAAAATCAAGTTCACGATCGGTTATACGGTTAAGCTTTCTGCTGCAGCGTAACAAATTCTAAACTTAAAAACGAATAACGTAAATGAATCCTTTAATCAATGGACGCGCTTATGACTGGGCGCAGGTAGTAGTCCGTATGAGCAACGCCAATATGCCAATATTCGGTGTTACTGCCATCTCGTACAGCGACAGCGTGGAAGTGGAGAACAACTATGGTATGGGCAACATGCCTACCAGCCGCGGATACGGTAATTACAAGGCTGAATGTAAAATAACCGTGACGATGGAAGAGGTTGAAAAGATGCAGCTTGCTGTGCCTTCCGGCCGCCTCCAGGATATTTCAGAGTTCGATCTCAATATATCATTCATACAGCCGGAGACTGCACGTATTGTAAACCATTGTGTGCGAAACTGCCGCATTACGAATAACGGTCGCACCCTGAATCAAAACGATAAGCAGTTTACGGTCGAGCTTACACTGATGCCTACACACATCGAGTGGAACAGCAATCGTATTCTTGGCATAGGCAATCCGCTCTAAGCCTTTACCCCGAGGGGGAGCGGGGCATGTCTCCCCCAATTTTTTAAGAGAAATAATTCGTAGCACAATATGGAAAACACAGTAGAAACAATTGCAGAAGATCTAAGCGCAAAAGCACAAGACATTAAACGACGTTATCCGCAAGCCAAGGCCGTATATAACCTGAAAGTGGAGGGTGAAGATGGCAAGATCTATTCGGGCTGGATACGCAAGCCGAATCTGGATGAGATCGGTGCATTTATTTCGCTTTCGCATGGTCAGAATAACCCTGTGCGCGGCGCGCAGGTGTTGCTCAACTCGACCTGGCTGGAAGGCGATGAGATCATTAAAACAGAGGAAGAGCTTTTCCTCGGCGTAATGGCTACACTCGATGCCATTATTAAAGTGCGGATCGCGAAGGTTACAAAGCACTAACCAGCGCCGTATCGTTGGGTGGAGGAGACCGCATAAGACAGACCAATGTGCTTATGCGGTACTTCTTCAAAATGGACCCCGCGACGCTGGATGACGAAGATTGGATACTTCGTGCAAAAGAGACAGACTGGATCATTAAGATTTTTTATCCTGAATTATTACCAGAATAGATATGGCGGATGATAGTATGACATTATCCCAGTTAGTAGAAGGCGGTATTCCGTCATTTAAGGACATTATTCCTGATCTACTTCAACTCGGTATTGAAACGAAGGAGGCGCAAGATGAATTTACCTCATTGACCGGTAGCGCTGTGCTTGCGAAACAAACGCTATCGGAGCTGGCGAGCCTGGCATCACGATCGCCCTATGGGCGTGAGCAGATCATGGACGCAGCGAAGCAGCTGATACAATTCGGTGTTGAGGCAGACGATGTTGCTATGCGATTGCATGATATCGGAAACGTGGCTACGGGTATCGGCAAACCACTCGATGTAATGGCGGGAATGTTCGGTGAGATACGCTTGAAAGGAAAGGCAATGACGTCTGATCTGGACAGTCTTGCCAAGAACGGTGTGCCGATCTATGAAGCACTTGGCAATATGCTTGGTTTTACGACAGACGAAGTAAAGGCATTTGCCGACGAGGGAAACATAACCTACAACACCATTAAGCAGGCATTTTCCGAAATGGGCAATGACGGAGGTCAGTTTGCTGGGGCTATGGGCGAACAAACAGAAACTGTGGATGGGCACTTTACGATGCTATCGAACAGAGTTTTGGATTTCGGCTCAGTGCTCGGTGGCATAATGTTTCAGGCTTTTGAACCGATTATGGCGTTAGCGAATATAATCGGAAACATACTTCTTCCTGTAACGGAAGCGCTGAAACCGGCTGTAGATGGTATTGGAAAAGTGTTGGCTGCCTTTGTTACAGTTGTTATCGGAGCGACAGTGGCAACGAAGGCATACAATGCCATCACATTTCTCCTGACGCGGGGCCAGCAGCTTCTGCGGATATCCTCACTGTATCTTACGGTGGCGACACAAGGATTAAACCGTGCATTCGCGGCGAACCCGGTAGGATTTATAATTGCCGCGTTCATGGGGCTCGTTACGGTGCTTGCACTTGCCTGGGAGCAGTCTGAAACTTTTAGAGGCATTGTGTTAGGTGTGTGGGAGGTCCTTAAGACGGGGTGGGACTTTGTTGTAAGACTCGTCAAGGTGTTTTGGGACTGGGGCCTGATATTCGTTGCTATCCGATTGTACATAAAAGCCTTCGGTCAGATTTTTGAATGGTTGTGGCCTATCGTGCAGAATGTTTTCAGCAAGATCAAGAACTGGATCATGGATACGTTTGGCGCTGCTATAAACTGGATCACCGACGGTGTGAAATCTTTGTTCGGATGGCTTTTGAAGATTGCCGATCAGCTCGGTTTTACCGACGCCGTTAAAAAGATACGCGACGCCTTTAAAACCGGTTTTGAAAAAGGTAAAGACAAGGAGTCAACACCCAACCCCGCACAGAAAGAATCTGAGGATGTTGTAACACCCGGGAAAGATGTCGTTGAAAAACCTGAGGCTGATCAGGCGGATAAGCAGACTACGTTGAGCGCAATAGGCAGGCAAACTCAGGGGACGCAAGATACTACACAGAGTGGACTTGTGGGGGTTAAAAGCGATCCCCAGGCACCGCGCAGTCTCGTGATCAATATCGACAGGTTCGTGGAGTCGTTCACGTTAAGTACGACAAACCTCACCGAGGGGGCAAGCGATGTGCGCAGGGTACTCTTCGAAACGTTTGCTGAAGCTGTTCGTGATTTTGAATTAAGCTATGATAAATAAAGCCTATGATTTTTAATGTAAAATTTGATGATCCGTTCCTGGTATCGGGCACCATCGACCGGCTTAAGTATTATACGGAACGTAATGGTCCGGTAATGAATCCTGATTACTACAAGGCCAGACGAGACCGATCGTACCTGAACACTCCGGTATTTATGCCACTGGAGATCAAAGCGGGAACATATAATGATGATACCGGCAAACCCCAGAAGTATGATGGTATGTTTCTCGATACAGCCCTTGTAACTGTGTCACAGGAAAGATCGATTGAAGAAACAAAGGTTGTCGGCCGGAGCGGTACGATCAAGGAATATATCGCGGATGGCGATTTTGAGATCGCTATCAAAACTATCCTGACCACCGATAATGCAGACGAGCACCCGGATACTGCCGCAGGTGATCTTATCAGGCTTACCCGTATACCTGCTCCGTTAACCGTGGTCTCAAAGTTCCTGTCGTTGTTCGACATAACGCAAATTGTTGTCAAGAAGATAACCACTGTTCAGAAGCCGGGTTTTCAGAATGTGTTTGCCATGGATATCACCGCATCAAGCTACAGACCGTTGGAGCTTCGCATAATCGATGAAAAATCATGAAGCGCCTGACGTGTGTTATACAAATAGGTCCTAATGAGTTCAAGCAGGTTACAGATATAAAGATAAAAAGCTCTTATGAAAGTCTGACCGACTCAGCAGTGATTACGATTCCCCGAAAGATCTCTTTTGGCGAATCGCCGGTGGCTCGCGATAGCCCTATTTTTAAAGTAGGTGATCCAGTCAGGATATTCCTGGGATATGATGGTGACAACAAGCTTTTGTTTACCGGCTTTGCCACGGGAATAAAACCCGGCCCGCCGATAGAGATCACTTGTGAAGACGAGATGTATATGCTCAAGAAGCAGGTTGTATCAAAAAGCTGGCCGAAGCCCGTATCGCTCCCTGATTTTCTCAAGGAAATCATAACGGGTTATGACGTGGTTGCAGAGAATGTGAATCTGGGCAAGATCCGTATGGACGCGACTCCTGCGGCCAAGCTGAATGAGTTCAGCCAAACGCACTCGATAAAATCGTTTATTCGCAACGGCACCTTGTATTCAGGCAGGGCATACTGGAAGGAACTACAAAACCCAAAGATTCCGGTGTTTCAGTTTCAGAATAATATAATCACTCACGATCTGCAATGGCAAAATAAGTCGGACGTACATATTCAAGTAAAGGCCGTTTCCACACTACGTAATAATAAGAAAATAGTGGAGGTAGTGGGCGATGCCGGGGGTACACTTCGGACTTTGAACTACTATGATCTGGATTCGGATCAACTGAAGAAAAATGCGCAGCGCGATCTGGATCGCTTCAAGTTTACGGGCTTTAAAGGTTCGTTCACTACGTTCGGCGAACAGGTTGTATTGCATGGCGACAAGGTTAATCTCATTGACCCAGTTATCCGGGAACGATCGGGAACCTACATTGCCAAGTCGATCGAGAGGACTTTCGGCTCATCAGGGTATCGTCAAAAAATAGGACTGGAGGCACTCGTATGACACTACAGGAAATGGTAAAAATTCTTGCAGCGTCGGGAAAGACATACCCGCTGCTTTGTGAGGTGATAGACATTCATGACGCGGACGGTACTATAGATGTGAAGCCAGTTAACGAGCCGGAGTTTTTTGATGTGCGAGTGAATACTGAAGTCAATCCTGATAAGGGTATCAAACAGATGCCGAAGAAGGGCTCCAATGTATTCATTATACCGATCAATGCAGAAACCGGGATTGTCGTACTGGCCAGCGAGCTTACATCCTGGGCGTTAACGATAGCTTCGGCAAAGCTGGAGCAAACCGAAGACGGCTTACTGATAGCCAAGGGAGAAGATACGCTGCGCGATGCTCTGGAGCTGATCATAGACGCTGTTCTGACCACCGTGGTAGTGCAGGGAACGAATCCCGATCAGGCCAAGCTCAATCAGGCTAAATCTATAATTCAAAACCTTTTACGTAATGCCTCTTAACAGTCAGCTTTTAGGTGCGGCGCTGCAAAACGCAGCGGACGACTACAACAATATGACAGCGAATACAGAAGATCTGCCGCAAATACGGCGGGACTTCTGGAAAGCTGTAGCCGATGTGATCGTGAATCACATTAAAGCGAACGCCGTGGTCAATGTAACCGTGGCGACAGCAGGTACGGCGAGCGCGCAAACGGGTACAGGTACAGGAACAATACAATAAACACATGGCAAACCAGGATATATTATTGGATAACGATAACCAGGTAAGGACCCTTCGGGGCGATTTTCTTGTGGGAGATTCGGATCAGCAACATGCGCAGTCCATTATCGAGGCGAATAAGGGAAACTTTCTGGCGGCCCCTACGCTGGGTGTGGCTATTGTAGAGTATAAAAACGGATCGATCTCTTCTACCGAATTGTCACAGCGCGTGCGATTCGAGTTGCAGAAGGATGGATACCGTGTCAATACTATCAAAGTAAATGATTTTGATATCACTCTCGACGTTCAACCCATTTAACCCATGCAAATAACAGTAAAAGATGGGCAAAGCCTGTATGACATTGCCTTGCAATATTACGGGGATATTTCGGGCTTCTGGTGGCTGTTGGAAGACAACAGTCTTACCGTGGAAAGTGAAATCAAATCCGGCGATGTTTTGGAGATACGCAATGCGTTTTTGGATAGCGATGCGGTGTACTTCCGACAGAACAATCGTGAGATCAATAATTCGGATACTGTCGATGCCGGTGACGTTTCTTTGGCAGTTCAGATAACCGCCATTCAGAACGAGGAACTTGGCGGTGATGGTTCTGTACGCGTCTCAGTAACCGGTGGTAAGGCACCTTACGCATACCTCTGGAGTAACGGAGCAACCACAAAGAATCTCAGTAATGTTTCGGCCGGTTCTTATACATTGGTCGTTGAGGACGGGCGTGGCTCGCAGGTTACAATTTCAGTATATATATCTGTTGTAGATACGTCGGACTATCTCACCGATCACGATCGCCACTTCATATTCGCCAGGAGCGGTAATAAAATTCAACTTAAACTCGAAAAACAAAAAGTATCATGAGCTACATATTGGAACTCAACCTCCGCGAGGAGATCAATGCGGCAGACTGGCTGGTGATTGACACACCGGCCGAAACGATGCGAGTAAGCGCTGGTGCGTTGAGCACATGGATAGGCGGTGTAAAGACTGTAAACAATGTTGCTCCTGATGGTGGTAACGTAAACCTCACGCCTGATCAGATCAGTGATATCGCCAGTGGGAAGAAATTCGTGACCACGGATGAGAAGAACCGTATTGCATTGATCCGGAACTCAGGATCGGGATCTTTGTTCCTGTCGGACGACGGCACATACAAAGCTCCTGCCGCAAGTACAGGTGGGCTTTGGGGAACCATAGCCGGTGATATTACTACGCAACAGGATCTTTATAGTCTGTTTGAAGGTATATGGAACGACGTAATATCGCTGAACACACTTGTAGCCGGCAAACAGAACGTGCTTGGTTTCCAGCCGGAAGACAGTGCTTCCAAGGGGCAACCTGGCGGGTATGTGCCGCTTGGATCAGACTCTAAGATTGCTGCTGCATATCTCCCTGGCGATATCGGAAACTCCGTGTCGTACAGGTCGGTGTTCCGTTTTGACAGCGATATGTTTACAGAAGACGAGACTGTATTCCGCGGTCTTACCAGGGATATGTCTGTCTTCTGGACCAATCTGCTTGGTGACGTGACATTCCAGGCGCGCACGGAGAATTCCGCATACAGTGGTCCCTTGAACATAAGCACGTTGCAAAACTGGATAACTGCAAATGTCAGCGGCAATGCTAACAATGGGACTATATTCTTTATCAAAGCGCTTGCCACCTACAGGCCCGGGTACAGTGGTATGGCAGAATGTGTTCTTCTTTATAAGAATTAAGTATGAGCAGAACAAGTCAAAACTTCAGGAAACATAAGCTGCTGGCTACCGAAAATATGCTGCAGTTTGGAAGCGGAAAGTTTTTCTCCATCACGCCCGATTACCGGTATCACTGGAGAAATTCGAATTTTACGATCACGATGGTGCTTTTCGGATTTACGGGAGGCACTGTTCTTAACGCTACCGGAAGTACAGGATCTGAACTTTCAGTGTCGTATATCGGACCGCGTGCGTTGAAGGTTTCTTTCAGGACGGATAGCGGCGCATTCACTAACCTTAGTCTTACGGATGTTGCCGTTATGGACAATAGCATATTTCGTTTGACTGTGGTCAGACGAGAAACGGCTCTTGAGGTTTGGGTGAATAACAATATGGTTGTTACCTCGAATTCATTGAGTGTGGATGATACTTTTACGTTCGATCAATCAATTATTGTCGGTAATGCAGACGTGTGTTTGTCTAACCTGGTCTTTATGCTGGCCGCTCCATTGGTTAGCGATATGTCGATACTCCAGGGGCAGAACGTAGTACCAAGATATCTGCGCCGTTACGTGATCTCGCATTATCCGTTAAATGAGCGAAGGGCGGAAAAGGCCTATGATATCTGCGAGCAATACAATCACGGTAAAGCGATATTTGTCAGCGCGCGTGTGCCTTCGCTGACAGCGCTAAATGGAACCCCAGTGATCACTAACGGAACAGACGAACATGGCGCATATATAGAATATGCCGCCGGTGAAGACGCTATACCCTTTGGTACACCGAACTCGGCAACGTCAGGATGGGGCGGAATATATCCGGTTGTTTCCTTCGATCCGCCAACGGGCATTCGATTTGTCACAGGTGTAGTTAAACTGAAGCTTATTGGTCCTATTAACAAAGGGCTTTCGTTTTCGATCAACTGCGTTTTGACCAATATAGACGATGCCAACGAAGCGATAGATACCGTTTTAGAAAAGCGCATCTGGAATATGTATACTAATAGTTCGGGGCAGATGGATTTTACTATAGACTACAGGAGTACTACTCCGGGTACTGCGGTAAGGATATATTCTACTGAGCTTTTCGAGGATCGTAATACGGCCAATCACTGCGACTTTCAAGGGTTCACTGCGGATGAGCTCGGGCAGAACAATCTTCTGATGCAGAGTGCCTGGAAGAATGTATATAGTAAGGAGTTCCGCGGATCCTATTTCTGGCGTGGTAATCAGGTTAACAGCTATGCCGTCGTCAAGAATTTTGGGCCGGCAACCTACCCGGATTTCACGATGGCTATATCTTTCAGGGCACCCGGGCCAGAGATATTCGGTGCGTACCCCAATAACTTTACTCATGTTTTTACTACACGTAAGGCGAATTATGATTCAGGTGTTGTCGGTCTTCGTCTTATGAGCACGGGCTCCATAGAACTTCTCAATGGGCTTGGCGCCAATTCTGCAGATAACTATTTTCCGGGGGAGATTAAAAGCTATGTGCTTGTGTGTAAGAATGGCGGTTCTTCCGATGGTGGATACCTGCGTCTTTGGACCAAGGACGATCATTATTATCAATCGCCGGGTACCGGTCCCTTCAGCTTTATTGAAGAAATCAATTTCTCAACGTTAACCAATAACCGATCGACAGATACCGGCAGATTCATTATGCTGGATAAGGCAGCTGATGAGAATGAAATAAGGACGTTGCGAAGGCTTCTCGATACGGATGAGTACAAGAGCATTTCCAACATTATCATGGATCTCGATTTTGGTAATCATTTTGATGGGAGCCACGCGCTAGACTATACCGGTAATTACGCCATTGAGTTTTTTAACACGACGCCATCGGATTTTGTAAGCCCGGTAGACTTCAAAGGGTTTCCCATGCGTGACAAAGCACTTCGTTTCGGCAATAATCATTGGTTGGAGATTCCGGACTTTGTGCCTTCTGGTGAGAAAGGATATACCTATGTATATCAGTTCGCATTGGATTCCAATAGAAAGTTCGGTATCTACGAGAATATCATGTCGGTCCGCGTTGGCGATGACTTTCAGAAGTATATGTACTTGCTTAATAACGGTGTTAATGGCAATGTAATACATTTCTCCGGAGGCCAAAGTGCCAGTGTGTTTACAGGAGATCTCAAAGCTGATTTTTCTCGCTTAATGACGGTAGCGGTTACGGAAGGCAATGGAATAAGCAGAATTTATGTCAATGGTGTGTTTGTTCTTGAAATTCCGGGAACCGGGAACAACCTCACCGACGCACTGACTAAGCTTTATATAGGCAAGAACGGAAATGTCTTCAATTGGTTCAATGGGTATATGACCTTTGCGGGCGTGTGGAGAGGAATATTAACTCCTCGTGATATCTACAACCTATCTCAGGGGCAGTACATAAGCCCTTCGGATGATTGCCAGTTATATCTTATGTTCGATCAAATCAAGCGTCTATCGCCGGATTATCATTTAACTGATATTTCCAGCGGTTGGACTACATCGGGAGATGCGACTATTTCTTATGGCGAGGATGCCGATGGAAAGTATGTTGAAATTATGACTGGTTCCGATGAGCAATGTTTCATAGACGGTCCGTACGGTACAAAACAACACGCTCTCCGGCGCGACTATGTAAGCACATGGAGAATTAAGATTATGGATGATCCTTATTTTGCCTTCATTCGCCTTTATGGACAGCCGACAAATGTTGGCGTGGGCACCCAATCTGGCGACCCCATAGGAATTGTGTTCGATAAGGTGATACGCTATAATTCCGAGGCTCTTGCGGAGGCCCAGCCCGGTGTTTATCTTTTTGGATACTCTACAGCAGGACAACGGTTGCGGATATATAGCATAACTGACGAGGAGGCAGATGCCTATCAGCTTGTAGATTATAGCAAAAAGAATAATCGTGTGCTGTTGAAGGGCTACACACCCAACGAGGTTACGCCGACACATGCAGACTATGCACTGATCGATCGTGATAGTTTGCGATAGTGTTCATCACGCCCTGATCGCATATAATCAAAATACGTTACTATACTTAGAACTATAGAATAATAACATGGCACGTTCAATAACAGAAATCAGTAATCAAATCATCGCGGAAAAGGAGAGGCATTCGGAGCTGAACCGCCTTTCGTCCGCGTCTGCAGTGGCTGTGTGGCGACTGTGGGTTTATATCACTGCCGTAGCGATTCAATTTCACGAAGTGGTGTTCGATCTCTTTCGCAAGGAAGTGGAAGACAAGATTGCCGCCAGGCAGGCTGGAACGCCGTCATGGTATGTGGCACGCGTTCGGGAGTTCCAGGCAGGCGACCAGCTACAGGTTGTTAATGGTATCGCTACCTATCCGGTAGAGGATCCTGCCAAGCGCATCGTAACCCGATCGTCCTACAAAGAAGCGCAGAGCGGCGACGGTCTTTTACTTCAGATCAAAGTAGCCAAGGGCGGGATCGGTGCTGAGCAGCCGTTGACGGACGAGGAAGTATATCAGCTGGAGACCTACCTGGAGCGCATTAAATTTGCCGGCACCAAGATACAGGTGGTATCGCTCAATGGTGACAGGCTTCGTCTCACAGCAAATGTTTTTTTCGACGGTTTATATGATATGGATGTCGTGAGAACCTCGGTAAACAGGGCCATCAATAGTTATCTTGTAAATCTCGACTTCGATGGCATGGTATATCTCAATAAGATCATCGATGCTATCCAGAAGGTTCCAGGTGTAATCGATGTATCCATCACGTCGGCGCGAATCGTTATTAGCGGCGAGTCGACATACATTGATAGGGTGTATGAAACGGCATCGGGCTACATGGTAGAGGATGATACACCCGGAAGTACATTCAACGATCTGATAACCTACACGCCTCAAAATGTTTAAATTCAATATTACCAAACATGTATCGCGTATAACGCCTCCTCAGTGGCGCAATACATTTATGCTGTCGTGGCTGGAGGCGTTGCTGGTGCCGATGCGAACTCTTAACGACGCTTTCCTGGTGTGGGTAGATGCCCGGCGTGTGGAGCTGACTTACAATGGTCAGACCATACACATGGAACGAATGCTGAACGATATATTCGATCCGCAAGCGCGGAGAATAAAAATAGTACATTCAATCGATCAGCGGGAGTTCGATTACTTCGCGGGCGAAGGCCAGCAACCGGACTTCGACTACTGGCAAAGTGAAGGAGCGGGACCGCGATACCTGTATTTGTTGTTTGAATATGACATCTCGCAGATCGATGGCTTCCGGGTTGTATTGCCGGTAGAGCTTGCTGCGATTGAGAACCAGGTTATAGGACAGATCTTGCGGTATAAACTGGCTACGATACATCACGAATTACTTTATATCTAATAACACAACATGAGACGTTTAGCATTAAAAACAGGCGGTCGTCCGCGTTCTTTGGACGATCTGCAAATATTACAGAGCCTTGCCGATAAATCGGGGGGAGCGCTTCTGAAGGGACGTGGAGCTTTTATTCTTTCCGGCTGCCAGGTGAGCGGCCTTACTATAGCTCCGGGTATAGTATATATAGATGATACTGTTATAGAGTTTCAGGGTGCTGCCGTGTTGTCGTTCCCAGCGTATTTCAAAGCAGCGCTTATCGAGGATACAGAGCTGACGTACGAAGATGGCAACTCCCGTCCGACACAAACGCTTTCTACAATTGAGATCGTGTATGATGTACCTTCGGGTGTGGGATCAATACCATTTACCACAGGTGGTGGCAGAACATACTTTGACGCTATTTCGGATAGCGTGGTATTGACACGAGGTAGTCAGGTTATCGGTGGGTTGAAGAGTTTTTCTGAAAAGATCGTAAGCGCCGGAATTTCGCTGGTGGATGAGATCGCTGCAATTAAAATGCCGGGCTGGGTGAAAACCGATCGTATTGCCGATAGTGCTGTTACTACGTCAAAGATCGCAGATGCTGCGGTGTCGGCTTCTAAATTAGCCGATGGTTCGGTGGGTAATACAAAGATTGCAACCAACGCAATAACGGATTTGAAAATTGCAAGCCTTGCAGTTACCAGCGCCAAGCTGGCAAACCTTTCTGTTTCGACCGATAAGATCGCGAATGGATCTGTAACTGCGGCAAAGTTGGGAAGTGACGTTAACCTTCTTTTCGGTGGTAACGAAACAACTTATACCAGATCGGTGAACTGGTATGACTACGTACAGAGTCCCTCCCGGACATATGGATATGTTTCGTATAATTTCAGTAAGGCAAGCAAACTCCGTCCATATATAAAATTTAGTTTTTATATGATGCATGACGGAGGTGCGTCAGAAAGTGTGGATTGTAGTTTGGAACGTTCCACCTCGCCTTCGTTCAGTTCCCGAAACGAGGTGGTGTGGCGCAGGTTCCGCCTCGATGGTGGCTCATGGCAATATTGCTCTCTGGAGGCAGTCGATCCAATTACTGCTTCTGGGACATATTACTACCGGGTTACGTGCACAAACAGCACCAGCCAGAATTACTTTTCAAATTCATATGAAGCCACGCTGTTTTCAGTACCGGCACCATAAACATTTCATGTTGGCTACGGATCAGGCTGGGGGCGACTCCAGCCTTTTCTTTTGCCGTTTCGCGAGCTCAGATTTTTATGCAAAAAACTGATAAATATTACTTCCGTAGTACTTTGATGACAACGGTTTGGTCTCTCGCAAGCGATTTCGGAAAACCTTTCTTAACTTTTGTATTCGATTAAACAGAGCCATGACCACATTTGCTATTCACCAAAAGGGGTTCGTTTATACGGACGAACCTGTTGAGCCAGCCGAAGAAGTTCGGGGCAGTATCGTTGCTACTTTCGACTCGCTGGAGAAAGCCCGGGCCGCAAAGTATGAAGCCGATTTACAGAAGTTACAGAACTTCACGGGTGTGAACCTTGTAGATTTCTTTTTCTACAGCAAAAGTTTTGACACCATTTATCAGCAACTGGCTGATTACTATAAGGTCGAATATGGCCAGACCCTGAGCGACAAGTACCGGGTTTCTTTCCCTAAGGATATTTCACGAGGGCAGGCCGAACGCCTGTTGCAAATACTGAATGTTTCTTTTCATGATGTTGTAGAGTATACTGCTTAGGATAACGTCGCCGGAGAATACTATAAAAACTTAGCCCAACGGCCGTAAAGCTGTTGGGCTATTTTATGTTCCCGGGGAGTAAACTGCTTAACTTTTATTTGCGAGCTGACCACAGGCGGCGTCGATGTCTTTACCGCGGCTCTTGCGGATCCGGGTGGTGATGCCCTGCTCTTCGAGGATATGCATATACATATTGAGGGAAGCTTCGGATGCCTGCTGGAACTCGCCGTCATCGATCGGGTTGTATTCGATCAGGTTCACCTTGGAAGGTATTACTTTACAGAATTTGAGTAACGCGCGGGCGTGCTCTTCGGTATCGTTTATGCCTTTCCATACTACGTATTCGTAGGTTACTTTCTTTTTTGTTTTCTGATACCAATACCGCAGCGCGTCGGCCAGTTCGCTTAGATTATTCGTGTCGTTGATGGGCATGATGGACGAGCGTGTCTTGTCCGTTGCGGCGTGCAGCGATACGGCGAGGTTGAACTTCACGTTGTCGTCGGCCATCTTGATGATCATTTTGGCGATGCCCACGGTTGACAGCGTGATGCGTTTGGAAGCCATGTTCAGCCCTTTCTGGGCCGTTATCTTTTCGATGGCTGCGGTTACATTAGCATAATTCAGGAGAGGTTCGCCCATGCCCATGAATACGATGTTGGTCAGGGGCCGGCCGAAGAAGGTTTCTGCCTGTTCTTTTATTGCCACTACTTGGTCGTAGATCTCGTCGGGCGAGAGGTTGCGCATGCGTTTGAGGCGTGCGGTGGCGCAAAACCGGCAGGCGAGGCTGCAGCCTACCTGGGAGGATACGCAGGCGGTGATGCGTTTTTCGGCTGGGATCAGTACCGATTCTACAATGAGGCCGTCGTGCAGGGTTACGGCATTTTTTATTGTGCCGTCAGAAGAACGCTGCATGTTGTCTACCTTGATGTGGTTGATGGCAAAATGCGTTTTGAGCATGTCGCGGAGGCCTACGGAAAGATTTGTCATTTGGTCGAAATCCTTCGCGGACTTGTTCCAGAGCCACTCATAGACCTGCTGGGCACGAAAAGGCTTCTCGCCGTGCTGGACAAAAAACTCCTTCAGCTCTTCGAGCTTCAGTTTCCGGATATCCCGTTTGACGATTGTGCCGATCATAACTGCAAAGTTACTCAAGACAACCCAATTCGCCGTGTTTTGATTCGGCCGTAAACAATTATTTTAGGCGTACAAACAGCTTGGTTTCGCAGGCGCGGGAGCTGTTGGTGATGATCAGGGAGTCGGCCGAGAGCTTTTCTATGATGAAACTTTCGACTATGGTTTGCGAGCGTTTGTCGAGAATGTAAAGTGCCTCATTACTGTATTTGTAGAGAAAAGCCTTGGGGTTATATGATTTTTTGTGGCTGATGATCTTTGTGCTTTCTTCTCCGGTATTATTGTCTTTAAACCGTACAATCTGTGGTGCGGCGCCGGTGCCCGACATGCTTTTCATATCGGCCACAAGGTCTTCGGTATCGGTGGTGGTCATTGGCATCTCGCCCTCCAGGCAGCTGGTCTGGTTCACCAGCTGCCACTGGCCGACGATCGTTTGTGCCTGCAGACCGAGTGTAAAAAGCATTGCGCCGCCGGTAAGTACCAGAATTCTTATTATTCTTTTTTGCATGATAAAGCAGATGTTATCGCTATCTAATTTACTTAAAAATACACCCTCATGAAACAGTTCCTGGGTTTCCTCGCCGTTGCGCTAATGTTTGCCGCCTGCCAGCCGGCGATACAGGAGGACGAAAACCTGTTGCGGAATCTTATGTCCCGCGACCGCGAGGCCTTTGGCGCCATCCTGGCCGATCCGAATGCGTTGGAGGTCCAGATTATCTATACGCAGATTAATCGTGACGCGAATAATGTGCCATCTTTCCGCTCTTTTTATTTCAATGTTGACTCCGGCCGGTATTTTTACCCGGCTTCCACGGTAAAGCTGCCGCTTGTGTTGCTGGCTCTGGAGAGGTTGCACAACCTGGACTTGCCCGGGCTGGATAAGTTTACACCGATGTTCCACGACAGTTTATACCCTGGTCAAAAGTCTGTTCATGGTGATACTACGGCCGAGAATGGGCAGGCTTCGGTAGGGCATTATGCGCGGAAGATCCTGGTAGTTAGCGATAATGATGCTTACAACCGGCTCTATGAATTTATAGGACAGCGTGACGCAAACCGGCTGTTGGCCGTAAGACATTACGACGCCCGCATTCTTCATCGGCTGGAGCGGCCTCTAAGTCCCGATCAGAACCGTCATACGGAGGCCGTACGGTTTATGCTTGGAGATTCAGTATTGTATGATCAGCCGATGCTTGTAAATGAGGATTCGATATTACCGCCGCGGATGGAGTTACGCGGAAAAGGATTCTATCGCGGAGATTCACTGGTGCACGAGCCGTTTGACTTTACGTACAAAAACTTTTACCCGCTTACTACACAGCAGGCGGTGTTACGTGCGTTGCTTTTTCCCAGCTCGGTTGAGCCGATGCAAAGGTTCGACATTTCCGAGGCTGATCGCCGGTTTGTGCTGCAATACATGTCGCAGCTGCCGCATGAAACAGTATACCCGGCATATTATAAAGACACTATGCTTTATGATACCTATACTAAATTCCTGTTATTGGGTAACGACCGGGATAGATTACCGGCTGCCATCCGTATTTTCAACAAGTCGGGGAATGCTTATGGCTACCTGGTGGACAATGCTTACGTGGTGGACTTCGAGCACGGTGTGGAGTTTATGCTGGCAGCCGTGATCAATACGAATGTGGACGGCATTTACAACGATGGTGTATATGCGTACGACTCGCTGGGTTTTCCTTTTATGAAAGAATTGGGACAGCTGGTTTACCACTATGAGCTAAAACGTAAGCGTGTGCATGTGCCCGACCTTTCGCAGTTCAGTCTTACTTACGACCGGCCGCGTTAACGTACAACAATTTGCATATCTATGCCGGCCCTGGACGACAACCCTTACTAAATAGGCTTTTGAAAAATCGGTTTTATGTTCGAACTTTTGCGCTTTAGACAAATTTGAACGGATTATGACGAAACCCCATGCCATTGTTTTAACAGGCGGTTATCTGGATACGAACAGCGCAAAAACAGCGCACGGTTTGATACGGGGTACGGACCGTTTCACCATTGCCGGTGTGATCGATGCCAAGCACCCGGGTAAAGATGCCGGTGAAGTGCTCGATGGCCGTGCACGCGGTATACCGGTATATGCTTCGATTGAAGATTTCGGCAAGAGTGCCCCGGTAAAGGCCACTTATTGTATTGTGGGCGTGGCTACCAAGGGTGGTGTTATACCCGATTCGTTACGGGCCTTGCTTAAAGAAGCTTTGGAGGGCGGCTATGGTATTGTGAACGGTCTGCACGAGTATGTGTCGGATATACCGGAACTGGCTGAGCTTGCTGGTGCGAAAGGCCTCGAAATCATCGACGTACGCAAGCCCAAGAAGTTCAAAGACCTTCACTTCTGGACCGGCAAGATAGCCCAGGTGAAATGCCCGAAGATAGCTGTGCTGGGAACAGATTGCTCATTAGGCAAACGCACAACGACCCGTTTTCTCGTGGAGGCTATGCGTCGTGCGGGCTATAAAGCAGAGATGATCTATACGGGCCAAACCGGCTGGATGCAGGGTGCGCGTTATGGATTTGTGTTCGACTCTACTTTAAATGATTTCATTTCCGGCGAAATGGAGCACGCCGTGGTGACGTGCTACGAGGAGGCGAAACCGGATATTATCTTTATAGAGGGGCAATCGTCGCTGCGCAACCCGAGCGGACCCGCGGGAGCGGAGTGGATCGTTTCGGCAGCTGCCGATGCCGTTGTGCTGCAACACAATCCAGCCCGGAAGCAGTACAAGGATATGGAGTATTACCCGGCGTATATCGCCCAGCCGAAAGACGAGATCGCGCTTCTGAAAATTTACGGTGCACCAACGGTGGCGATAACTGTCAATACGGCAAAGATGACAGAAGCGGAAGCACGCGATGCCGCAGCCGACTATACACGCGAGCTGGGTATACCTGCTGTGCTACCGCTCGAAGACGGTGTGGACGGCCTGGTGCCTGTTTTCGAGAAGCTGATCACAGCGAAGGCTTAATAATGACATAACCTTACAACTATAAATTCTTAGGATAACAGCATGAGTAAAATCAAAGATATAAAAGTCTGGAGTGCGGACCTGGGTAACACCAAACCTTATACGATAGCCTTTAAGACGGTTGATGAAGTGCGTAATGCTTTTGTAGAGATCACGCTCGACAATGGCATTACGGGTATCGGCTCCGGGAACCCCAGCGAGTACGTTGTAGGCGAGAGCCTGGCGCAATGTCTTGAGGCTTTGGAGGCGAAGAACCTCGAATTCCTTATCGGCAGGGATATACGCGAGTTCAACCAGCTCACGTTCGACGTATGGAAGAAGTTCCCGCAGAATCCTTCGGCGAGGGCAGCGTTGGACATAGCGCTGCACGATGTGTTCACCCGGTTCCTGGATGTGCCACTGGTGAAATATCTCGGGCAGAAGATCAGGAAGCTCCCCACATCCAACACGATCGGGATCAAGAATGTTGAAGAGACCTTGAAGGAGGCGGAAGATTATATAAAGCGTGGTTTCACTGTACTAAAAGTGAAATTAGGCAAAGACCTGGAAGAAGATGTGGAACGTGTAATGAAGCTTCGTGAAAAGGTGGGCAGCAGGATCGTAATACGCATCGATGCCAACCAGGGGTATACGGTAGAGCAGACCATACAGTTCTATGGACGTACCTTCGACTACCTGAACCTCGAGCTTATCGAACAACCGCTGCCTGCAAAGGCCATTGCAGAGATGAGGGCGTTGCCCAAGGAGGTTCGCGCCGTTATCGCCGCGGACGAGTCGCTTATTACCCCGGCAGATGCTATCGAGCTGATCAAGCCTCCGAAGGCAGCGGGTATATTTAACATCAAGCTTATGAAGTGCGGAGGTATAAGCCAGGCGTTGAAAATAGCCGATGTGGCGCAGCACGAAAACGTAGACCTTTTCTGGGGTTGCAACGACGAGAGCATCGTCAGCATCACGGCGGCCCTGCACGCTGCATTCGCCTGTGAGAAGACAAAATATATCGACCTTGACGGAAGCCTTGACCTGGCCAACGATGTTGTAACCGGGGGCTTTATTCTGAAAGACGGTTACATGTCATGCTCGGATAAGCCTGGTCTCGGTGTGGAACGGGTTTAAATAAAAAGGTCCTCCCGATATATTCAGGAG
>Ga0247762_1000267_pt1 | contig 18730 bp, 16 predicted proteins | sample UWRJL081202R4_FD_181016 | JGI IMG/M metagenome (GOLD analysis project Ga0247762, IMG submission 181016) | Plant litter microbial communities from Arlington Agricultural Research Station in Wisconsin, United States - UWRJ-L081-202R-4 | ecosystem: Environmental > Terrestrial > Plant litter >...
GTCCATCGGTTGCGTCTTGTTGAGGTAGCAGCAGTAGTCAGGGTCTGATGTGAAGAGCAGGCGGCCGTCGGCATCACGCTGCATGTATTTGGGAACATCGGACCTGAGGTCTACAATGTTAAGACCAAACTGTTCGGTTATCTGGTCGCGGAAGCTGACCGTCTCAGGGAAGTGATACCCTGTATTGATAAAATATACGGGGATAGAGCGGTCGATCCGGCTGAGCATGTGGAGCAATACAAGGCTGTGCGACTGGAATGAAGAAGTGGTAAAAAGCTTCTTTCCGGCGCTTTGGTATGCTTCTATATGGCTTCTAATTTCGTCGAATTTCATACAACTTATCGGTTAAGTAAAGCATTCTAACTAGCTAATAATCAATTTAACATGCTAGAATTTCTCATTTATCACTTTAATTTACTATTTTCGAATACTTTTTAACTAAAACACCTACAAACTCTACTACTATGAATTCCAGGTATCGCCTACTTTTAGCAGCCCTTCTGACTCTGCTTGCGATCTGCGGGCAAGTGGTCTTTGGATGAAAACCAAAAAAGCTCAGAATACATTCCCGCCATCAGGCGGACGCAATCCCTCTCCTCTGTTGCATTCTGATCTTCACGTCCGCCAGTGCGGACAAAGCATTCGGTTCATAGCCCGTGGCCTGTTGGCAGCATGCTGTACAACACGCAAGAAAGGCGATGATTGCTTACAAGTCAAGCCGGGCCGGTAAGGTCTATCGGACTAATGGAGAATTGCCCACCTTCTCCACCTCTCGGCCCCCGTTATCCCGCGTCTGTTTTTCATCTCCCTAAGACTCTCATTGTCAATCTCAACGATCACTCCATCTCTGTGACTGTGAGGATACATTATGCTTATATTTTGTCGTGTTGAACCTTTTCCACAGAATCATGTTTAATTTAGGGACATGAAAGTGAAGGTTTCACGCAAAGAACATTTCAACGCAGCACACCGCTTATTCAATCCCTCGTGGTCGGATGATCGCAACTTCGCAGTGTTTGGCAAGTGCAGCAATCCCAATTTTCATGGCCATAATTACGAGCTTATCGTTAGCGTTACCGGCATCCCTGACCCCGAGACGGGTTATGTATACGATATGAAGATGCTGAGCGACCTGATCCGGGAGCATGTAACCGGCCGCTTCGATCATAAGAATCTGAACCTGGACACTACTCACTTCAAGGATCTGAATCCTACAGCCGAGAACATTGCGATAGTGATCTGGAAGATTCTCCGGGAAAAAATTGACCACCAACTAGACCTGAAAATCACATTGTATGAGACCGAAAGAAATTTCGTTGAATACCCGTCCTGACGCGGACGAGGAGATGGCCGACGATCACGTGGCTTCATCGTTCGAGACCCCCCTCCGCGACGACGCCTTCGCCCTCGACGACGAGGAGAAGATCGTTCGCATCGAAAAGCACTTTCGGGAGATCATGACCATACTCGGGCTGGACCTTACCGACGACAGCCTTAATGGGACGCCGCGCCGGGTTGCCAAGATGTATGTTAAAGAAGTGTTCAGCGGGCTAAACCCCAAGAACCGTCCCCATGCCCGCCTGTTTGAAAATAAGTATAACTACGACCAGATGCTGGTTGAGAAAGACATAACGTTTTACTCCCATTGCGAGCATCATTTCGTGCCTATCTACGGTAAGGCGCACGTAGCGTACTTCTCAAACGGCAAGGTTATTGGTCTTTCAAAGATCAACCGTATCGTGCAGTACTTCTCCAAGCGGCCCCAGGTACAGGAACGCCTTACTGTGCAGATCGGTAAGGAGATGGAACGCGTGCTCCAAACCATGGATGTGGGCGTTGTTATCGATGCCAATCACATGTGTGTAGCCTCCCGTGGTGTAGGCGACACCAACAGTAAAACAGGCACGGCCTACTTCTCGGGTAAGTTCAATGATGAGAACATCAAGCGGGAGTTTCTGAACTACATCAATAGCAAGTAAGGTCAATAAAAAGGAGGGCTTTAGAGAAGAGGAATGATTAAGGGGATACAAATTTGTCCGGAAATCACTAATTTGGTAAGATTAAAACCCCTAAAACCCCTCTCTATGTTCCCGGAAAATGACCCCGGCCATGTTGATCTTCAAAGTGAACATCAAAAGGCCCTCCTCACGATCTCATTCACCTATTACTATTTGGTGGATAAGATGAACGACATGTTTAAACGGTATGGCATTACACGCCAGCAGCACCACGTGCTTTCGATCCTTCAACAGCATTACCCTGAACATTGCCCGGTACATTTTATAAAGGGGCGTATGCCCGATAAGATGTCCGACACATCGCGTATCGTCGAGCGCCTCCGCCTCAAAGGGTTGGTGAGCCGGCGTGTAAGCACGCGCGATAAGCGCCTGGTGGAAGTGACCATCACACAGCCGGGGCTCGAGCAACTGGCGCGTATGGAGCCCGATGTAAGGGCTCTTGACAACCTGCTGGACCCTCTCAGCGTGGGCGAGGCACATGATCTGAATACATTATTAGACAAGATCCGCGCAAAAAATGTCCCTTCGGACGGGTATTCGGTACCAGTTGCGGAACAGTACCGCAATCCAGAAGAAAAAATTACTACTTTAGCGTCCGCTTAAATATTTAACACTTATGGTATTCGATTTAGACATGATCAAGGCCTTGTACTCGCAGATGCCGTCCCGCATCGACAAGGCCAGAAAAGTTGTAAACCGTCCACTGACACTGTCAGAAAAAATCCTCTATTCGCACCTTCACACCGATCAAAAGCTCGAAAACTTCGGGCGGGGAAAGTCGTATGTTGATTTTGCTCCGGACCGTGTAGCCATGCAGGATGCTACGGCCCAGATGGCGTTACTTCAGTTCATGTCGGCCGGTCGGCCTAAAGTGGCTGTGCCTTCATCTGTACACTGCGATCACCTTATCGTAGCCAAGACAGGTGCCCAGGATGACCTGGCAATCGCCAATACCGAAAGCAAAGAAGTTTTCGATTTTCTTTCTTCTGTATCCAATAAGTATGGCATCGGCTTCTGGAAACCCGGAGCCGGTATCATTCACCAGGTGGTTCTCGAAAACTACGCGTTCCCCGGTGGTATGATGATCGGTACAGACTCTCACACCGTAAACGCCGGCGGCCTTGGCATGGTGGCGATCGGTGTGGGTGGTGCCGACGCCGTAGACGTTATGGCTGGAATGGCCTGGGAGCTCAAGTTCCCCAAGCTCATCGGTATCAAGCTTACCGGCAAACTGAACGGCTGGACATCTGCTAAAGATGTTATCCTGAAAGTGGCGGGTATCCTTACCGTGAAGGGTGGTACCGGTGCTATTGTAGAGTACTTCGGCGAAGGTGTTACCTCGATGAGCTGTACCGGTAAAGGTACCATCGCTAACATGGGCGCCGAAATCGGCGCAACGACCTCTACATTCGGCTATGACGAGTCGATGGAGCGCTACCTGATCTCTACCGGCCGCGAAGAAGTAGCGAAGCTGGCAAACAAGATCAAGCAGCACCTTACGGCAGATCCGGAAGTATATGCGAACCCTGAAGAGTATTTCGACCAGGTAATCGAGATCAACCTTTCGGAACTCGAGCCTCACCTGAACGGTCCGTTTACGCCCGACCTGGCAACTCCTATCTCCAAGATGAAGGAAGAAGCTGCCAAGAACGGCTGGCCTACCCGCGTAGAAGTAGGTCTGATCGGATCGTGTACCAACTCTTCTTATGAAGATATCTCACGTGCGGCGAGCCTTGCCGAACAGGTTGCTGATAAGAACCTGAAAACCAAGGCCGAGTTCACCATAACTCCGGGTTCAGAGCAAGTGCGTTATACAATAGAGCGCGACGGCTTCATCGAGACTTTCGATAAGATCGGCGCTAAAGTATTCGCAAACGCCTGCGGACCCTGTATCGGTATGTGGAACCGCTACGGCGCTGATAAAAAAGAGAAGAACACTATCGTACACTCTTTCAACCGTAACTTCCAATCCCGTAACGACGGTAACCCCAATACATTCGCGTTTGTAGGCTCTCCTGAGCTTGTAACGGCACTGGCTATTGCGGGCGATCTGACTTTCAATCCCCTTACGGACTTCCTGACCAACGAAAACGGCGAGCAAGTGAAGCTTGACCCTCCTACCGGAGACGAGCTGCCTACCCGCGGCTTCGACGTGAAGGATGCCGGTTACATTGCCCCTGCTAAAGACGGCAGCAAAGTAAGCGTGAACGTTGACCCTGCGTCTGACCGCCTCCAGATCCTGGCGCCGTTCAAACCCTGGGAAAAGACGAACCTCACCGGCCTGCGTGTGCTGATCAAGGCAAAAGGCAAGTGTACAACCGACCATATTTCCATGGCTGGTAAATGGCTGAAATACCGCGGTCACCTCGACAATATCTCGAATAACCTTCTGATCGGTGCCACCAACTTCTACAATGAGAAGATCAACAGCGTGAAGAACACCCTCACAGGCGAATATGACGAAGTACCTAAGGTACAGCGCGCTTACAAAGCCGAAGGAATCGGCTCGATAGTAGTAGGCGACGAAAACTATGGTGAAGGCTCATCACGTGAGCACGCCGCCATGGAGCCCCGTCACCTCGGTGTTCGCGTAATCCTGGTAAAATCATTCGCCCGGATACACGAAACCAACCTGAAGAAGCAGGGTATGCTTGGACTTACTTTTGCAAACAAGGAAGACTACAACAAGATCCAGGAAGACGATCTGATCGATATCATTGACCTTACATCATTCGCCCCTGAGAAACCGCTGACACTGGTACTGCACCACGCCGACGGTTCTGAGGACACGATCATTGCCAACCATACATACAATGCTGGCCAGATCGAGTGGTTCAAAGCTGGTTCTGCCCTCAACCTGATGGGTCTGCAGAAAGCTGCGGCTCCTAAGAAAGCTGCTCCTGCCAAGAAAGCTGTTAAAGCTGCAAGCAAATCATCGGCTCCTGCAAAGAAGTCTTCAACGCCTGCAAAGGCAGCTAAAAAATCGGCTCCTGCCAAAGCAGTGAAGAAGACTGCATCCAAGGCTGCTCCGAAGAAGGCCGCCAAGAAGGTGACTGCCAGGAAAGCTGCTCCTAAAAAGGTAGCAAAGAAGGTAGTTGCTAAAAAGGCCGCTCCGAAGAAGGGTGCCAAAAAGGTTATCGCTAAAAAGGCTGTAGCTAAAAAGGTAGCTCCGAAGAAGACTGCCAAGAAGGTTATCGCGAAGAAGGCTGTAGCTAAGAAGGCAGCTCCTAAGAAAGGCGCGAAGAAGACCGCTAAGAAAGCAGTTAAACGTGGACGGTAGTTCTATTACGCGTCTGTGATATTAAAAGAGGTTCTCCAGTGGAGAACCTCTTTTGTTTTTTTATGGTGATGAACACTTGCCAGCACAAATCTTACGGCAAGTCTGTATAATATTGACGGCGTTGCCCTGAACGTTGGGGTTATGTTAGACCTGGGCGGCGGTTAGCTCTTTTTCACGTCTTTTTAGAGATCGGTCGAGGACGAATGTGCCGAGGGGGATTAGTGAGGCTACCAACGCTATGAGAACTGAAAGTCCGCCCCAGCGCATGGGTTTGATGGCCAGAAAAACGGCGATGATATAGAGTATGAACAACAGGCCGTGCGCCCAGCCTACATACTTCACAACCTCAGGTATGCCTGCGAAATACTTTAGCGGCATGGCTATACATAACAAGACCAAAAACGATATACCTTCTGCAATACCTACTATTCTGAGATTTCTGATGTGGTTCATTGTATATCGCTTTTTTGTAACGGCCCAAAAGTAGTGATTTTTAGCATACAACAAGGAGGTATCAAGTGGGTGTGAGAGGCTTCTCTCACACCTACTTTGCGTTTTTAGCTGCCTTTCTTAACCAGGGCAAACTGGATAACGGGCTTACCACGTGTACCACCGTCGCCTCCAAGACCCATGGTCAGGAAGTTGAGTTTGTAGTAGTTACCGGCACCGTCTTTCACCACATAGAATTGATTCTTGATGATTCCTGTCGATGTGCTTCTCCAGCCTGAGCCGATAGCATCGCGCTTGTTGCTGAACTCCAGACCTGTGAGGTTAGCCTCTTTGAAGCTGGCGTAAGTGAGTGCATCTGTAGCCGTAATTTTAACAGCCGATACTCCCGCCGTATTGTTGATCAGCACAAAGTCGTTGAACGCATAGGAATAGCTCTGTGTGTAGTATGCTGCATATGACCATACGATGTCCCAGTTAGCCTTTTTGGGCTCGAACGCTACGGTTTTACTGCTTGCCATAGAGACGAAAGTAAAGTTGTAGTCAGCGTCTTTCGTGATGTTGATAGAGCTGTGTGTCGTGGCGTCCAGGCGGGCATACTGCAACGTATAACCGGTTGTACCGTTTCTCAGGATGCGGATCTTATACCAGGTGGCATTGTCTGTGTTGCTGCCTATAGGGGCGGCAGGCTTGAAGAGATATACCTTGTTGTTGGCATCCGTAGCAGACACTTCGCCGATTACTGTCTGTGCCAGATCGCTTGTCCAGGTCCATGCATCGTACAGGCCGATGGTAGCGTTGGCGCCAGGGCCGGGGGCCAGGCTTTTGCCTTCAGCATCAGCAGCTGTAACGGCATCGATATCGTTCTTATCGAGCACAAGCGCCGTGGCGTTAGAAACGTAGTTCAGCATAACACGGAACTCTGCCCCGTTGTAAAAGGCCAGGTCGTACAGCGTGCGATCGATAGACGTCTGGGCGTTTCCGCTGAAGTCAACATACACGGCGTTAGGCGCAGTAAAGCTGGCATCCACAGTACCACCGTTCAGCTCGAACGCATCGGAGCCTTGTGAAACGATTGAGGAGAAGCTCAGCTTGAGCGCCTTCTTGTCGCCCACTACAAGCTCCTCGCCTGTAGATGCGATTGAGAAGTTAACCTCTGCGCTGTTATCCAGCAGAAGTCCGGCCACCTTTGCAATTTTAAAGGAAGCTTCTGTGGCACCCGCAGGAACGTTGATCGTAACGTTACCGCCTGAAGCTACGGGATCGGTTGTAAACTGAGTGCCGTAGGTAACGCCGGTAGCGGCGAGGTTTACAGTTATGGTAGATGCCGCAGTGGTTGCACGATCGATCACGATCTTGAAGGTCTTTTCAGTTTCATCATCATCGAAACCGAGGGCATCTGTCTCGAAGTTTACCGTATTGTCGGGCAGCGGCGGATCGTCGTCACTACAAGCGCTCATGGCGCCCAGCAGTACAATACTGATTATAAAGGACCAGAATTTCAAAAATGAATTATTCATGTTATTTATGATAAAAAATTAATAATGGTTTTCTTATTTACTCCATCGTACGGCAAGGGAAACGAAGTATGAGCGTCCGTAGCTCATGGCCGCGGGACCACCGGTACTGTGTGCCCCTCCCACGTCTGTCGACGTGTTCCGGACGTTTGTAACATCCAGCACGTTCTTAGAGCCGGCACCCAGCGTGAGGTATTTGCCAAGGCGTTTCGTGGCCGTTAAGTCAAGCCACTGGTACGAGGAGACACGGGCTTTGCCGACGGTTCCATCTGTGGCGGATACGCCGTAGCTGACCTGGCTCCCGTTTGCCTTATAATATGCAGAGAACGTTGTGCCGATGCGGCTTACGGTATACTGAACCGTTCCGTTTACTTCGGGCGTCCAAAGCACGTCGGGGAGCGAGCTGTCGCTTTCCGCGAACTCGTTATGCGAGCCTATATAAGCAAAGCCGGCAGTGACTCTCAGGGTGTTCCATACCAACGTATTGGTTATGCTACCACCACGGGTCTTCTGACGCAGGATGTTCACATAGGTATAATCGGTCGAGCTTCCCTCCTTCAGACCGGTGGTGATCATGTTTTCGAAGTTGTTGTAGAATCCACTCAACACCGAAATGAACCGGACCGTCGCCGTTGTATATGCCTGCCAGTTGAGCGACGTGGTGAAACTATTGGAGTGCTCTGCTTTCAGGTCGGGATTGCCGTCGATGCTATGGTTCGAATCATGGAAGTAGAAATACAGTTCCTGGAGCGCGGGCGCACGGTAGCCACGGCCATACGATGCGCGGAGGTCGAGCGTTTTATTTAGCGCGACCTTCACGTTGACCGAAGGAATTACCGGGGGAGCATCATACACCGAATTATACAGGAAGCGCAGCCCCGGACGTATTGCCAGGATCGAAAAAGCTTTGATCTCCGCAGATGCGAATACAGCATAATCGCTTATCGTCTGGGTACCGTCGATACGATCACCCATACCCTTGCTGTGGTTTATCTCTGCTCCGTATTGAAACGATAACGAGGGGCCAACCTTATGGTGAAACATGCCGCGGAAGAATGCATTATCGAATTTTGCCTCATCCTGTTCACCGGCTCCGGTAGACAACGTGCGCCGGCCCGTGTTGTAATCATACACCGTGGTGCGCGTGCGGCGTGTAAGGTCCTGATACGAGGCTGAGCCGTTAAAGGTCAGCACATCGCTCATTGTCCATTCAGTTTGTGCCTGGTGCGTATACCGGTTTGTTATATATTCCTTGTCGGTAGCGGTGCGGGCTGAGCCAACGGTAACTTCCTTACCCGGGGTGAGGATATTCTCGTTGAGGTAGTTGAGACGATACCATGCATCGATGTTATCGCGCCTGTATCCCACCATGCCGTTACCCAGCCATTGCTCCTTGGGGAGCCAGTCTTTTAGGTTTGAGCCCGGAGCGGGGGCTTGTTTCCAGCCGCCGAAGTTATTCCGTGTAACGCCACTCGTTCCGTACCAGTTCTTGAGCTTGCCGTGAATAGTAACGCTCTCGTTATGCACACCGTCGTTAGTAAAGGCATCGTAATTGTCGCCCGCGGTCTCTTCCTGTACACGCGCTTCAACGCCGAGGTTACCCTGGTTGCCTCCCTTTTTTGTAATGACATTTATAACACCGGCGAGGGCATCCGTACCATACATAACCGACATGGGACCTTCTACAATCTCGATGCGTTCAATGGAATTGATATCGATCTGGTTGAGGCTCTCACGGATAGCCCCACGGTCCAGCATGGGCACGCCGTCCACCAGTATCCTTACGTTCTGGCCGGCCATGCCCATCAGCTTGATGTCGGACGTACCGAGTACGGCGTCATTGTTGAAGCGTATGCCCAGCTCGGTGCTCAGCACCGTCTGAACGTTGACAGCATTGCGTTGCTGGATCATCTCCGGGGTAATGGTACGCACCTGGTACAGCGACTGCTTCATAGACTGCGGCTCAAACTGGCCGGTAACAACTACCTCCTGCAGGCTATGCGTGTTGAGGCTGTCCTGGGCCTGTAGCAAGCAGCCCGGCAGGAGAAATAGTAGTATCAGTAGGTTCTTCATGGTTCAATACATTCACGGGCGATTACTTGACGGGGAGCGCTTCGATCAATTGTTTCCACCCTTCAAGCTCCGGGATGCCCGGCTTGCGAAGGCCGAAGAATTGCGCTATGAGGTTGCGCTCCTTGTCGAACAGCTCCACGGAGGTTACGATGCCGTCTTCCGTAGGCTTCTTTACAACCCATGCGCTATCGATAAGATCCTGGCGCATGTGCATGTTGAAGTCGGGATCGAGTATATTCAGCCACTGTTCAGGGCCGGTGTGGCCGCGTTCCAGCACACGCACAGTGCGCACCTTGCCCTGGTGTATCTGGATATTGCCGCGGTTACCGGCGAAGATCATGATGGGCAGCTTATTGGCCGATGCCTGATCTACGATAAACTTCGGGGCAGCCTGCGGATCTACGGGATAGGTAAAGCGGCCGTTCGCCAGCTCAAGCGCATGAAAGCGATGTATGTTGTGACGACGCAGCATACCGAAGAAGTCGTGCGTGTCTTTTAGAGAGGTCCACTCGTCGAGCAGTTTGGCTCCGTCTACTTCTGTGGCGTAAGTTTCTTTTTCTTCAGGCTGAGTATCCTGTTCCGTGCTTTGATCTTCGGCGCGGAAGTCGGCTATAATGTTTCCATAAGCTTCTTCGTTGCTCTTCTCCTGGAGATAGATCTTGGTTACCGCATCGCCAACCTGGTCGAATACCTGGATGCTTTTCAGTATGCGGTCAGATTTCTCATCGGTTACCGCGAAGGCTACGTGCCAGGCCTTGAAGAATACGCGGGTTTCGATCGGGCCGATCACAGTGCCCATCGCTCTTGCGCCTTCGCCAAAAGTTTCGATCTTCTGGAAGGGGCCTTTGTGCTCCAGTATACACCCATCGTTACGGGTAAGCGACATTACGTGGCCAAGCTCAGGCAGGCGCTTCAGCAGATTGGTGTATGGGCCCTGAAGACGTATTACATCCTTCCCTACCCTCGTGGCGAGCAACACTCCTTCGGTGGTACCCAACTCGCGGGCTGCTTCACGTATACGTATTCCAGGTTTAGCTTCCTGTATGCCCCGCCATGCTTCGCGCAAGGAGGCTGAGCGGCTTTCAGTCATTGTATGGTTCATCATTAGACAAGTTTTAGATTTTGAAAATCAGAGTTTCCGTTAAGAGGGAAATCAGCGTGGGTGTGAGCGTGAAGAGAGGGTCTTTCCGGTATGATATAAGGACAGTTGTTGCAGGGATCGTGGTAGAGATTTACACGACAGCAGAATGTTTCCTCGATATTGCTTTTGGTAAATACATCGCGTGCTTCTCCGGCGGCTACGACCTTACCCCCTTTAAGGAAGTAGAGGTGGTCGGCAAACTGCACGGCCTGATTCAGGTCGTGTACAATGGCCAGTACACCGATATTGCGTTCGCGTACCTGGCGCGCCACGCTGAAAATGTGTTGTTGCTGGGCTATATCGAGGCTCGCGGTGGGTTCATCCAGCAGAATATAGCGCGGATATACAGTCTCGTCCCAAACCTGCGCCAACACACGGGCAAACTGCACCCGCTGCTTTTCGCCGCCCGACAACGTGAGGTATGTACGCCCGCGAAAGTCTTCCACCCCAGCCAGGGCCATGACGTCGTTTATAATAGCGTCGTCGACCGTGCTCATCGTGCGGTGTGCATGACGGCCGAGCCTGACGATCTGCTCTACCGAAAACGCGAACGGTACCTGCGAGTGCTGCGGTAAAACCGCGCGTACCTTCGATAGCTCGCGCGCCGCATAGCTTTGGATCGGCTTGCCATTAATGGAGACCTGACCCGCGGTAGGCTTGAGCTCGTTGGCCAGCAGACGCAGCAATGTGCTTTTACCCGCACCGTTCGCGCCGACTACAGCGGTGAACTTGCCAGGCTCGAGCATAAGACTTACATCGTTCAGAACAGGCCTTTTGCCGATATGAAGAGACAGGTTGGATGCCGTGTACATTACAGTTCGTTTTTCTTTTTTGCCTTGAGCAGCAAGCCCATAAAAAAGGGAGCGCCGATCAACGCCGTGACTACACCTATCGGCAGTTCTGAAGGCATGACCACCGTGCGCGCTACGATGTCGGCCAGGATAAGCAGCAAAGCACCTCCGAGTATAGAGGCCGGCAATACCAACCGGTTGTCCGGATGAAAGAGTATGCGTATAAGATGTGGTATGACCAGTCCGATAAAGCCTATCATACCCGACATCGACACGCTTACACCTACGCCGAGCGCGCTCAATAGTATAACCATCAGTTTGGTCCGCTCTACGTCTACCCCCATGTGATAAGCTTCCGCCTCACCAAGCGCCATGGCATTGAGCGCACGCGTATGAAACAGTAACAATACCGGGGCTACAATTAGAATTGGTCCGGCTACGATCAGCTTGTTCCAGGTAGCGCCACCCAGATCGCCGAGCGTCCAGAAAGTGAAAGTTCTGAGCTGGTTCTCGTCGGCAAAAAATATGGAGAGGCCTATGAGGGCGCCGCACAATGCGTTCATGGCCACGCCAACCAGCACGAGAACTGCTATGTTCGTGCGCCCCGCATCGCTGCTCAGACGCAGCACCAGGAACGTAGCCACAACGCCGCCGGCAAACGCCACAACGGGCAGAAGCAGGTCGAACGCCCAGCCTTCCGTGGGCAGTGATACAACACCACCAAAGACGATCATCAGCACCACCGCGGATGCAGAACCGCCCGATACGCCGATAATGCCCGGCTCTACCAGCGGATTTCGGAACAGACCCTGCAGGGCCGCACCACTCACACCCAACGCCCCGCCGATAAGCAACGTAAGTAGTATACGCGGCAGGCGAATGGTGTTCATCACCACGTCGTGCATGCTGTTGACTTCTACCGAAGACATCAGCCCCACACGTTTCAATAGAATAATAACTACATCGCCTATCGGTATGGACACAGCCCCTACTGTAAGCGAGAATAAGAATGTGATCATTAAAACTATCCCCAGCACGCTGATGATTGCGGCGTCGCGGCTTCGGGATAAAGTCAGCGCGATGTTCATCCTTCTCCTTACTTGGCTTTCAGTTCAGGATGAAGTTGCTGTACAAGCTCCTTGACCGTTTCGCCAAAGCGAGGTCCGAAGTTGGTAAGCTTGAGGGCATCGATAACAATGATCTGTTTCTTCCTGCCCGCCGTTGTCTGGGCCACACCGGCTACCTTAAGCACACCGTCCATACCTCCGAGGCTCTCAAAGCCCGAAGACAACATAACCAGGTATTCCGGATCGGCGGCAATAAGCGCCTCCGTATTCAACGGCTTATAACCCGTTATGCCCGATACGGCGTTCGTAGCACCTACATATTTGAGGATCTCACCAAACGTCTCATCACCGGCAATGCTGGTTGTAGAAGTGCCACGGTTATATATACACAGTGCCTTCGGCGACGAAGTAGCTCGCTTGAGCCAGCCCTTTGCTTCGGCCATCTCGGCTTCATTCTTGGCCACGAGCTTTTTAGCCTCCGCATCCTTACCCAGGGCCTGTCCGATCTGCAGGATAGCCTTCTTTATATCATCGAAGGTCAACCGGCGTTCCACAATAACAAGTTTGACATTGCCCGATGCCAGTTGCTGAAGCACTGCTTCTTCTACATATTCTTTCTCGGCAATAATAAGGGTGGGTTTCAGGCTAAGGATACCTTCCGCATTGATGCCGCTGCGGTAACCTATAGAGGGTAGCTGCTGTATCTGCGCAGGGTATAAGCTCGTGCGGTCAGATGCCACGATCTTATCGCAGTCGCCAAGCGCGCATACGGTCTCCGTTATCGCGCTGCCCGCTGTGATGACACGCTGCTGCGCCTGGGCAACCTTTCCTGCCTGGATAAGGAATATGAAAAGGATGATAAATCTGATGGGTTCTCTCATTTGTTTAGAATAATTCTAAACAAAAGTATAGCTAACGCACTCCCTGCGTCAATCGCTTGTTGGTGGCATTTTTTAGCTCGCCCCAAAAGGCTATGCCGTCAATAGGGGGATAATGATTGGGTGATTGATGTATACCCTTGACAGGTGATGTAATACACGTGACGATAGTACCTACAGGCTAGCCCGTTACAGTCCCTTGGGTTTAATGATACCCAGGTCCATGGCATAAATGACAAACTCCGTGGGCGACTTTATGGATAGCTTTCGGATGATGCTCTTTCGATGTGTATGAATTGTATGCGGACTGAGATGAAGCTCGTCTGCGATCTTTTGAGTAGAATAACCACTGGCAATCAGCTTGAGCACCTCGGTCTCGCGAACCGTGAGTACCGTCGGCTCAAAAGCTTCCGGCTCAGGCGTAAAGTGCTTCTCCATGATAATATCCAGGATCTTATGACAGAAGAACTTTTCACCCCGCGACGCGGATTGTATGGCCAGTATCACCTCTTCACGGCTGCACTCCTTGGTTACATATGCTTTAATGCCCAGCTGCAACACCTCCATAATAGAAGCCTTATTGTTATCCGAAGAAACAACGAGTATATGGATCTCGGGGAATTTATCGCGAACAGAGCGTATATCATCGATACCGAGATAGCCGGGCGTATTGTAATCTACGATAAGTACACCGGGGCTATGCTTCTCCAGCAGTCCTTGCAGGTGATCTTTATCAGGAACGTGGCCAATGATATTCACATCATCTCTGTCCGCCAGGAAGTGTGTGATGCCTGCGGCGGTAAGCGGTTGGTTATCGGCTAGAAGTACATCAGTCATGTTACAACGATTCTAAGAATTTGATCAATAAGTCGCGGTCCGCTTTGGAGAGCGTGCGGAAGTGTTCCCTGGAGTTTGCAGCTTCTCCCCCATGCCATAAAATAGCCTCCGCTAATGTACGCGCACGGCCATCGTGCAGGAAGTTCTGATGGCCATTGACCACGCGGGTAAGACCTATGCCCCAGAGTGGCGGCGTTCTCCACTCCTGGCCGTTCGCCTCGAAGTCAGGGCGGCCATCGGCGAGGTCTGCCCCCATGTCGTGCAGGAGCAAATCGGTATATGGAAATATAACCTGGTTGGATATCTCGGGAAACGCTACATCTGTTTTTGTCCGAAGGCGCGGTACATGACAGTTGGCGCAGCCGGCTTCTGAAAAAAGCTTCTTGCCCTGCAGCACCATGGCGTCATCCGCACTGCGACGCGCCGGTACGGCAAGCGTACGGATATAGAACGCCACACATTGCAGCAGGCTGTCCGACACCTCGTAGCCATGAATCTCACCATCGTACTGGGTCTGACCCTTGCAGCTTTCATCCTCAAAGACGAAAGAAGTAATGCCCATGTCTTCGTTATAGGCTCCGGCAGATTGCTGCAGAATGTCAGGATTGTTGGCTTTCCACCCGAAGCGGCCGAGTGTTCGCTTACCTTGCTTTACATTCCATACGTAATTGGGCTTACCGGATATTCCATCGTCATTAGCATCGCCCTCGTCTGCCATGGCGAGAATGTCACTATCGCTCACAGCCTCCAGCAGGCCCAGGCCGAACACCGGAGGAGCTACACGCGGCGAGGTCATCAGGTCGGCCGGCAACGGTATGTACGGATTTTCAAGCCTGTAGGCAGGGAAGTTCAGCGTGTAGGCTTCGCCATCGCCATACGTATAGTTTTTCTCAATATAATCGATAAGCACCCGGGCTTCAGCGCTGTATCCAAATACAGCACGCTGCTGCAGCTGAACGCCAAAACCCGGCGCAGGATTAGGACCACCGTGCGCGTCAGCCCCCGGTATGCTGAGGCGTATAAGCAGCGCGGTCAGCTGATCGCCGTTAACAGGCGGCTTGCCTCTGCCGTCGTTAATGTGGCAGGATGTACAGGAAACGTTATTGAAAATAGGACCAAGACCCGGATTTTTCGGCGCCGGAGAGCTTACAAAAGTCTGTCCAAAGCCGTTGTCACCGATCTCGTGAACACGCGTACGCTCGCTGGTAAGATCAGGAAAGGCAGAGCTGAAGGCGCTGGATCCTTTGCTGAAAACAGTCTGCGAACCACCGGAAAGCCACTCACTGTAATTAGTCTCGCTCAGCGCATCGGGCTCCGCACACGAGTATATACCCAGTGTTACACCCAGCATTGCCAAACTCCAGCCAATGATTCTTTCCTTACGCATAGTATATACACCTTACATTTATGTATACCGGCAGCGGGTTGGTATTCGATTATTCCCCTGCTGCCGGTATTACAATATTACATTCGCTTATTTTGAATGAGCCTGAACAAACGGAAGCAGCTCCTCTTCCAGTACAGTCTTCAGGTCGGCAGTCGCATCGATAGCGTTCTGAACCTGAACAGCCTGTGAAGTGATGGCCTCTCCAAAAGGTTTATCGATCTTGCCCAGCGCCTGAATAGCCGTGCTGATAGCCGTTTTGACCTTGCCGTCGAGCGACCGGTTATACTTGATCACGAGATCTTCCAGACCGGTACCGTCAGCCGAATACTTGGCGAGGTATACATTTTCCACACCTTTGATGTTGTTGGTAAAGTCGGTGATCGAGTTTTTTGCAAACGGTGATTCCTCCAGCGAAGGATCTTTTGCTGCATATACTTCGCCCATCTTCGCTTCCGATACTTCGCCGCAGATATCGGCCATTGCTGCAACCAGCTGCTCGAAAGCGGCGCGCTGCGTAGGATATTCACCGCTGCCGCTACCCGCCGATGTGAATATAGCGCCATAGTTACCTGACTTCGAAGGATTCCAGCCATCGGCTACCTCAGTCGTGAGCTTCTTGAGGTTAAGTCCCAGCGCAGTAAGGTACTCGATCTCGCGATCGGTAAACTGTGCTGCAGTCTTATCGCCATCCTGGCCGAAAATGAGATATTCGATCGGGTGGAAACCCTTAAGCGATTCATCGAGTCCATCGATATAGGCTTCTGTAAATTGGTCGTTGCTGTTCAGTTCATCTTCAAGAGCATTGAAGTCTACAGGCCACGTATCGATACGAGGGTCTACTTTCTCGGTGGAAACCGGGCCGAACAGGAACGATTCAGTTTGCTCCCATGACTGGCGTGCAGCTCTCCAGCTCGTTTGAATAGCTTTGAGATTCGCGTCGTTACGGGTGGTGCTGAAGGTCTGGATGTTCGTATAGATCGTAGCGGCCTTGGTTTGCAGATCGTTGTAAGAAGCCTGCGCCACCTTGTCGGAGAAGTTCTCCAGGATAGTGGTGTTCAGATCCGCATCGACCTGGTTTGCAGAATCAGAGTCGTCGTCGCTGCATGAAGTCCACAGCGCAGCACCAAGCACGAACAGTGCAGAGGCCGGTAATAGATATAGTTTTTTCATGATTATAGTAAATTGTTTCCAGTACGTTTTTTTATGAGTTCAGATCTATAACGAGCGATTCGGCGCTTGTTTCTGTTTTAAATTTCTTCAGCGGGTGCAGCGCCGGTTCTTTCAATACGTTTCCCTCGAGGTCGAAGCGGCTGCCATGCGCCGAGCAGAATAAGCCGGTCTCAGTAGCCGTTACAGGGTTCTCCTGGTGCGAGCACTTCATGTAAATAGCATTGTATTCGCTATCCGACTTCTTAACGACAAGAATGTCGTATGCCACCTGCATATCGCGCACGATCACGAGCTTTGATTCTGCAAATGAGGTGAAAGGCACAGACACAGTCTTGCCGCTCAGGTTTGTTTTAAAAACCGGCAGCGACGAGCATGACGTCAGCTGCGAAAACGTAAAGCCCAGGAAAGCCGTACCGAGGCAGGCCGTACACGTGTCGCGCAAAAATTCTCTCCGTGTTTTCATACTAGAAGCTATAGCCTAAGCCCAGGTTAAAAAAGCCGTTGTTTGTGTAATAAGGAAGCTGTTGCGGAAAGGGCGTAACGATAAGATCCTCGTTACGCGAGCCTGTATGCCGCATTACGTAATCTGCCTTTACCACCACTCCGTGTACCGGCCGATACGTGATGCCGGCAACCATATATTCTTTGTGATTGATCCCGTTTTTGATGCCGTTTTCCGGGATGTTATAATTGAGATCCATGAACTCGTAACGGCCGAAGATTGTGAGGTCTCTTTGCGTATCGGTCTTAAATGCACGCAGGATATTATAACCCAGCTCTGCATAATAGCCTATCATCTTTCCTGGTGTATTGTTTGCGTATGCACGGTTTATTTCAAAGGCGTCTGATATGGAGACCATTGTGGCAAGCGCACGGAAAGAAACACCGTTCTGATGATATTGCGCGTTACCTTCTACCAGCGCTACCGGTGTGCCGAACGGCCCCGACTTCAACTGCAAGCTGTCGGCCTGGCGCTTGGTCAACCCCGCGCTGCCACCGTAATAGCCTGACGTCTGCAAGCGCCAGTTCTTATAATAATAAAGAAGCGAACCCGTAACGGCCAGGTTAGACGCCGTAGCATTGCTCCCTTCGAACTTCCCTTCCCGAACACCCGAGCCGTTTACAAAGCCTCCGGATTGCAAACCGTTTACAATGGCAAAAGAGTAATTCAGGCCCGCCAGAGAACGCACATTTCCATAAAGACCTACGCCGATCTCGCGCCACGTAGCAGGTATCACAAACGTTTCTACAAAAGTGCGGTCGTTACCATTGAAAGTCGTAGGCAGGTGATTCTCGTTTATAAGCCCGATACGCGGGATGAAGAGCCCTGCCTGCAGATACATATCGCGGTTAAGACTGAATTTCAGGAACAGCTGCTCCATCGATATCTCGCCCGAAGCTTTACCGCCCACTACCTTAGCATTCTCCAGCTCCATTTCTGAAAAGAAATAGATGGTGTTGCTAAAGCGGTGGCCCAGAAACAAAACATTACGGGTAAGATTTGCTGTGGCGGTCTTGAGTTTGGCGTCGTACTCGAACTTGAGTTGGCCATAGCCCGAAAGAACCGTGGTGTTATTAGATCGTATCAGGCCTGCGGAAAGGGAATCTTCGCGTGTCAAAACCTGGGAAAATGCCGTGCTAAAAACGGTAAGGAGAATGCTCAATATAAGGAGCGGACGCTGCATACGTGGGTATTAAGGGCAGCAATACTACCTCTTATTTAGAATTAATCCAAATATTAATACCCTCGTCGGGGTAGACGCAACCTTTAGAAGCGATGCAGAAAAGTAAGTCCCAGACCCGCCCGATCTGGGGCTAACCAAGCCTATAAGAGAGATTTCGGGACAAAGGTCCGCAGAACGGCCGTCCAGGACAATACCAGCTTTCCGTGAATTCCTCACACACCCATCCTGGCAATCCTTTAATCCATTAATCCTTGCCGAAAACGATTGAACTGCTTACTTATTTGGTAAATTAGAGATACCGTCACCTTTAACCCCCTTCCAGACCATGAACCGAATATGCCAGATCTTTGTGTTGGGCGTGCTTCTTGGCGCATGCCCATGCTATGCACAGAAGGCTGAAAAAACCTCTGATACGGACCTGATTAAGGCAGCTATCGTG
>Ga0247762_1000268_pt1 | contig 18703 bp, 17 predicted proteins | sample UWRJL081202R4_FD_181016 | JGI IMG/M metagenome (GOLD analysis project Ga0247762, IMG submission 181016) | Plant litter microbial communities from Arlington Agricultural Research Station in Wisconsin, United States - UWRJ-L081-202R-4 | ecosystem: Environmental > Terrestrial > Plant litter >...
ACCCTATAACAGGATAAATCTAAAATGCATTTCCCTCGCTCTCACCCTGACACTCACGCTGCCACGTATACAGGTGTCACTCCATCAAAACCGGTAAACTCTATAACAGGATAAATCTAAAATGCATTTCCCTCGCTCTCACCCTGATACTCACACTGCCACGTATACAGGTGTCACTCCATCAAAACCGGTAAATCCTATAACAGGATAAATCTAAAATGCATTTCCCTCGCTCTCACCCTGATACTCACACTGCCACGTATACAGGTGTCACTCCATCAAAACCGGTAAACCCTATAACAGGATAAATCTAAAATGCATTTCCCTCGCTCTCACCCTGACACTCACGCTGCCACGTATACAGGTGTCACTCCATCAAAACCGGTAAACCCTATAACAGGATAAATCTAAAATGTACTTCCCTCGCTCTCACCCTGACACTCACGCTGCCCCGATCGCATCACAAATCTCCTTTATTGTAACCCAAACGACATCATTCCCGAATCTAACAAACCAACACCTACATAACATGGCAGTGTGAGCGTGAGCGTGAGAGCGAAGATAAAAGACAGCGCGGGACTTATTCTTTAACCAGCCTTGCACACACTCGGCGAAACACCAAACCGCCGTTTAAAAGCAGCCGAAAAGTGGTTGGCATTTTTATAGCCAACTTCAGCCGCTACGGCGCGAACATCGCGGTCCTGGAATTTGAGGGATTGGTATGCCCAGGCCATGCGTGCTTCGAACAGAAAGCTGAATACCGTTGTGCCTGTATACTGGCGGAAACCTTGTTTGAGCTTGAACTCGTTTATGGCAAACTTCCGGGCCAGTGATTGCAGGGAGTGGTCTTCCAGGAAAGTTTGAGACAGGTGGTCGCGTATGGCGAAGAAGAGGTCTTTGTCTTTCCGCGAATTGTTCTCACGGGTGGAGTCGCCGCGATACAGATCCAGCTGCAGGGCTATGAGCTCCAGGGCGCGGGCTTCGAGCATCATATCGCGAAGGCTGCCGGGCAACGGTACGTGTAACATACTGGCCACAAGCGGACGCAACGCCGCGTGCAGCGGAACATTGCGCTCATGAACCGGCTCCTGCCGCACCAGCTGACCGCGCAGCGACCCGAACCAATCGCACGACTCCTGTAGCAAACGAATATAGTACTGGCGGTCTATTGCCACGTGCAGGTAATGAACATCCTCAAACGTCAGCGCGTATTGCTCGTGTGGCGCATACAGGTAATGATGATAGCCGTCGCTCAGGTTGGAGAACAGCGTACTGCCGCAGAACGATCCCTGCACGTTACCTCGCAGCACGGCGCAAAGATGTACCTCATCGGGCATCGCCTGGTGATCGATAACAACGCGGACAGGCTTACGGAAACTGGCGTTTGCCTCGTAGAATCGCATCGCGCGCAGCGCAACATTCTTCTCGCGGTATCGGCCCCACGGATGATCGGGACGGGCTTCGAAATCAAACTCAGGCATATCGCCAGGCAGCTGCAGCTCGCTGCTGAAGTCGGCATAGTGCATGGTATAAGGAGCGCTCATAAATCCGTTTCGCGTATCAAATGCTCCGTTTAACGTACGTCACGCGTTAAGGTTTGTCCGTTGGATCAGTTTAAAAACAAACTCATCCATGTTAAAAAAGATCGTAAAGGGTATTGGAATAAGTATCGGCGTCCTGGTAGCCATAGTAGCCGCTTTTTATACCAAAGTGTATTTCAGCACCGAAAAGATTTATCACAAAAAACACGAGATCGCGCTCCAGGACCTTAACCTGGCACCGGATTCCGCGCTGTTGGCCGAAGGCCAGCGACTGATGTTTGCCAAGGGCTGCACCGACTGCCACGGCACCGACTTCGGTGGTAAAGTATTTATAGACGACCCCGCGCTGGGCTTCATGGCCGGCCCCAACATCACACGCGGCAAAGGTGGCCTGCCGGCATCGTTCACAGAACGTGAATGGCTCCTGGCGCTGCAACACGGTGTGCACCCCGACGGCACCACGCTGTTTATCATGCCTTCGTACGAATACACACACCTTTCAGAACACGATATGCGCGCCATCATAGCCTACGGTATACAGTTGCCCGCGGTAGACCGCACGATGCCAAAAAGCGAAGTAAGACCATTGGGACGTATACTGACCGACCTCGACAAACTGCCCATAGCCGTAGCCGAAAAAATAGATCACACACAAACACTGAACAATACCGTTACACCCGAGATCACCGCTGACTTCGGCAAATACATAGCCGTGTCGTGCACAGGCTGTCATAAAAACGATATGAAAGGCGGCGATCCCGTAATACCCGGCTCGCCCCAGGTAGCGAACATCACATCATCCGGCAGCATCGGCAGCTGGACCGAAGAGCAATTCATAAGCACGCTCCACACCGGCGTAACACCCGAAGGCAAAAAGCTCGACGAAAAATTCATGCCCTGGCCCATGACAAAGTCCTACACCGCCGTTGAGCTGAAGGCGTTGTATACGTATCTGCGCAGTATATAAGATGTGTTATCTTCGTCTCTCGCGCTCACACTCGCGCTGTTATGCCACCGTCTTCGGCTTCTTATTAAGAATATAAACAGCACCAATCCCAAGAAGCCCACCAACAACGGAGTGCCACTCCGGCACTTCGTTCAGGAACATCCACGAGCCGAGTGCTGCCGAGAAGGGCACCATAAAGATAAAGCTGCTGGCTTTGCCCGCGCCTATACGCGCGGTGGCCACAAAGTAGAACGTTGTGGCAAGCGAGGTAGTGATCGTAGCGCTGAAGAACAGGTTACCCCAGAAGGTAGCATCAGTATTTTGCAGCAACGTGCCTGTGGGAGTTGGTCCTGAAAGCGCGAACATCAACACCGAGCTCACGGTATACATCCAGCAGCTGAACGTAACCGGCGAGCCATAGCGCGAAGCCCGCGCTGTAACCAGGCTCAGCGCCGACCACGATACAGCAGCACCGAGGAAATATATATTACCGGCGCTCCACAACCCCTTGGGGTCGGTAAAGATTTTGAGCAGCACCGCGCCCGCTACCAGCGCCAGCACAAGCCCCAGCAGCTCGCGCGAGGAGGGTTTACGCCGTGCCGTGGCAAGCATGATGCAATAGGATATGATAGGATTGAGCACCGTAACCAGGATACCACCGGCACCGGCCTTGCCCGTAACAAGCCCCTTGAAGAAAAGATAGGTATACAGCGAAATAAGAAGCGAAGCCAGCAACAGGTCGAACAGGCCGCTCTTCAGTATAGTGAACTGCTCTTTGGTAAACCACAGGATCAGCATAAGCGATACCGACGTAAGCCCAAAGCGGAAAAAGGAAATAGTAAGCGGGCCGGCGTAAGCGGCAAGGATCTTACCCGATGTCCAACTGAATCCCCAGCAAGTCATACTGAGGATCATCCCCAGCAGAAAAAGTCTCTGGCTGGAGGATGTATCTTCTTTCATAATCGTATTGATAAAGAACCGGTCGGAAATATACCACCCGAACGCGCATAACCACAGCCGTCAGCCGCTAACTTTTGGATACTCCCCCGCACGATCGTTTGCAAAGGCCCTTTATTATCCTGAAAACCGACAACGGCGTATACGATTACCTCCCTTTTTGTACATTGTAACCCTTGATGTTAAAAACTATGCGCACCCTGCAGATCTGTATTCTCCTTGTATTCTGGTACACCACCGCACCGGCACAACAAACCGACGATCGTTTTTTAAGCTTCAGCACAACGCCGGCTTCTGTAACCCTGTACTGGAAAGATGCCAAAGGACAGCCGCTGAAAAGCCTGCAAAATCTGAAACAGTTTGTGGAGAGTAATGGCAAGACCCTGCAGTTTGCCATGAACGCCGGCATGTACCAGACCGACAATTCGCCGCTCGGACTGTATATTGAAAACGGCGTCACACACCAAAAACTGAACACACGCTCAGGCGGCGGCAACTTCCACATGATGCCAAACGGCGTATTCTATATCACAAAAGATAACCGTGCTGTAGTCTGCACTACACCGGACTTTACAAAAGCAACAAACGTAAAATTCGCCACACAATCAGGCCCCATGCTATTGATCGACGGCGCGACACACCCCGCTTTCAAACAAGGCTCCGCCAACCTCAACATACGCAACGGCGTAGGCATATTACCCGACGGCCGCGTACTCTTCGCCATGTCAAAGGAAATGGTAAACTTCTACGACTTCGCTCGGTTCTTCGCCGCCATGGGCTGTACCAATGCATTGTATCTCGACGGCTTCGTATCCCGCACCTACTTTCCGTCCCAAAACTGGATCCAGCTTGACGGAAACTTTGGAGCCATGATAGGAGTAACCGACTAGGCTCCTTTACTCAGATCCCAACATTTCCTTGTTTTTATCCCGATTCGGAACATTATAGCAACCAATATTTAGAAAACAGCCAATTTTGATCCGGTTACCCAGATATCACAACACGGTATCTATTTTGATTTATCTTAATCAAAATGAGAACGGAGGGTATTATGGGAACGAATGTGAGGATGGCACTTTTGGTATTGTTTATCATGATTGTATCGGTTACCGATGTAAAAGCGGTCACGTACTACAGCCGGGCTGATGGCACCTGGTCCACAACAAATGGTGGCGCAAGTTGCAGTTGCACTCCCGGTCAAAACGATGTAATCATCGTAAACCACAACATTACCCTTGCCGGCCCTTTTACCCTGAATACCGGTACATTTACGGTCAACGCAGGGACCTTGACCATATCCGGGGACCTTACGTTCAACAATGGCTCATTTGTAACCGTGGCACAAAATGCCGGCATCAAAGTGAACGGCAATTTTTTCAATAAGAATAATAGTAATGATATCGCGATAAACGGGTCTCTCAATGTCACCGGAAGCTTTCAAAACGGTCAGGGATCCGGAGCCGGGGCTGTGATCACCGTCGGGTCCACCGGATCGATTTCTTTCGGCGGCAGCTGTAGCAGCCCGGGAACAATCATTGACGGATCCGGTGTATCACATACCGGGTGCAATAACGGGCCGCTGCCTGTGACCTTCCTGTACTTCGAAGGAGAAACCGACGGCAACATTGTCGACCTCCGCTGGGCCACCTCGTCCGAAAAGAATCTCGATTACTTTGAAATTGAACGTTCGGCAGACGGCAACGTGTTCGTCGCAGTTGCTTCTGTCGGGGGCAGCATAAATAGCGAGGTTAAACAGACGTATAGCTACACCGATAAAACCCCGCTGTCAGGGCACAACTACTACCGTATAAAAACGGTGGACTTGGACGGCTATACTGAATATTATGATGAATTAATATTGCTGAATATAACAACGGAACGCGTGTTCAACGTATACCCCAATCCTTTCCATTCCGGAACACTGTCCGTGCAATTGAACCATACGCCTTCAGCATCGGCAACCATACAAATAAAAGATCTGATGGGTAACATCAACTATAGCCAAAATACAAAAAGCATAGTTACTGAACTGACTCCCGGAAGCCTCAAGGCCGGCTTTTATATTCTCGAAGTATTCGATGCGACCGAAGTACACCGCGAGCGGATTATCATCGAATAATATAATCCGCCCGCCTACATTCTCCATCCTCACATCTTGCCCGCGCCCACGCCACATCGCTCTCACACCCACCCTCACGCTACCATGTATTCCTGTTCGGTTCGTTAAAAACCGGGATAATATAGTCGGGGTGATTTTAAAGCCTAGTCCATTCGCAAACTCTTCACCGGGTTAGCACGTGCTGCGCTGATGGCCTGATAGCTCACGGTAAGTATAGTCACCAATAAAGCGCCTGCTCCGGCCGATGCAAAGATCCACCAGCTCAGATCGGTGCGATAGGTATATTGTTTAAGCCAGTGGTTCATGATATACCATGCGAGTGGAATCGACACGGCCAGCGATACGCCAACCAGTATAATAAACTCCCGCGAAAGCATGGACCACAGCCGCATCACGGAAGCGCCCAGCACTTTGCGCACACCGATCTCCTTGGTGCGTTGCTCGGCAACAAAAGAAGCCAGCCCGAAAATACCCAGGCAACTGATGATGATCGCCAGCGCGGCAAACACGGTGGCCAGTGTGCCGATGCGTTCTTCGTCCATAAACTTGCGCGCATACTCATCGTTCACAAACTTAAAATCGAACGGCGTTGCAGGATCGTGACGGCGAAACACGTCCTGTATTTTACTGATAGCTTTGTGCAGGCTCATCTGTGCCGATAGCCGCATGGTAATGATCTTGACGCTGGCAGAATAATCCAGCACATAGAACGCCGGCTCCACGGGCGTGAACGGCGACTGTCGCACCATATTGCCAACGACGCCGACGACATGATACGACTTATTGTTCCAGCCGATCTCCTCGCCTATCGGTTCCTGGAGACGCATAATGGTTGCAGCCGCCTGATTGATAACCATGGCAAGCGTGTCGGTAGAAAATGTGCGTGAGAAATCGCGGCCACTGGTAACCTGCCAGCCAACGGTCTTGCCGAAGTCGTGCGTTACACCATTGGCCAGTATAAGCGGCATTTCGTCCGATCGCTTGCCCTGCCACGATATAGCCACCGTGCCGCCTGCAGCGCTCGTGATCGGATAAGACGACTCGCAGAACTCTTCCACAGCACCGGTTTCCAACAGATTGGCGCGCAATGCATCGTAGTGAGCATGAAGCTCGGGCGTATTGATCGATACTTCTATCAGGCCGTCACGATTATAGCCCGTAGGCCGGCTCCTGGCATACTCCACCTGCCGGAACACAACCATCGTACCGATGATGAGTATAACCGATACCGTAAACTGAAGCACCACCAGCACCTTACGCGGCACAGAAGCAAAACGCCCGGCGCGAAAAGTTCCCTTCAGTACCCTGACAGGCTTGAACGACGACAGATATAAAGCCGGATAGCTGCCGGCAACAAGACCCGTACAAACCACAAACACCAGGCCCGCCAGCCAGAACAACGGCTGCGACCACGGCATAACGATATGTTTACCCGCCACTACATTGAAGAACGGTAAAGTTACCTGCGCCAGGATCAGCACAATAACAAACGCCAACACCACCATCAGCAGCGACTCACTGAAGAACTGTAATACAAGCTGCATGCGCGCTGATCCGATAGCGCTGCGTATGCCGACTTCCTTTGCACGACGCTCGCTGCGGGCCGTGCTCAGGTTCATAAAGTTGATACAGGCGAGTAACAATATAAAAGCGCCGATACAACCGAACAGCCATACGAATTGAATGTTGCCGCCACTCGACACGCCGTTACGCCAGCCGGTACGCAAATGCCAGTCGCGCATGGGATGTATAAAGAACTCGGGCTTATAACCCGGAGGATTCTCTTTCTGCATGCGAATGTCTTTGATCTTTGCCGACACCGCTTCGAAGCTCACGCCGGGGTTCAGCTCCACGAAAAGCTGGTACGAGTTATCATCCCAATGATGGCGCACATCGCGTGCATAAGTATCCATGGCTTCCAGTAGCGCCCAGGGAGCGATGAAGTGAGCATTGTTAAAGGCGCTGTTCTCAGGAAAGTTTTCGTATACACCGGTTATCGTGGCGGCTTCGCGATTATCGACACGTAATATCTTATTGATGGGATCGGTCGTACCGAACATACTTTCGGCCAGATCCTGCGAGATGATGATGGCATTGGCTTCCTGTGCTTTGGGCAGTGTGCCGCGCAGCAGCCGTGTGGATAACATCTCGGCAAACCCGGGCTCGGCAAACACACCGGTGCGCGTGATCTTCTTATCGTCAATGCCCAATATAGTCTCCCGGGCAAAGGACGAAACCGCCACGCGTTTAAAATCAGAGTACTTGGTTCGCAGTTCTTCCGCCAGCGGCACGGGCATAACGGGGTAAACGCTTTTCACGGCATCGAACTGAACAAACTGCCAGCCCTGGCCGATGCGGTCGTAGTTAGTGTGGTAGCGGTTGAACGAAAGCTCGTCCCATATCCAGAGGCCGATAAGCAGCGTTACAGCCATGCCCATAGCCAGGCCGGTAATGGTTATAAAGGAATAGCCTTTGTGTTTCGCCAGGTTTCTCCAGGCGATCTTGAAATAGTTTTTTATCATGGCCGGATGGATTGAGGTTCGGGAATACACGTGCAGCGAGGCGCGGGCCCGGCGACGGCGAATAACATAAGAGAATATAAGGATCGCTACCTGGCGCCAATACCACGTGCGTGCCTGTCGAAGCGACAGCTGCTCGAGTCTGGCGTAAAAAAGCTCTTCCAGGTCGCCCTGCAGATCTTCTATCGCGGCGTTACGGCAATACCAGGCCAGCAATGCATCGGCCAGGCGCGGTGGGCGTATGCGATGACGGGCTTTCATTTGCCTAAGGCCAGTGCAGCCCTGGAGAGCTTCCACAGCTCGTCGCGTTGATCCTTCATCTGGTGCAGCGCCACTTTGCCCGTGTGCGTAACTTCAAAGAAACGCTTACGGCGCCCGCCCCGCTCCTGCGTAGGCTCACCCAGCCACGAGCGGAGGTAACCTTTTTCCTCCAGGCGGGTAATCGTAGAGTGCAGCGCACCGATACTGATCGAGCGATTGCTGCGGTTCTCCATATCCTGTTGTATCGCCACACCATACGCGTCTTCGCCCAGGCTGGCAATCGTAAGAAGTACCAGCTCTTCAAATTCACCAAGAAAGCCTTTCATAAAAAGGGTTTTAGAATGTATACGCGAAAGATAACGATATGTTTCTATTTTTAAGAGGTAATTGAATAAAAAAAAGAAAAGACCGCTTAAGTGATTCTCAAATTATCACCGGAAATGGGACACATAGATCGAATTTGTATATTGTGTTAACGTTCCTTTTAATTACACAAAGATCCTCACTTCTATGGCCTACCAACAAAAACTCGCCGACCGCATCCGCGAACTGCTCGACACCAAGCTGCCCGTGGAAGAAAAAGAAATGTTTCAGGGCCTCTGCTTTATGGTCGATGATAAGATGTGTATCTGCACCCGCGAGCATCATATACTTTGCCGCATCGGCGACAAGCAGGTGCAAATAGAGCTGGAGAAAGGAAACTGCACACAGATGATGAGCAACGGCCGCAAGATGAAAGACTATGTATTCGTAGACGACGATTACATAAAGACCAAAAAAGACCTAACGTATTGGGTCAATTTATGTCTTACATTCAATCCAAAAGCAAAGTCGTCAAAGACGAAAAAGAAGTAGATGAAGGGCCATATCCATTCAAAACCTCACGAACAACTGCTACCTTTCTGATTAAAAGAAAATCATTAATTTTACAAAACCTGTAACATACATAACACCGGTTACCCACACGCCTCTCTTCCGGATCTACTCCTGGCATGAAAACCATAAACCTTCAGTTCATCGATGCAGCGCTCGGCCCGTTGGTAGGCAGCGCCGGCGATCGCGCACAACTGGAGCATTACCAAAATCTCAACCCCGACAACGAATACCACGTCAAGGCCGTAATCGCCGAAACCCTCAAACCCCGCTTCGACAACCGCCCCGAGCGATACAGAAAAGCCGTAAGAAACGCACTGGCCTACGCGCTGCTGCAAGACGACTTCGACTTCACAACCATCTTCATCAACAACCGCATAGCCTTCGCGCCGCCGGCCACCTCACGAAACTTCTTCTTCTGGATGTGGCAGATACTCTTCCTCGAACAACCCATCCGCCTCGACTACACCCTCCGCGACGCCACGGTCATACGCGACTTCAACGAGCCGCTGCAGTGGGGACGCAATGCCTGATGCCAGTATAATATTAATCGCTGCACCGGTCGCAAAACACCCCTTCAAATCCGCATTCGCACCCGATCGTTGTTATCTTCATACAATAGTTTTGTAACACAATAGAGCAACAACCAAAATATTTATACCATGACAAAAGAAGTGTGGATCAACCTGCCCGTAAAAGACATCAATAGATCAAAGGCCTTCTTCACCGCAATCGGCTTTACAATAGATCCCAACGCCGGCGACCCTTCGGTAATGGTAAGTTTAAAGATAGGCAGTCCGAAAGTTGCCATAATGCTTTTTGACGAAAACGTATTTAAGAGCTTCACCAGCCATCCGCTAACCGACACAAGCAAGTCCAGCGAAGTGCTGATCTCGTTCGACGCCGAAAGCCGCGAAGAAATAGATCAGCTCGCAGCCAAAGTAACAGCAGCCGGCGGCACCCTTTACGGCAAACCATCCGAAGTCCAGGGCTGGATGTACGGCTTCGGCTTTACCGATCCCGACGGCCACCGCTGGAACGGCCTGTACATGGACATGAGCAAAATGCCCAAACACTAGTTTTTTTTCCTCGCCCTCGCGCTCACACTCACACTGCCCCAATACATGTGTTCCTCCCATCATCAACTCCACCCCACGTACTCACACCCCAAATCTGCCTTTCCCCTCGCTCTCACCCTCACACTGCTTCCATTAACTCCACCCCACATACTCACACCCAAATTTGCCTTCCCCCTCACATAAAACAAAAACGCTCATGGGACATCTAAGCTCTTTCACCTTTATAACCCTGAACGGCTTTTACAAAGGCCCTGATAACGATATAAGCTGGCACAGGCATGGCGGCGAAGAAGCAGAGTTTGCCGCCAAAAGCTCAGGAGGAGGCAGCACGCTTTTATTCGGCCGTGTTACATACGAGATGATGGCGAGCTTCTGGCCTACTCCGATGGCTCACGAAAGCAATCCCGCTGTGGCCGCCAATATGAATAAAGCAGAGAAGATCGTTTTCTCAAAGACACTCACCAAGGCCAGCTGGAGCAATACACAGATCATCAGCACCGACATCACAGCACAGTTGCAAAAGCTGAAGCAACAGGATAAAAACTACACCATCCTCGGCAGCGGATCCATACTCACACAACTCTCCGATGCCGGCCTTGTCGATACGTATAGCTTCATGCTCGATCCCGTGGCGATCGGAAAAGGAACCGCCATCTTCAACAACATTCAAGGCACACTGAATCTCAGATTGGTGAACTCACACGTATTCAAAAGCGGCGTGATCCTGCTGAACTACGAGCCCGCCGTTTAATTTACATATCCGTACTCAGAGAATAATCCCGGCGTCAACAGCTTTGATGTCGGCCACAAGACCGGGCATGCCCCTGCCGAAAGAATGGTCGCGTCCATCGATGCCGTGTAATACGGCTTCGGGCAACATACGTTTATAGATCAGTACATGTTCGAAAGGCACTACGGCATCTTCATAGCCGTGATAAAAATGCATCGGCACATCGGGTAGATTAGGCACTGCGTTGCGGGGCAAAGCGAACTCCGGCGCATCCCAACCGGAGCGCCCCCAAAATGGTATCGCTACCAGGAAAATGCCACTGAGCGTTATGGAAGGTTTTTCTTCAGCAAGATATTTTAACAACACCGAGCCGCCCAGCGAATGACCGATAACGATACTGCCGTCTTGCAGCATGGCGAAATGAATATCCAGCAATTGTTTCCAGTCCCGGTAAGTAGGATGATCAGGATCGTCGAGCAGCGGAAATTGCAGCGCGTATTCAGGTCCGAGCTGACGGCGCAGATAGGTTACCAGGTCATAGCTGCCCATTCCCTGGCCAGATTGCGGACCACCGCTATGCGCAAACAATACCTGCTTCATAGTGTTTAAGCGAATTATGATGGATCATAACATCCGGCTAAAAACAAACCGCATGTCCTGATCCACATAACAAAGCAACCAAAAGTAATGCAAGTAATAAAGGGCCTCTCGCGACAATCAAACAGGTTGTTTGCGACAAACGTGCCTCACGTTTGTCGCTCTTCGCTCTCGCACTGACACTCACTCTGCCCCTCTAACGTGTGTTCCCCTTATCATTAACCACCACTCCAGCTTCACACGCCAAACTCCAATTTTGCCTTTCCGCATTTAACAGTACAACTCCTCACTACTGGTGGTCGCCACTTCGTAGAAATATTGCCCTACTTTCTCGGTAACGGCTTTGAAGTAGCGCTCGCCTTTTTCAGCAGTAGCCTGTCGCGGATCGCCCACGCCGGTGTCCTGGGTAACTTTTGTCCAGCGGCGTTCGGCCCACGCCCAGCCTTCGCGTATGGCGGTGAACACGAACTTCTTCGAGGCGCCGTCACCCGCTTCATCCAGCGGCCGCACCAGGCGGGGCATGAGGTGAAGGATAACGCTGGTCTCCATTTCGCCCGCGTGATCGTCTTTGTTTACAAAGAATTCTTTCTGATCCAACGCCTGGTACCAGTTGCAGCTGCTTAAGAACATATCGGGGAATTGTAAGCCTAGCTCGCGGATCATCACCTTGAAATCATTACCGCCGTGCGAGTTCAGAATAACAAGCTTGTGAATGCCCTGCCGGTTCAGCACGGTTACGATATCGCGAAGCACGGCCAGCTGCGTGCTCGGGTTCATGTTCATATCGAGCAGCACGTCGCTTTGCCCGGTGTTTACCCCGAAGGGAATAACGGGCAATACAGTGATCCTGGCACCCTTCTCCCAGGCGATGCGTGCGGCCTCCGCGGCCATGCTCAGCCTCGATAATGTCCGTGCCGTAGGGTAAATGATAATTGTGTGCTTCACATGCGCCCCATGGCAGAATAGCCAGTGCGTATGCAGAATCTTTTACGGTCTTCCAGTTGTTTTCGGCAAGAATATACGGGCGCATAAGTAAACGTGTTTAAGGTTTACGAATGTAACACGGCGTATCCGAAAAATAAAGCTTATATACTTCAGCCTTTTACAGCCTCGGCAAACAACTCGTACGAGCGCAGGCGTGCGGCAGGATCGTAGATATGAGCGGTAACCATCACCTCGTCCACACCGGTCTTTTCACGAAACACCGCCAGTGTCTGACGGATCTTATCCGGCCCGCCTACAATCGAATAGGCCAGCATCTGCCGTACGGCCTGCTCGGTAAGATCGTCCCACAACTCATCCATCTCCTCCACTTCTACCGGTGGCGGCAGCTGACGATGGCGCCCCGTAACAACGCCCATAAAGAATTGCTGTACCGAAGTGGCCAGGCGCGCGGCTTCAGCATCCGTGTCGGCAGCGACCACGTTTATACCCGACATAACATACGGCTTCTGTAAAAAACGCGATGGCTGAAACGACTGACGATACAGATTGATCGCCTGCATAAAATAGCTCGGCGCAAAGTGGCTGGCAAAAGCATACGGCAACCCCATAGCCGCGGCTACCCGCGCGCTGTCGAGACTCGAACCCAGTATCCAGATAGGAATATCAAGACCTTCGCCGGGAATGGCCCGCACCGGGGCATTACGATTATCCGCAGAGAAGTAGCGCTGCAACGCCTGCACATCATACGGAAAGTTTTGAGCCCCTTCCATATTTGCCCCACGTATAGCCCGCGCGGTAGCCTGGTCCGTACCGGGAGCACGCCCCAGCCCGAGGTCTATACGGTTGGGATAAAGCGACGCCAGCGTACCAAACTGCTCCGCCACCACAAGTGGCGAATGGTTCGGCAACATAATCCCTCCCGACCCCACACGAATAGTAGATGTACCACCCGCAATATACCCGATCAACACCGACGTAGCCGAGCTGGCCACACCCGGACTGTTATGATGTTCCGCAAGCCAGTACCGCGTATACCCCCACTGCTCAGCAAGCCGAGCCAGCGTAAGGCTATGCTCAAAAGTATCTGCTGGAGTACGGCCCTGAGCAATCGTGGCCAAATCAAGAACCGAAAAAGCCAACCCATTGACAGGCCTGGCGGAAATCATATCGATCATCTGTGTAAAGCTTATTAAGTTATCCGCCCCACGAGCAAACACGCCGCAGGCAATCCGATCAACACCATTCCACCCGGATAGGTTCGGGCGGGAGTAATATTACATGGCAGTACACAGTCTTGACTACTTCAACTCATCCCTCACCTCCATCAGCGCAAAGCCCAACAGATTCTCCCCGTTCCAATTCGCCGGGTCTTCAATACCCGGCGCCTGAGCATCCAGCCCAATACCCCACACACCATCAAACGGACTCGCCTCAACAATAACAGCATTCCCCGTACTCAACAAAAATTGTCTCAGCGCCGGATTCTGCCCGAACTTATAAAGGTTGCCTTCTTTCACAAAAGTATACTTATACTCATCCCACTTAGCCGGGTCAAAATTCTTCACCTTCCGACCAAGCTTCTTCACCTCACCAGGATCCTGCGTACGCAATATAATTTTTAAAATATCCTGGTCATCAAACAACTCTGCCTTACGCGCCATCATCCACTGCTCCGCCGAAGAATAACGAACATCATTCGCCTCAAACGTACAAAGCCACCACTGACTGAAACAAGTCTTCGTAAGCTCCCCAGTCCTCGACGGCCGATGCCCCCAAAAGAAAAGATACTTCATCAACGGATTCCGCCTGTATTCCTCAAGCGCCCAGGAACGATCGTATAGCATAAGAAAAAATTGAACACCAAAATAAGATATACAATACACAGTACAACTAGCGCAAGATACTGTCATCAAAGTCAAACAGGGATTTGGCGCAAGTTTGTCCCGAGCACTCGGGATGCCCACCATATTGCAGTCTGTGACTGCCGTGAACTGGGCTACAGCTGGCGCAAGTCTCTACCCCGAGGCACTCGGGGGAAGACTTGTGTCTTTCATGTTGGCAGTCTCACGACTGCCGCGTACCGCACGCACCAACCGTCATCAGAACGCCACCCACCGCCCGGCTTCCTCAGAACAATTAATCGTGAATACGTAGCTGGCGCAAGTCCCTCGCGTAAGCGAAGAGCCCAGTGTGAGTGTGAGCGCGAGCGCGAAGAATTACTCCTCCCTCAACGAAACAACCGGATTCGCCTGCGCCGCCTTATAAACTTTAGCCCCGATCATAACCCCCGCCAGCAACAACACCCCCGTCGTCGTCATAACAAAAGTCATCACATTAGCCGCCTGGTAATATGCCCACAAAAGCCGCATCATAAACCCAACAAGACTCGCCCCCACCAAACAGCCCGCTACCGACGACAACACAAGGATCACAACGAACTGAATATTGGTAACCCACAAAATCTGCCGTACCGAAGCCCCGAACACCTTACGCACGCCGATCTCCTTCGTGCGCCGCGCCAGGTTGAGCGATACGGTAGAATATAAACCCGCTATCGAAAGCAGCAGCGCCACGGCAGCCAGGAAAGTAAAAATGATCAACACATTACGGCTTATATCTTCCGAAACATTCATCAGCGAGTTCATCGTCTCACCGGCGTAGGGCTTGCCCGGATAAAGCTTCGCCCACACCTGTTTCGCCGCATCGTTCACAGCCGGTAACTTATCGCCAGCCGTGCGGATGATCATTTGTTTGTATGTGGCCTCGGCTGTATAGCGCAGTATAAGCGGCTGCCGGGCATGCCACGTGCCATAGCTGTAAACATCATCGATAACACCCACGACAAATACTTTGGTAGAGTCATTCAACAGGATGGTTTTATCCAAAGCATTTTCAAGACCGGCGCTCTCCGCCAGGTTACGACTGATAATGACGGAGCCTGCACGATCGTTCTCCGATGCCGGGTTGAAGTCACGGCCTTCGGCTAACGTAAAGCCCATCGTCTTGCGATAGCCTTCGCCAACCGATAATATATCGGCTTCGATATCCAGGTTGTTGATCGTTACGGGAGCATGTGTGCGGCTGCTGAACAGGTTATCAACAGAACCCGTAACCGACACGATATCGGGCTGCTGAGCAAGGTCGTTGCGCAGCTTATCATAGTCGCGGGGTTGATCGAGCGGCAACACCAGCAGCTCTTTATGGGCAAAGCCGAAATTAAAATTCTTTTGATAAACCGAGTTCTGATAAAAAGCAATCGAGAAGAACAGCGCAAGCACAGAGAACGCAAACTGTAGCACCAGCAGCGCACGCGTAAAATAGCTGGTACCACCAAAGTCTACTTTACCCTTGAGGATCTGCGCGGGCTCGAAGCGGCTTATATATACCGCCGGATAGAAACCCGACACACCACCGGTAACCAAAGCCAGCACGACCAGGAAAACGATAATATGCGGATGCTCGCCAATAGCCATCTCCAGCTTCAGAAAGGGCCACATCGTATTCCACGCTTGCAGTAATATATCGGAGAACGCGAGCCCCAGCAGCACGGCAAAGAAACAGATCAGCACCGACTCGCCGATAAACTGGGCCATCAGCTGCAGCCGGACGCTGCCCATAACCTTGCGCAGGCCGATCTCTTTCAGGCGGCGGGCCGAGATAGCCACCAGCGTGTTGGTCAGGTTGAAGCAGGCAATCGCCAGGATCAACAGCGACATCACAACCAGCGTAAGGATAATCGCCAGCGGCGTAGCGCCGGAAGTATAGGTACCGAATGTATCGCCGACGGCATCACGACGCGCCATGCCCTCGAAAGGCTCCAGGTAAAAGCGGATAGTTTTGGATTTAGCGTTCGTCTCGTTTGCCGGCGTGGCAAAAGCCTGTAGCTGGGCCGTTAGCGCCTCGATGCGGTCTGTGCGCTCCAGCTGCACGAACAGGTTGTTATAGCTGCTCCAGAAACCACTTCCCACCGGGAACTCCCGGTTGTAGTTATCGTAATTCACAAACGCGTTTCGCTGAAAGCTGGAGTTAAAAGGCTGGTCCTTATAGATCCCGGCCACTTCATAGTCCACCACCACGCCGGAGCTGAGCTGCTGCTGCACGCTCTTACCCAGCGCATCCATTGTGCCAAACAATTTCACGCTCATACTTTCCGAAAGAAATATAGCTGCACGATTGCTCAACGCACCGGGCTTACCGGCAATAAACTCAAACGAAAAAATAGAAAAGGCAGCAGGATCTACATAGGCCAGGCTCGCATCGAAGTAATCATTGTTGCTGCGGATCTTACTGAACGAGGTCGAGAAACGAATAATATTTTTCACATCACCGGCATTCTCCCGGATCATATGTCCCAACGCTACGGGCACAGAAGCATACTGTTCTTCCTTTCCCGCAGCCTCGCGTATGGCGCCCACACGATAAACGTCGGCCACATGCGTATGCATACTATCGAAACCCGCATGGTTCACAAAGCTCAGATAAGCCACCATACTACACGCGATGGCGATGCCCATACCGAACACATTAATACCAACAAAGATCTTATTCTTAAACAGGTTCCGAAGCGAAATGAGCAGGTAGTTACGAAGGATCATACCGAAGTTTAGGAAAAAAAATTGATGCGCACCCAACCCAAGGCCAACACTATGCCAGTCCGCCAAACACCAAAAAAAACACCCAAAAACAATTTTCCCCGTCCGTTTTCACAACCAACCGCCCGAAACCGGACATTTCGCAGTCATAACCTCCGATAATCCCTCGGCAAAAAACCCGTCTGCCCCTTAAACACCCGCGTAAAATGGCTTTGATCAGCAAACCCACAAGCATACGCCACAGCCGTAAGATCAGCCCCCGGCTGCTTCACCAACCCCAACGCCCGCTCCACCTTAAGCCGCCGCATATATTCCCCCAACGTACAGCCCAAATACCTGGGAAAGAATTTTGATATCGTAACCGGGCTCACCCCTGCCACCAGCGCAAGCTCGTGCAGCGCAGGCGACGCGCTCCAGTGATCCTGTAAATACTCTGCCACGCGCGTTATCCACAACGGCTGCTTATAACTTCCGGCATCGGATAACGTGGCGAGGTCCAGCAGCAGCATGTGTATAGAGTCAGCAGAAAAAACATCGGCATGCAGCGCTTCTTTATACATCTGCAATAACACATGCGCGGCACCGGCACGTTTATTCAGGCCATGAGCCAGTGTGGCTTCCGTAAGACCGTGCTGTTGCATAAATGCAGACTCGATCTCGACATTCAGATTTTTAGAAGGGAAGCTTGTGTTGCTGTTGCGATGCAGTTCATGACTGTGATAGAACAACAGCTTGCCGGGAGAAGCCACGGTCTCGCTACTGCTGCGATGCTCGCGGTTACCGCCTTCGACAACAAAAGTAATGTGAGCATTCTCATGACAATGCCAGCCGTCGAACACACGTTCGGTATATACTGTATCCACTAAAGTTACACCTGCAGCTTGGAAAGACCGGCGATTCGTGCCCAGGTATTCCGATTTTTTTAGTCCCAGCATAGATCAACAAAACATAGCACCGAAGCAACGAAAATAACGTACGCGCCGCAAGAAACCAATCACGCAAAAACACCTTCCGCCAACGTATGTTATACCCATTATAACAACAGGTTATCTGTTATGACATTTAAATATTGGCCTGTCGTGATTCTCCATCCTAGCTTTGATATCGAAAATCCCCTCAGCAATGCAAGTATCCGAGTCTTTGAGCCAGGACAAGGCCACGCTCTCCCAACAGAACGACAAAGGTTTCCTCGACGAAACGATCAGCGTTCGCGAAATATTATTCATCATGGCCCTGGTGCTGTGTATCACACCGTGGGTCTCGCCGCCGGTGGCGCTCCTGCTCGGCATTGCCACCACGCAACTGCTGGGCCACCCGTTCGCGCAACACAACCATTCCATAACACAATACCTGCTGCAATTTTCCGTGATCGGTTTAGGCTTCGGCATCAATGCCGCTACGGCATGGAATACCGGTCTCGAAGGCGCCGAGCTTACCATCATAACAATAAGCGCCGCACTGGCGATAGGCATGGTAGTAGGACTGTTGCTACGCGTGGACTTCACAACATCGCTCCTTATCGCGTGCGGCACGGCAATCTGCGG
>Ga0247762_1000269_pt1 | contig 18690 bp, 13 predicted proteins | sample UWRJL081202R4_FD_181016 | JGI IMG/M metagenome (GOLD analysis project Ga0247762, IMG submission 181016) | Plant litter microbial communities from Arlington Agricultural Research Station in Wisconsin, United States - UWRJ-L081-202R-4 | ecosystem: Environmental > Terrestrial > Plant litter >...
TGAACAGCTCGACCGTCTCGCGGACCAGCTCGCCGCCCTTGTACAGGAGCCGCGGCGAGAGGCGGATGCCCTCCGCGTACATGTCGCGCTGCAGGCCCGGGCCGAAGCCGGTCGGGATCGGCCCGCCGATGTCGAGCCAGTGGGTGATGCTCGCCGCGAAGCCGATCAGCGTGCCGTCGTGGAAGATCGGCATGACCGCGCCGATGTCGTTGACGTGGCTGCCGCCGCGGTAGGGGTCGTTGTAGATGACGACGTCGCCGGGCGCGAAGTTCTCGGCGCCCCAGTGCTCGATCGCCATCCGCGCGTAGTACTGGTTGATGACGAAGTGCGCCGGGGCGCCCGTCGACATCGCGATCGCGTCGTGGTCGAGGTCGCGTGCCACGTCGGCGGGGGCGAGCAGCCCGATGCCGAAGTCGTTCATCTCGGCGAGCAGCGGGCTCAGCGCCGCGGCGTTGACCTTCTGCTGCATCTGCAGCGCGATGTAGCGGAACGCGTGGCGCAGCACCTCGGCCACGGTGAGGTCGATCCCGTAGCGGTCCTCGACCTCCTGGGCGCTGAGCGCCGTCGTGGTGGACAGCTCCTGCTGGGCGGACATGCTCAGACCTCCTGGATCTCGACGACGATGTCGCCGACCGTGTTGACCTCGGCCACGTCGCCGTCGCCGATGATGGCGGTGTAGCTCGGCGCCTCGACGACCGCGGGGCCGGTCAGCCGCTGCCCGGCGGCCAGGACGCCCGCGTCGTAGACCGGGACGTCCGCGTGGCGGGTCCCGGCGATGACGATGTCGCGCGCGCCCTTGGGCGCGCCCTCTTCGCGGTCCGGCAGCTCGGGCGGCAGGACGTCGCGCGCCGCCGCCTCGACCGCGCGCGTGCGCAGCGTCGACACGTAGATGTCGGCCGGCAGCGCGTAGCCGAACTGCCGGCGGTGGGCGGCGTCGAAGATCTCGCGCAGGTGCGCGAGCGGCTGCGCGTGGGTCGGGTCGACGAGGGCCTCGAGCTCCGAGCGCTGTCCCGCGTACATCCCGTCGACGCGGAACTCGAGGTGCAGGTCCTCGCGGCCGCTCGCCTGCAGCCGCGCCCCGCTCTCGCGCAGCCGCGCGAACAGCTCCTCCGCGAGCGCCTCGGTGGCGACCGCCATCACGGGCGCGACCTCCTCCTCGAAGACCCGCGCCCCGAGCAGGCCGAAGGCCGAGAAGACCCCGGCCAGCGCCGGGATGACGACGCGCGGCATCCGCAGGGTCCGGGCGATCTGGGCCGCGGCCAGCGGCCCGGCGGCGCCGTAGGCCAGCAGCCCGAACTCGCGCGGGTCGGCGCCGCGGTAGACCGTGAGCTGGCGCACGGCCTCGGCCATGTTGTTGGCCGCCAGCTCCGCGACGGCCACGGCCAGCTCGCCGGGCGTCGTGCCGAGCTGGTCGCCGAGCGCGGCGTACGCGCGCTCGGCGGCCGCGACGTCGGGCGTGATCTCGCCGCCGAGCGAGACGTCCGGGTCGAGCATGCCGAGCAGCAGGTAGGCGTCGGTGACCGTCGGCAGCGTGCCGCCCTGGCCGTAGCAGGCCGGGCCCGGGGTGCTGCCGGCGCTCTCGGGCCCGACGTTCAGCCCGCCCGCCGCGTCGAGCGACGCGATGCTGCCCCCGCCGGCGCCGATCGAGTAGATCTCGAGGACGGGGATCCCGGCCACGAGGTCGTGCTCGAGCTCGAGCTCGCGCCGGACCGAGGCGCGGCCCTGGGCGACGACGGCGACGTCGGTGCTCGTCCCGCCCATGTCGAAGCCGACGAGGTTCGGGAAGCCCAGGCGCCGCGAGTACATCTCGGCGCCCATGACCCCGCCGACCGGCCCGCTGTTGAGCGTCGTGACCGGCCGGGCGGTCGCCTGCTCCGGGGCGGCCAGGCCGCCGTCGTTGGTCATGAACATCAGCGGCGCCGCGTGGCCGGCCGCCGCCAGGCGCGCCTCGAGGTCCGACGTGTAGGTGTCCATCAACGGCTGGGCGTAGGCGTTGAGGACGCAGGTCGAGAAGCGGCTGTACTCGCGCGGGAACGGCGCGACGCCGGACGACGTGCTGACGCTCAGCTGCGGGAAGCGCTCGCGGACGAGGGCGGCGGCGCGCTGCTCGTGCCCGGGGTGCTTGTAGGAGTGCAGGAAGCAGACGGCGATGCTCTCGCAGCCGTCCTCGACCAGCCGGCCGACCTCGTCCAGGAGGTGCGCCTCGTCGAGCTCGATGACGGTGCCGCCGCCGGCCATGACCCGCTCGGGCACGGTGCGCCGGCGGTGGCGCTCGACGATCGGGCGCAGCTCGTGGGGCCGCCGGTAGCGCGGGTCGATCAGCGAGTCCTCCCACGGCCGCCACCCGCGGCCCATGTCGAGCACGTCGCGGTAGCCCTTGGTGGTGATCAGGCCGACCTGGGCGCCGCGCCGGGTCAGGATCGCGTTCAGCGCGACGGTCGTCCCGTGGACGATCCGCCCGACCTCGCGGTCGCCGATGTCCGCCTTGTCGAGCGCGTTGAGCGTCCCGCTGGGAAGGTCGTCGTAGGTGGTCAGGGACTTGGTGGCGACGAGCACGCGGTCGCCGTCCGCGACGACCAGGTCGGTGAACGTCCCACCGGTGTCGATGCCGATCTGCAAGGTCAACGTCTCTCTCCTCCTGAGGGTTCCGTCGGGTACGTCTTGGTGGGGTCTAGAAGCAGCCGACGTGCTGGCCGCCGTCGGCGGCGATCACGGTGCCGTTGGTCCAGCGGCTCTCCTCGGAGAGCAGGAACAGCGCGACGCGGGCCATGTCGTCGGGCAGCGCGATCTGGTTCATCGGCGAGTAGGCCGCGACCTCGGCCTGTGCCTCGGGCGTCGGCAGCCACGCGTCGTACATCTCGGTCTTGGTGCTGCCGGGCGCGATCGCGTTGACGCGGACGCCCAGGCCGGAGTACTCGAGCGCCACGCTCTTGGTCATCCCGATCACGCCCCACTTCGAGGCGATGTACTCGGAGATGTTCGGCATGCCGATGATGCCGCCGACCGAGCTGACGTTGACGATCGACCCGCCGCCCGAGGCGAGCATCGCCGGGACCTGGTGCTTCATGGAGTAGTAGATGCCCATCAGGTTGACGTCGATGACGCGGCGGGCGTACTCGCTGTCGGTGTCGACGATCGGCTTGCCCTCGCCGCCGAGCGCGGCGTTGTTCAGGGCGCCGTCGAGGCGGCCGAAGCGGTCGACGGTCGCCGCGATCGCGGCGGCCACGGAGGCCTCGTCGCTGACGTCGAGGTCGACCGCGAGCGCGTCGTGGCCGTCGGCCTCGAGCTCGGCGACGAGCTGGTCGATCCGGTCGCGGCGGCGCGCGCCCACGGCGACGCTCGCGCCCTCGGCGGCGAAGCGCCGCGCCGCGGCCTCGCCGATGCCGCCGGAGGCGCCCGTGACGAAGACGACCTTGTCCTCGAGGCGCCGGGCGCTGATCGTCACCGGCTCCGGTGTGTGGTTGGGATGCGCCGTGGACACGACCGCCATCACCGCTCCTTCTCTCCTGGATGTCATTGAGCGCTAACAGCGGTCAGCGCCTCCTGCTCGGTCGTACCCTCCCACGTCCGAGGCAAAGATGTCAAGCGCGACTAACATCAGTTTCGCGGGCACGGGAGCGCTGTCCCCTGGAGTGGCAAGGCGTCGCCCGACAAGCGCGTCAACGCGGTCTCTCGCGGCTCTGGCCACGGGCGAGGGGACGACGGCGCACGCCGACGTCCTCCGGCGGTCACGCGTGCGTCAGGCTGAGGGAGCCGACGCGCCGTCGACCCCGAGCGTGGCGAGGGCCACGGCCCGCAGGTCCGCCTCGAAGTCCGGCATCGACCGCAGGCGCCCGGTGCGGACGCAGTCGTCGATCACGGTCCGCGTGACGTTGACGCGCACCGCGGCCTGCTGGCTCTCGAGATCGGGACGTGCCTCGAGCAGCCAGCGCTGCCACTCCGCGAGGGTCTCGGACTCCGCGCGCTGGAGGCGCTCCCGCACCTCCGCCGGCAGGAACAGGCGCTCGGTCAGCGAGAGGGAGACGAGCTCGGGGTACTCCGCGGCCAGGCTCGCGTAGCTGGAGATCAGCCGGTGGACGACGCGGTCGGCGCGCGGCTCGCGCTCCAGCGCGCGCAGCGTCTCGAGCGCGCGCCACTCGCTGAACCGGGTCGCGGCCGCGATCAGGATGTCGGCCTTGTTGTCGAAGTACCGGTACAGCGCCGGCCCCACCAGCCCGACCTCGTGCCCGATGTCGTCGATGCTGACGCCGGCGTAGCCGCTGCGGCGGAAGGCGTGCGCCGACGCCGCGATGAGCTGCTCGCGCCGGGAGCCGGGCGTGCGCCGGGTCGGCGCGGGCCGCGCCGCGGCGGCCTCGGGCTCGGGGGTGGTCGACATGATCACCCGCTGCGCCGCCTCGACCAGCTCGTGCACGAGCTGGGCGCGCGAGATCGTGACGTCGAAGTAGGAGGAGCTGCTGACGACGCTGCCGAGGGTCCACGCGCGGAACATCGTGGCGTCGTCCCGAGGGTCGAGGTCCGGCCGGAAGGGCGCGACGATCAGCGCGATGTAGTCCCGGGCGAGCGCCACCGTGCGCTTGCGGATCAGCGCGTACTCGGCGTCCTGCAGGTGGCGTGCCTCCCGCTGCCAGAGCACCGAGAGCCGCCGGCTGTCCATGTGGACCTCGGTGAGCGCGGTGAGCCGCTGCACGGGGGAGGAGTCGTCGTCCTCCGCGCCGAGGCGCTCGATCAGCTCGATCACCGGCCCCTGCTGGGCGTGGACGACCTGGGCCAGCAGCGCCTGCTTGTTGTCGAAGTGCCGGTAGATCGCCCGCGGGGTGATCCCGGCGGCCTCCGCGATGTCCTCCATCTTGACCGACTGGTAGCCCCGCGCGGCGAACAGCTCGCCGGCTCTCGCCGCGATCTGCGCGCCGCGGTCCCGGGGACGTCGCGAGGGTGGTTTGACGTCGGCGGCGCTCACGGAGCCCGCCGATGCTACCGGAGCGCCACCGGCCTAGGACTGGGAGAACTCGGGCTTGCGCCGCTCGAACGCGGCGTTGCGCGCCTCGAGCGAGTCGGGGTGGGCCGTCAGCCGCACCGTGATGCGCTGCTCGGCCTCGTAGCCCGCCTTGAGGTCCATGTTGTACTCGATGGTGTTCAGCGACTCCTTCGCGTGGCGCAGGACGGCGCGGCTGTGGACCGCCATCCGCTCGGCGATCTCGAGCGCGGTGTCCAGCAGCTCGTCCTGCGGCACGACCGCGTAGATCCCGCCGTAGGGCAGGAGCTCCTCGGCGGTGGCGGTGCCGGCGGTGAAGTACAGCGTCCGCATCAGGTGCTCGGGCGCCAGGCGCCGCATGTGCTTCGCGCCGCCCGCGACGCCGATGCTGACCTCCGGGACGCCGAGACGCGTGCCCGCGGCGCACACGATCGTGTCGCAGCACGCGGCGAGCGCGACGCCGGTGCCGACCGCGACGCCGTGGACGGCCGCGACGATCGGCACGGGGCAGTCGTACACGGACGCGAACGCGTTGCGGACCAGCCGCTGCTGCCCGGGCGCGTTCTCCGGCGTCAGGTTCTTGAACTCGAGGAAGTCGTGGCCGGCGCAGAAGTGCGGCCCCTCGCCGCGCAGGACGATGACGCGGACGCGGGGGAGGAACTCGTCGAGCCGACCGAAGAGCGCGGTGATCTCGTGGCACATCTCGGTGTCCACGGCGTTGACCGGCGGGCGGTTGAACGACACGACCGCGATCGCGCCGCGGTCGTCGATGTCGAGGTACCGGAACTCCGTGCGCTCGGCGCTCGCCGTCGCGTCGGTCATGTCGTGCTCCTTGTCGGGTGCGTCTGCATTGGTCTATCGATGTTCATTTCCATGGAGGCGCTGAAAGTGCGCTTCTGCGGCTCAGCATATGTCTCTCTAAGTCATTTTGTCAATCAACGCTAACTCTACGCGGCGGTGAGATCAGCCGACGGAGCACCGTCGGCCACGCGCCCTGGGCGTAGATCGCGAGCGCCACGAGCGTGAGGCCGCCGGTGAGGATCGAGCTCCAGCCCTCGCCGAGCCCGAGCGTGGTCGGCAGCGTGAGGCCCAGCGCCAGCAGGACCGCGCCCAGCGCGCACCCCACGAACGTGCCGCGGCCGCCGAGCAGGCTCGCCCCGCCGACGATCGGCGCGGCGATCGCGAGCAGCGTGTACTGGTTGCCGACCGTCGGGTCGCCGACGCCGACCGGTCCGGCGGCGATCACGCCGGCGACGCCCGCCAGCGCCGCGCACAGCACGTAGCTGACCCGGCGCAGCCGCGGCGCGTCGACGCCGAGCCGGTAGGCGAACTGGGCGTCGAGGCCGACGGCGCGCAGCCGGAGGCCGGCGCCGGTCGACCGCAGCAGCCGGTCGGCGACGACGAAGGCGACGAGCAGCACCAGCAGCGGGAGCGGGAAGATCCACACCTGGCGGATCAGCAGGCTCGTCAGGTCGGCCGCGATGACGCCGTCGGCCGTCGGGCGCAGCGTCAGGGCGACGCCCTGCAGCAGGCCGAGCGTCGCGATCGTCGCGATCACCGGCGAGACGTGCAGGCGCTCGATGAGCACCGAGTTGCCGGCCCCGGCCAAGGCCCCGACGCCCAGGCCGATCGCGACCGCGAGGGCGAGCGCCACCGCCGTCGCGCCGCTCTGGACCCAGAACGAGAGCAGGCAGACGGCCACGCTCATCGTCCCGCCGACCGAGATGTCGATGCCGCCGATGAACATGACGACGAACTGCGCCGCCGCGATCGCCGCCAGCGGCGACGCCAGCAGCAGCAGGTTGTAGAGGCCGGCCGTGGTGAGGAACGTGCTCTCCCGGCTCTGCACGTAGGCGCCGAGCAGGACGAGCACGACCGACAGCAGCGCGAGCCGGGAGGACTCCGGGTGGGCGGCGAGCGCGGCGCGCACCCGCGACCCGGCCGAAGGCCTCTGGGCGGCGGCCGCCTCGGTCGCGGCGTCCTCCGCGGCGCTCGCGTGGCCGGTGAACGCGTGGACGATCCGCGTCTCCGACGCGGTGTCGCGGTCGAGCGTCGCCACGATCCGGCCGCGCGAGAGGACGATGACCCGGTCGCACAGGCCCGCGAGCTCCGCCGCGTCGGAGGAGACGACCGCCACCGCCAGGCCCGCCTCGGCGCGCTCGCGGAGCATGCGGTAGATGTCCAGCCGCGAGCGGACGTCGACGCCCTGGGTCGGCTCGTCGCAGAGCAGCACCCGCGGCCCGGTCTCGAGCACCTTGCCCAGCGCCACCTTCTGCTGGTTGCCGCCCGACAGCGAGGTCATCGGCTCCTCGGGCGAGCCCAGCCGGACGCCGTAGCGCTCGACGCTCGCCCGCACCCGCTCGTCCTCGCGGCGCCGGGTGATCACGCCGCCCCGCGACAGCTCGCCCAGGACGCCGAGGACGAGGTTCTCGCGGATCGGCAGCGTCTGGTGCAGCGACGCGTTGCGCCGGTCGGAGGACAGGTAGGCGATGCCGGCCGACCAGGCCTGGTCGAAGCTCGCGACGGCGCGCCCGTCGAGGGTCAGCGTGCCGCGCGGGTCGTCGATGGCGGCGAGGCCCTCCAGCAGCGGCAACTGGCCGTTGCCGTCGGCGCCCGCGATCCCGAGGATCTCCCCGCGCCGCAGCTGGACGTCGACGGGCCCGAAGCCGGGACCGGCGAGCGCGCGGGCGTCCAGGACCACGTCGCCGACCGTGCCGGCCGGCTCGGGGAACTCGATCTCGATGCTGCGGCCGGCCATCAGCTCGACGAGGCCGGCCTGGTCGATCGCCGCCGGGTCGTGGGTGCCGCGGTACTGGCCGTCGCGCAGGACCGAGATCCGGTCGGCGACGCGGAAGACCTCCGACAGGCGATGGGTGACCAGCAGGACCGCGCAGCCGTCCGCGGCGGCGTCGCGCATCAGCCCCAGCGCGACGTCGACGCCGGCGGCGTCGAGCGCCGAGGTCGCCTCGTCGAGCAGCAGCACGGCGGGGCGGGCCATCATCGCGCGGGCGATCTCCAGCAGCTGGCGGTCGGCGGCCGAGAGCCCGCCGGCCGGCGCCTCGGGGGCCATCCGGCGCAGGCCGAACGCCGCCAGGCGCTCGCGCGCCCAGCCGTCGACGTCGCGGTAGGCGGGGCGGCCGCCGGGCGGCGTGCCGAGCAGGAGGTTCTGGGCGATCGTGAGGTCGGGGATCACCGAGCCGTCCTGGAACACGGTCAGCGCGCCGTGGCCCTGGGACTCCTGCGGCGTGTGGCGCCGGCAGGTCGCGCCGCCGATCGCGACGCTGCCGGTGTCCGGGGCGACGGTTCCGCTGACGATGCCGACCAGGGTCGACTTGCCGGAGCCGTTCTCCCCGACCAGGGCGTGGACCTCGCCGGGGACGAGCTCGAGCGTGACCGAGGCCAGCGCCTGGACGACGCCGTAGCGCTTGGAGACGTCGGCCACCCGCAGGGCCGGCCCCGCCGCCGAGGCGGCGGCGGGGCTCGGCGGGGCGGTGCCGACCGGGGTCGTGCGGTTCGACACGGCGGCGCCCCTACTTGCCGGCGAGCATCTTGTCGGCGAGCGCGTCGGGCACCAGCGTCTGGCCCGGGTACTCCGCCGGCTTGGCCGTGTCGCAGTCGGCGCTCGTCGCCGCCGAGAAGGGCAGCGGGAAGATGACGGCCTTCGGCACCGTCTGCCCGTCGAGGGCCTGGACGGCGGCGTCGACCGAGACCCGCGCGGCCCAGTTCGCCGAGTTGGAGAAGTACAGCGGGTAGGGGTGCTCCTCGCGCTGGCACGCGGTCGCGTTGCTCTGCGTGCTCGTGATGATCGGCGGCACGTCCTTGCCGGCCTTGCGGTAGGCGTTGACGATGCTCGGCACCGTGTTGGCGTACGTGTAGAGGATCGCCTTGACCGGCTTGCCGGACGCGATCAGCGCCGACGCGGCCTTCTGCGTGCCGGCCGCGGTGTAGTTGGTCGCGCTGCTGAACGCCACCGACACGCCCGCCTTGTCGATGCAGCCCTTCATCTTGATGTCGCTCGGGAAGGCGGGGAGGCCGCCCAGGAACGCCACCGGCCCGTTCGACGACGTCACCTTCTTGACCGTCTCGGCCATGGCCGTGCCGCTCTCGCAGAGGTCGTACTGCACGCGCGTCGTGTAGCTGTTGGCCGGCGCGTCCTCCATGGCGCCGACGTAGGTGGAGATCTTGACGCCCTGGCGCTGCGCCGCGGCGTAGGCCGCGTTGGCCGCCTGGCCGAACTCGTTGATGGTGACGATCGCCTTGGCGCCCTTGGCGATCATCGTCCGCAGGTTGGCCTGGTAGGTGGCGAGGTCGTAGTTGGCGTCGGTGTAGATGTACTTGCCCACCTCGCGGTGCGTGAGCGCCTGGAGGATCACGTTCATCTTGGTGAACTGCCGCCAGGTGTTGCCGCCGAACGGGTCGGCGTGGCCGAGCGTGACGGGGCCGTCGCCGATCGTGCACGACGTCGCCTTCCAGCACTCGAAGGCCTTGTCGAGCTGGGCGGGCGTGAGCGTCTGCGCGGCCCGGGCGAGCGCGTCGCGCATCAGCGGCGGCAGCGACGACGCCTTGATGTCGTGGCTGCGCAGCGCCGCGTCGACGGTGGCCTGCAGCTGCGCGTCGGACACCTTCGGCGCGGCGGCGCCGGAGGCGCTCTTGGCGCCGGCCGCCGCGGTGCTGCTCGACGAGTCCGACCCGCCGCAGCCGGCGATGGCCGCGGCCGCGAGCGCCGCGGCCGCCGCGCCGCCGGCGCTCCTTCTCATGAACGACATCTGCGTCTCCTCCTGTGGATGCTGGAACCCTGCTGTGCGCTGAGCGAAGTGATGCGGGATCAGGCGCCGGCCCGCCGCAGCGCGCGGCTGAGCTCGGCCCGGTGGCGGACGGCGTGGATGAGCGCCAGCCCGCCGACGAGGACGACGCCCTGGGCGATCATGCGGCCGCCCTCCGAGAGGCCGCGCACGCGCAGGTCGAAGTCGAGGACCTCGATGAAGATCGCGCCCATCAGCGTCGCGACCGGGCTCACGCGCCCGCCGGTCAGCGCCGCCCCGCCGAGCACGACCGCGACCACGCTGGTCAGCAGGTAGGGCTGGCCGAGGGTCAGGTCGGGCGTGCCGGTCTGGCCGGCGGCGAGGATGCCGCCGGCGCCGTAGACGAGCGCGGCGAGGACGTAGGCGGCGACGCGGTAGCGCCCGGCGCGGATGCCGGTCAGCGTCGCTGCGCGCTCGGCCGTGCTGCCCGCGACGAGCCGGCGCCCGGCGACGACGCGGTGCAGGAAGAACGTGGCCAGCGCCGCCAGCGCGACCGCGGCGAGCAGGATGATGCTCAGGCCGCCGACGTCGGCGGTGGTCCACGACGCGAGGTTGCCGGGCACCTGCTGCACCGGGGGGACGGCGCCGCGGTAGACCTGCGTGACGCCGAGCACGAGCTGGCCGACCGCGAGCGTGACGACGAGCGAGCTCATCCGCAGGCGCTCGACCAGGAGGCCGTTGACGAGGCCGATCGCGACGCACGCGACGGCGCAGACCGCGATCGCTCCGAGCAGCTTGTCGCCCTGCCCCTCGGACTGCTTGAGCACGATCGCGCCCATCAGCGTCATCGTCGAGGGCAGGCTGAGGTCGATCCCGCCGGCGCTGATCACGAACGCCTGGCCGACGGCGACGAGCACGAGGATCCCGACCAGCGGGGTGAGCGTCGAGAGCGTGCTCTGCGCGAAGAACTGGCCGGTGACGAACAGCTGGGAGACCACGAGCAGCGCCAGCACGACGCCGCTGATCAGCAGCGTCGGCGTCACCCGGAGCGCGCCCGTGACGCGTCGCCGGTCCTCGTTGGTGTCGATCTGGGCTGCGCTCATCTCTCCGTCCCACCGCCGATGTCACTGGTCGCTAACAAAAAGGCTCTTGTCGGCGTGGGCGAACTTCCCAGATTGACGCGGCCGCTGTCAAGGACGGCTAACGGAAAATGATGTCTGAACGTCCTTTTAGGCCGGGAATAAAAGGCGTTTCGAGTATCGAAGTCATCGACTCCTAGCTCGATTTCGAGGCCTCGGCGCCCTCATGGGCCCGGCCGAAGGTCGTCAATCGCTCACGCATCGTGGGGCCGTCGTCCGCCTCGGGCGGCCACGATCCACGCCCTGATGTCGCGGGCGATGCCAGATCTGCGCCAAGACCGTCGCCGAGCCTTCACCACCCGTTCGGGTCAACCGATACCAGTGGACATGCGCTCTGCTCCGGACGACAACGACAGGTCGCTCGCCGAGGGCGAGCGGCTGGCCGCCGTTCGGGACGTCCTGACGGCGGACAAGGGGCCGGGTGGCGCGTTCGACCGCCTGACGGCCGCGGCCGCGGAGCTGCTCGGCGTCGGGGTGTCCCTCGTCTCGCTGGTCGACGAGGACCATCAGACGTTCGCCGGCGCCACGGGCCTCGCCCATCCGTGGTCGGACGTGCGCGAGACGCCGCTGTCGCACTCGTTCTGCCGCCACATCGTCGAGTCCGGCGCCTCGCTCGTGGTGGAGGACGCCCTCCTCCACCCGCTCGTCTCGGACAACCTCGCGATTCGCGACCTCGACGTGCGCGCCTACGCGGGAGTCCCGGTCTGCCTGGCGGACGGGCACGTCCTGGGGGCCCTCTGCGCGATCGAGGCGCGACCCCGGCGCTGGTCGGCGGCCGAGCTGCGCGTCCTCGAGGACCTGGCGGTCGTCGCCGGGGAGCTGGCCGAGCTGCGCCGCAGGACGGCGCGGATGGACCTGCGCGACCCGCTGACCGGCCTGGTCAGCCGCGATCTCTTCGAGGAGCTCGTCACGGAGGCGCTCCGTCGCGGGACGCCGGACCGGCGCGACCTGGCGGTCGTGGCCGTCGGCCTCGACGGCTTCCGCCTCGTCAACGAGGCGCTCGGGCACCGCGGCGGCGACGAGGTCCTGCGGCAGGTCGCGGGCCGGATCGCGGGCGCGGTGCGCGACGACGATCGCGTTACGCGCGTCGCGGGCGACGAGTTCCTGGTGATGGTCCAGCGCGCGAGGAGCGGTGCGGAGATCCGCGCGCTCGCGGAGCGCGTGCGCCGTGCCATCGGCGACGAGGTGTTCACGGTGGACGGCGAGCACCACGCGGTCTCGGCGACGCTGGGCGTCGCGGTGCCGGAAGCGGACGCCTGCGCGGCCGAGCTCATGGCCGCGGCGCTCGACGACCTCGCACGCGAGAAGGCGGGATCGGGGACGGCGGTCCCGAGCTTCCCGACGCGCGTCGTCGCCGGCCGCCGCCTGCGTCTGCGCAGCGCGATCGGCGGCGCCGTCGAGCGCGGCGAGCTGTCGATCGCCTACCAGCCGCTGATCGCGCTGACCCGCGGCCGGCGCACGATCGGCTACGAGGCGCTGCTGCGCTGGGAGCATCCCGAGCTCGGGACGGTCAGCCCGGCGGACTTCATCCCGGCGGCCGAGCGCTTCGGCGACATCGTGCCGATCGGCGAATGGGTGCTGCGCACGGGCTGCGAGCAGCTGGCGCGCTGGCGGGCCGAGCGGGACCCTGACCTCGCGCTGTCGGTCAACGTCGCCCCGATCCAGCTGGCCTCCGCGGCGTTCGCGCCCACGGTGGCGCGGGTCCTCCACGAGACCGGCGTGCCCGCCTCGGCGCTCGAGCTCGAGATCACCGAGCGCACCCTCATCGACGGCCGCGACGTGCACGCCCACAGCCTCGGCGCGCTGCGGCGCCTCGGGGTCCGCCTGGCGGTGGACGACTTCGGCACCGGCTTCTCGGCGCTCAGCGTGCTGACGCGCTTCGAGCTCGACACGCTCAAGATCGATCGGTCGTTCGTCGCCCAGATGGCGTGCGAGCGCCGGTCGGCGACGCTGGTCCAGGCGATCATCGCGATGGCCGACAGCCTCGGGATGACGACCGTGGCCGAGGGCGTCGAGACCGCGAGCCAGGCGGCGCGGCTGGAGGCGCTCGGGTGCCCGGTCGGGCAGGGCTACTTCTTCGGCCGGCCCGCGCCGGCCGAGGCGGTGCCGCCCCCGCACGCGGCCGTCGCATGAGGCACGCCCCTGCCGACCGCCGGGATCTCGTGCGCTCGGCGACCTACATCTACGTCGGCGCGACCGTCGTGGAGTTCCTGGAGTCCGTCGTGCCCGGCGGCGGCCAGAGCTTCTCGCTGGTTCCCGGCGTGGCGTGCCTCGCGGCGATCGCGCTGTTGACGATGTTCGGCGATCGGCTGCCCATCGGGCTGCTGGCGATGTTCGGGCCGCTGGGCGTCGCGCTCATCGGGGTGGCGCTGACGACGACCTCGGCTCCCGGCGACGGCGCCGTGCTGTACATGTGGCCGGTCCTGTGGACCGCGGCGTTCTTCGGGACGCGTGGCGCCGTCGGCATCATCGCGATCGTCGCGCTCGTCCACGGGATCGTGGTGCTCCGGCTGCCGAATGAGGCCACGAACCTCGATCGGTGGATCGACGTCGTCGTCGCGACGACCGTCGTGGCGCTCGTGGTGCGGACGCTCGCCGCACGCAACGAGCGGCTCGTCGCGCGGCTCGCCACCGAGGCGCGCGTCGATCCGCTGACGGGGCTGCTGAACCGGCGCGGGCTGGACGAGCACGTGGCGATGGAGGAGGCGCGCGCCCGGCGGGACGGCACGCCGCTGGCGGTGGCGATGTTCGACCTCGACCACTTCAAGGACGTGAACGACCGCTTCGGCCACGACGCCGGAGACGCGGTGCTGTCGTGGATGGGCATGCTGCTGCACGAGCACGCCCGCGGCTCGGACGTGGTGGCGCGGGCGGGCGGGGAGGAGTTCGTCGTCGTCCTGCCACGCGCCGACGCCGGCGACGCGCAGGCCTTCGCCGAGCGCGTGCGCTGTGCGGTGAGATCCGGCCGCGCCCCGGCGGACGTCGAGCTGACGGTGAGCGCGGGCGTGGCGGGCGGCGTGGCTCCCGTGGACGTCGCCGTGTTGGTGGACGCCGCCGATCAGGCCCTCTATCGGGCCAAGCGCGCGGGTCGCGACCGCACCGAGAGCGTGGGCCTGGTGCCGTCGCCGGCGCACCAGTGACGGCTCGCGCCCGCACGCCTGGCCCGGGAGGTCTCCCCGGCGAGCCGCGCGTCGCGGGCGCCTGCGGTCGCGCCGCCTAGATCCACCCCCGGTCCTTGGCCAGGAGCACCGCCTGCGAGCGGTCAGAGACCCCGAGCTTCTTGTAGACGCCATGGCAGTGGGAGCGGATGGTGCTCGGCGAGAGGTCGCTCTGCGCCGCGATCCCCTTGTAGGTGAGGCCGGCGGCGAGCCCGCGCAGGGCGAGCGTCTCGGCCTTGGTGAGCGGTGAGGGCTCGGTGGCGCGGGCCAGCTCGGGAGCGGGACGCGACATGTCGAACATCACCGTGCGCAGCTGGTCGGAGGTCAGCCCGGCGGCGGTCGCCGCGTGCTCCATCAGCTTGGGGTCGACCGGCTGGGCGTGCGCGTAGTGGGCGATCATGTCGGCGAGCCGCAGGACCGCCGCCGGCCCTTCGGCGACCGGGGAGTGATGGGCCTCGACGATCGTCGCGATCGCGTCGGGCACGCCCCAGCGACGGACGATCACGCCGCCGACCGTGGCGTGGTCGAGGCCGAGCCGGCGCTGCTCCTGGAGGACGCGGGCGTCCGGGGTCTGCGCGTCGGCGTGGACGTCGCCGGGGTAGCCGGGGTAGGCCTGCTCGAGCACGAGCTTGCCGACGTCGTGCAGGAGCGCCGCGATCATCAGCGCGTCGCCGTCGTCGCGCCGGCGGGCGCGGACGATGAGGTCGGTCGCGCGCTGGGTGGCGACCGCGTGCAGGCGGAGGTGCTCGGGCGGCTGCCGCCAGCCCGAGACGTACTGGAAGTAGTCGATCGTCGAGCGCCCGGCGACGATCTGCGCCAGGCGCTCGGCGCCCAGGACGGTGACGGCCGCGGGGACGCCCAGGACGTCGGTGCCCGTCTCGGCGCGGGCCTCGCGCAGGACGGCCACGCACAGCGCCGGATCGGCCTCGACGATCTCGACGAGCTTGGCCAGGGAGCCGCCGGCCGTCGCGGCCGCCCGGATCCGGGTCACCGACTCGCGCAGCACCGGCAGGCGCATCACGCGCTCGATCCCGGGGCCGATCCCGCGCGGGCGCCCGCGGTTCTGGCGGTTTGGCGCGGGGGCGGCCGGTCGCCGGTCCGCCCGGACGAAGCGCGGCGGGCCCTGGGCGTCGAGGTGGCGCAGGAGCGCCTCGACCGCGACGGGGTCGAACTGCGTGCCGGCGCCGGCCTCGAGCTCGCGGCGCGCGTCCTCGTCGTCCAGCGCGCGCCGGTAGGAGCGGTCGGAGGTCATCGCGTGCCATGCGTCGGCGACGGCGATGATCCGCGCGGCGTCGGGGATGTCCTCGCCGGCGAGCCCGTCCGGGTAGCCCGTCCCGTCCCACCGCTCGTGGTGGGCGCGCACGGCGGCGGCCACCTCCTGGGTGCCGGGGAGCAGCGCGACGACCTCGGCGCCCCACTCCGGATGGCGGCGCATGACCTCCCACTCCGAGGGCGTCAGCGGGCCGGGCTTGTTGAGGATGACGTCCGGGATCCCGACCTTGCCGATGTCGTGCAGGCGCGCGCCCGCGTCGAGCACGACGCGGGCGGGCTCGTCGAGCCCCAGGCGCCGGCCCATCGCCGCGCAGAGCGCGACGACGTCGTCGGCGTGGTCGGCCGTGTACCCGTCCCCGAGGTGCTGGAGCCGGGCGAGGGCGGGGACCGCCATCCACCACGAGGCGGCGTCCGCGGTCGGGGCGTCCCGCCCCGCGAGGGGGTCTGCTGCTGCTTGCGCCATCTGATCTCTCCCACGTTCCTGCCCGGCACCGGTGAGCTGATGCGCCGGGACGTGGAGCGATGGGTCACCGGTTCTCTATGGTGGCAAACCCCCTAGCGATCAGAAGGTCGATGCCGATCTTGGCCATGTCCGCGCATCCCTGCCCATCGCTGCGCTCGATCTGGCGCGGGCGCGGCTCTCGGAGCCCCCGCTGCGGCCGACGACGCGCGCCGGCCGTGACGCTCACGGCGGCGTGGTCGCGGCGGGCTTGTCGGCGATGATCAGCAGCCGGTCGCCGGCGTGCAGCTCGAGGTGCCCGCTGGGTTGCAGCGCGGTGCCGCCGCGCAGGACGAGCGTGACCCACGCGTCGTCGGCCAGCGGGAGGTCGTCCAGGCGGGAGCCTTCCCAGTCGGTGCCGGCCTCGACGGTGTGCTCGTGGACGTCGGGGGGCTCGTCGCCGACGCGCAGGCGCAGCTCCCACGGCAGGCGCTCGCGTTCGCGCATCGGGATGCGCAGCCGGGTGGCGACCCAGGGGACGAGGGTGCCCTGGCCCAGCACGGAGACGAGCACGACGACGAAGACGATCCCGTACAGGCGCTGGCCGTCGTCGACGTGGCCGATGAGGCCGAAGGCGGCGAGCAGGACGGGGACCGCGCCCTTGAGGCCGCTCCAGGCGATGAACGCCTTCTCGTTGCGGTCGAGGTCCGCGCGCGCGAGGGTGGCGGCGACGACGAGCGGCCGGACGACGAGCCCGAGCACGGCGGCGATCGCGAGGCCCTGCAGCCAGTCGCGGGCGCTCAAGGACCCCAGGTCGATCGTGAGGCCGAGCGCGACGAAGACCACCAGCTCGGCCAGCGAGGCCAGCGAGGTCTGGAAGCGCTCGATCTCGCCCTTGAAGGGCATCCGCGCGTCGCCGATCTTCATCCCCAGCAGGAAGACGGCCAGGAAGCCGGAGCCGTGGGCGAGCGTCGTGAGGCCGTACAGCGAGGCGGCGGCGACGAGCGCGAGCACGGGGTAGAGGCTCTCGCTGGGCAGCCGCATCGTGCGGATGGCCGGGATCAGGACGCGCGCGCCGATCAGGCCGAACGCGGCGCCGACGACCATCTCCACCAGGAACTCACGGCCGATGACCCAGGCGGTCGCGTCGTCGTGGGTGGCCAGCTCGATCATCCCCAGCATCAGCGCGATGCCGGCGGGGTCGTTGATGCCGGCCTCGCCCTCGAGGATGGTCCCGGTGCGCCCGCGCAGCTCGCGGCGCCCGAGCACGGCGAAGGTCACCGCCGGGTCGGTCGGGGCGATCGCCGCGCCGACCAGGCCCGCCAGCGTCCAGTCCAGCCCCAGGGCGTAGTGGATGAAGACCGCGATCAGCCCGGCGGTCGCGAAGGTCCCGATCAACCCCACCGACAACACCGGTCCGGCGGACTCGCGCAGCCGTCGCCACCCGATCTCCATCCCGCCGTTGAGCAGGATGACGATCAGCGCGACGACCGCGATCCGCTCGACCGTGCGGATCTCGATGTCGTCGTACAGCGACGGCCAGAGGTCGGAGACCGCCGCGGCGGCGATCAGGAAGATCGCGGGCGCGGGGATCGGGATGTGGTCGGTGATCCGGGTCGACAGCGCGGCGAGCGTGAAGCCGCCTGCGATGACGAGGACCAGCGTGGCGTAGTCGGTGATCTCGGGCATGGGTCAGCGTGTTGCCGACCAGGCTTCCCGGCGCACCGCGATCGAACCTATCAGCAGAGCTCGTCGAGCAGGTCGGCCACGCGCCGGGCGATCTCGTCGCGGGTGGCGCGGACCTCGTCGAGGGGACGGCCCTTGGGGTCGGGCAGGTCCCAGTCGACGTAGCGCTTGCCGGGGATGTAAGGGCAGGCGTCGCCGCAGCCCATCGTGACGACGACGTCGGCCTGCCGGGCCAGCGCGACGGTCAGGCGGACGGGGCGCGTGCCGGCGAGGTCGATCCCGAGCTCGCGCATGACCGCGACGACCTCGGGGTGGACGTCGCCGTCGGGGTCGGCGACGCTGCCCGCGCTGAGCGCGTGGTGGCGGCCGCCGGCGGCCTGCTCGAAGAGCGCGCGGCTCATCTGGGAGCGCCCGGCGTTGTGCAGGCAGACGAACAGCACGGTGGACATCAGGCGGTGGCCTCGGCGGGCTCGGCGTGGGGGAGGACGACGTTGGCGGCGGCCCGCGGGGCGATGCCGGGGTACAGGGCGCCGATCAGCCCGATCGCCAGCACGCCGCCGGCGAGCTGCGCGACGACGTAGGCCGGCGCCGAGGCCGGCGCGATCCCGGCGAAGGAGTCGGAGAAGATCCGCCCGACCGTGATCGCCGGGTTGGCGAAGCTGGTGCTGCTGGTGAACCAGTAGGCGGCGCCGACGTAGGCGCCGACGGCGGCGGGCGCGGTCGCGCCGCGGCCCGTGCGCGCCAGCGAGAAGATGACCAGCAACAGGCCGGCGGTGGCGACGACCTCGGCCAGCAGGTGCGCGCCGGTCGCGCGATGGGTGGTGGCGATGCTCACGGCCGCCTGCGCGAACATCGCGTTGGCCAGGACCGCGCCCGCGACGCACCCGGCGACCTGGGCCGGGACGTAGGCCAGCGCGTCGCGGCGCGACAGCCCGCCGAACGCGGCGTCCACGAGCGACACCACCGGGTTGAAGTGCGCGCCGGAGACCGGGCCGAACATCAGGATGATGGCGAACAGGCCGGCGGCCGTGGCCGCGGCGTTCTCGAGCAGCTGCAGGCCGGTGTCGCCGGGGGAGAGGCGCGCGGCGGCGATCCCCGAGCCGACGACGACCGCGGCCAGCAGCATCGACCCCAGGAGCTCGGCCAGCAGGCGGCGGCGCAGGTCGGTCACGCAGCGGCCTTGCGCGCGCGGACGATCGCCGCGGCGGCGTGGGAGTGGACGCGGTGGGTCTCGGTGATCTCGACGTCCGCGAACCCGGCGGCACGCAGCCCGTCCTCGAAC
>Ga0247762_1000270_pt1 | contig 18570 bp, 20 predicted proteins | sample UWRJL081202R4_FD_181016 | JGI IMG/M metagenome (GOLD analysis project Ga0247762, IMG submission 181016) | Plant litter microbial communities from Arlington Agricultural Research Station in Wisconsin, United States - UWRJ-L081-202R-4 | ecosystem: Environmental > Terrestrial > Plant litter >...
AAACCGCATTCACGTCGCTGGCAGACCGCGACCGGTCGTTTTATACCGCTGCCCTTGCCAACACACGCCTGCTACAGCAGCACACGCACGAAGGCCTGCTTTACGGCGGCCCGCATTTCCGTTCACACAACATAACGCCCTGCGTACACCACACGTTCTGCCACATCAAAGCCCTTACCGCAGTAGCAAGCCACGACAGCTTTCAGCAGGCTGCCGCCAAAGCCGCGCCCCTGCCCCGCGAGAAAGCCTACGGCCTGCGTACGTTTACGGATATACAAACCTGGCTGGTGGCAAAAGGAAAGTTCAGAGCCACAGTGACGGCCTACGACCGCGAATATAAAAAAACTCACAACGGCCACGCCACCGGCGGAGCCCTCTCCATGCTGTGGCACGAGCAGGCCGGTATTGTATTGTGCGCCAGCATGAACGACTACCAGCTTATCGAAGCCGGCAACATGCAGCCCGACACCGACCCGCACTCCATGCCGCTCACCCCGCGACTCGAGCTGAAAACCGACGGCGCCACCTACATGAACATCTGCGACCTCAGCGCCACCGTAACCACCGACGAGCAAACCAAACGTATAACCATAACCACACACGCCCGCCTGGTAGACAAGGATCAGAAAAATCCACCCGCCGGCGAAGTGAATTGCACGGTTGTATATACATTCACCGAAGACAGCGTAACGATCAGCTTCCAACACAACAGCAGTACATATGCCGGCAGCATCCGCGCCATAATCCCCATAATCGCGTCATCGGCCGACACAGTATCAAACGACTCCGCCACCCGCATCTCAATACGTAAACCCAAGGCTACCGTGCGCTTCGACTTTACAGATGCCCCTAAAAAATTACCTACAACGGGCGACCGGATCTTCAATTATGTACCAGGGCTCGAGGCGGTGCCGCTGGCGCTTCAGGGGAACACAAAGGTTACGATAGGCGTGGTGTAACTTATTGTTTGAGGTGAGTCAGTGCCGGGCCTACTACTTCCAGGCCATGCTGCTTGCGAAAGGTGGCACGCTCTTCTTCCGTCATCTTAGCGGTAACACCTTCGCTTATCGCTTTGAAATTCTCTTCCATTTTGCCGGCTGGCTGATAGAACATCAGCAGCCGCGCTTCACCCTCGCCGATCTTGGCAAAAGCATGCGGCACACGGCGCGGCCCGAATACCGTATCACCTTTTTTCGCCTTGAATGTTTCATCACCGACACGGAACAGAAACTCGCCTTCGAGTATATACCAGAACTCGTCCTGCTCGTAATGAAAATGCAGCGGCGGCCCACCTTCTTTAATACGACTGGATTCGAATACATAAACGTCGCCGTCGGTATCGCGGGTGGATACTTTGGTGTAGAACGTATCGCCCTCAAAAAGGGAGATGGCCTTGCCGTTCCGGTCTTTTCCGGCCTCTACCTTGAAGCCTTTTGCATCGCGGGGAGCGGCTTGCGTACGCGTGGCCGGCAAAAACAGGAGCGTCGCCAGGCCGGTCAGCTGTTGTAAAAATGATTTCCGTTTCATGGACAATACTACCATACGGCATAACGTTGGTCAATTCCCTATTTCGGGTATGTATAAACAGGGATATACTCCAAAAGGAGTATAGGCTATGAAGTTGACGATATATATTCGATACAAACCGTAAAATCTGAGTTTTTAAAAAAAATTGACCGTGCATATGTATATATATTTCCACACATTACGTTATATATGCGTTGTAAAAATTGTTTTGCATAATCGATCCGTTTAAAAAGATATATCGCGTTATTGTATGGACACATCGTTGGTGGGGAACACCGTTACCGGGCTTGCCTTTTATAAACAGCAATTTGAAGGTCACAGGCTGCAGCACTTTGTCGATGAAGAGATTCCGTTTATAGTTCGCATCCAGTATCCCGTTGACGACATCCTGATAGCCGACACCTGCGAGGCCCTCGATACCGAAGCCGACGTCATAAAGAAACGCCTCACCAAAGCGCATTTCCGCCTGGACCCGTACCAACTGGAAAAGTATGTGCAATACCACCAGCACGTACTGATGGAGCTCTCCGGCGATCTGCTCCGCCACGCCAAAGTAGAACAACTTGCGGTCGACACAGGCGCTTCAGGCACCACCGCCATCTGCCGCCATGTATATACGGTATTACAGGATTTACTGAGCTTCCTGGAAACAAACCTCTCCAGCTATTACGACAACGAAGCGTGGATACTGCCGCAATACCGCATCATACGTACATATCATTTCAAAAAACACGAGAATACCTTTCACCATAAGCTCACGCATTATAAGATCGACCAGTACCTCGTCAACATAATATTCGCGCCCATCCATTCGCTGATCACCGACCGGTCGGGAAACAATGTTACCTGGAACATGGTAACCTATCTTCACGAACTGCAGGAGCACATACTCAAATTCGCTCCTGCGTTCGGAGAGGCCGACAAAGAACTGTATGCCCTGCTGCTGTCCGTTAATTTTAACAGCCATGATTATTACCGGTATGTAACATCACGCATAAGCCAAACACTTCATCACCTCGACAACGATACCGCGCGCCTGGACTACATATACGACGAGCTGCAAACCGTAACACAACACACCACCAGGCACGCCCCGCTAGACAAAGATCTCCCATCGTTAACCGACATGCTCAAACACTGGCTGGACGATCAGGCCGCGCTCTTCGAACGCAAACTGAAATTCCGCTCCACCACAGAATCAACCGCTCCGGATCAGATGATCTATCCCACACCTGACCCCACCAGGCTTCCCTTACCAATGGCGGTAGAGATCATCGCCTACTGGATCTCCCTCATCACCCGTGCATACAACATCCCCCTGCTGCAACGGGAAATCGTAGAGTTGATCGTAAACCTCTTCACCTCCAAACGCACCGGCACCAAAGGCATAGCGGCGAAAAGTCTTTCAAATGCTATCTCCAAACCCGAGAGCCGAACCATCAACGCAGTCGAACAACACGTAACCAAAATCGCCCGTTTCATCCGCGACGACAAACACAAACCCCAAAAAGCCTAAGATCTTCGCTCTCACACTGTTCCTCACACTGCCCCGATACCACTAAAATTCCCGTCAAACACACACCCGCCAATCGTTCCCCATCCTCGCCCTCACACTATTCCTCACACTGCCCCCATACCAGTAAACTTCCCGTCAAACACACGCCCACCTATCGTTCTCCATCTTCGCCCTCGCACTGTTCCTCACACTGCCCTGATACCAGTAAACTTCCTATAAAACATACGTCCACCTATCGCCCTTCAGCTCATTTTTATTTTTTTCATCACACCTTAAACTCTATTATTCAAATACTTACCCGCTCCCTCACCACCCTTTCACCACCCTTTACCACTGTTTTGCCGCTACCTGTTTTGCGTGCTTTGTCACCATCATTTTAAACCAAAAACGATAATGACAGAAAAACTCGTAACGATGGCAGACCTGGAAGCATTCGGCATCCGGCTTCTGGAGCGTGTAAGTGTGCTGTTCGACAAAAAGCTGGCGCTCCCCAAAGAACGATGGATCAAATCGCACGACGTACGGCGCCTGCTGATGATCTCGCCCAACACACTCAACGCCTACCGCCTCAACGGCACATTGCCCTACACACGCGTCGGCAGTATATACTACTACGATGCCGAAGACATCATCCGCCTGCTGAACGAAAAGAAGAAAGCCGTGATGAACGACAACATCCAGCGCCGCCAGGAAGAGCTCAGGATCACACAACTCGAAAACAAGATCGGACAGACATGGTGAATTACATCATACATCTCGGCAACGCGCTTGCACGTTTCGTGGAAAGCCCGGAGCAATCCAATACGCAACACAGAATGTTGTATATGGCGCTGTTCAACTGCTGGAACTCAGCTTTCTTCAGAAATCCGATAAGCATCAACCGCCAGGAAATGATGCTTTACGCGGGGATCGGTTCTACCAACACGTATCACAAGTGTCTTACCGACCTCCATACATGGGGGTACATTCGCTATGAGCCTTCACGGAACAGAATGCTCGGAAGCAAAGTCTTCATGGTGAGATTCGATAAAGACGATAAACGCGGAAAGAAAAAAGCCAGGCGCAAAAGTGATACAGCTCGTGCGTCGACGCGCGCTCCGGCAAAGTACAAGAAGAAAACAACCGGGAAACAAAGCACGGTCAACACATCATCAACTCTTCCTCAACCCGTGCGACGTTCTATAAACAGTAAAAACAATACAAACCTTAAAAACAATAAAAACGCTTATGAGCAAGCTAATGCAAATTCAAATTTATCTGTCGGTAAATCCCGAAACACAGGAAGTAACAAAGGCGGTCGTAAGACACGTAAGCGGGGCAAAACAGAAGATTGCCACCGACCCGGAACCATCCGCGAAGCCATCGCCTACTTCGAAGAAAAAAAATCCACGGCCGCCGAGGCCGAAAAATTCCATAACTATTTCCAGTCAGTCGGATGGCGGGTTGGTGGTCGATCTGCCATGAAAGACTGGCACGCAGCCGCCCGTAACTGGATAGCGAACATTCCCAACTACAACAACACGAAGCATGACAAAAATAAAGTCTTCAAGCCTCAGCTCACAGGCAAAAAAAACTATGCAGAGCCATTCTGATCCGTCCTCTGGTTTCGTAGTCGCCGATCACTATAATTTCTCATGGTGTCTCGATTACCTCGATCGGCATGGCAGAAAAATGTTCGGTCCGCATTTCGTAATAAGCCCAAACGATCACGAGTTGATCTACACGCTGCTGATATACTTTCTGGCCGACGAGTCGGAAGCAGATCGCCTCGGCATAAGCCTTCGCAAGGGCCTGTTCCTCGGTGGTCCTATAGGCAGCGGCAAAACATCGCTTATGAAACTCATGAGCACCGTACCGAAGCCAAACCGGAAGTACCGCATACGTTCCACCCGCGAGATCAGCTTCGAGTTCGCGCGGGACGGCTACGATGTAATATCCCGCTATAGCAAACTTTCATATAACAGCGACGGTCCGCAGATCTATTGTTTTGATGATCTCGGCGCCGAGCAGACATTGAAGCTCTATGGCAATGAATGTAATGTCATGGCCGAGATATTGCTCTCGCGCTACGATCACTTCGTGCAGATGGGAATGGCCACACACATAACCAGCAACCTATCAGCCTCCGATATCGAAGAGCAATACGGCCTGCGGGTACGCAGCCGCATGCGCGAGATGTTCAACATATTGGCCTTCAGCGACGAGACTGCTGACCGCCGCCAGTAGTCTGCCGCACAACAAAAAGGCCTCCCCGACATTGTCAGGGAGGCCTTTATCATTTAGCAGGCGCTTTATGCTCACGATCCGGCGTCATCATCGTCATAATCATCCTCTATCGCAGTCTGACTGATCGCGGTGGCTACACTGCCGGCCACGGTAAGGTAGCCGGCCAGCGTTACTATCGCAGCCGGCAGCGCTACCGGGGCGGCCAGCAGCGCGCCGCTGGCGGCAGCAAGCGCAAGGCCTATCGTGCGCAGTGTGCGGAAGAATTTGGGTGTGGGTGCCTGAAGGCGTTGTATTACGTTCATGATGTTTTTGTTTTAATCGTTATAAATACTTTTTCGTTTTGGGCAAATGCTCCGTCAGTTACCCTAACCACTCACCGCCACCAGCGACAGCGCATTGTATGCACCGTTCCTCAGCGAATACATCTGCCCGTTCACCAGCTGCAGAAACTCGATGCCGAACAGCAGGAACAGCGGCTTCGTGCTGCCTGGCGATACCAGGATCTCCAGCGCCTGCACCGGCGTCAGCAGCGGACTTATCGCCAGCGCTTCAGACGTCGCCGTGTTCACCAGGTATTCGCCCGTACCGAAGTCTATCTCCGCGCCTGCCGTCACCAGCCTGAAGTGAGTCGCTCCGCCCGGAGGCGCTATCATATTGCCCGACACAAACGCCGGCACCGACACACCCAACGTACCACCCGCACGATCGATCACCGGTGCAAACGGCGCATAGAATGTCTGCCCCAGCTTACCGTTCTCATTGAACTCGAAGCCCTCCAGCAGTTCTGCCTCGCCGTCTATCGCGTTGCGTTCACCGCGCTGGCTCGTGGCATCGGCCTGAATAACGCGCATCATCACCTTGGTCAGCCGGCTCGTCATACGGCTATCAGCCCCATTCACGATCAACGCCCTGAACGCCTGCCTCAATAACTTCGCCGCCGCCCCTGCCCTGCCGAACTCAGCGCCATTCTCACGCGTCCGTGCAAAGTTCGGATCGTTCTTAATCCGGTCTGCATCAACACCGCCTTTCGTGCGGGCCAGGTAGCCATCTTCAGCCGTCTTATAGAACGACACGCCACCCATCTGTCCCTCAAATTTTATAATACCAACTTGTCTTGCCATGTTATATATACTTTTGTTTTTATCAGCACCGCCGTTACGGCCCGCGGTGTGTCGGCCATCGTTGCAACAACAACACAAAAGAATATCAACATTTTCACCCCTCCAACACACGCAAGTCAACGCATCCTATACAAGCCTCATTGCTCCTTAATCTTCCGCATTTTACCTTTCGCCCAGTTAGTTTAAAAAAACATCGAAGACATACATGACCCTGAAACGAATCACGATCTACACAAAAGACATCGAAGTGCTAACCGGTCGCACCGATCGCTACGCCCGCACCGTAATGCGCGCGCTACGCCTCAAACACAAAAAACAAAAACATCAATTAGTATCCCTCCGCGAACTATGCGAATACCTCGGAATCCCCGAACAAGAAGCAATTCAACAACTGGAATTATCAAACACAAAATAATTGGAATTATATAGACCGGCCGCAAAGGCCGTAGCTGGCGCAAGGTGCTATCATCAAAGTCAACTCTTATTATGTGGGTTTTGCCGCAAGACATCAGCTGGCGCAAGGTACTGTCATGCAAGTCAAGCCCTATTATATGGGTTTTGCCCGCAAAGCGTTTAGCTGGCGCAAGTCTCTACCCCGAGGCACTCGGGGGAAGACTTGTGCCTAAAATGTTGGCAGTCTCACGACTGCCGTCCAACGCCCGCACCAACCGTCATCAGAGCACCACCCACCGCCCGGCTTCCTCAGAACAATCAATCGTGAATACGTAGCTGGCATTTTCTTCGCTCTCACACTCACGCTCACTCTGCCCTTATTAAAGCGATCAAACTACTCTCTACGATAACCGCCATTAACAATGAATCCCCCTCGCATTCACCTCTCAAAATTCTCCCGCGAAAGCAACGTCAGATCTATCCGCTTATGCTCTCCAATCAAATCGTTTATAACCGCATCGCTCAGCCGCCCGGAAGGAAGGCTTTTAAGGCGCTCCAGCAGCGTCCACTGCGCAGTCTTCTCGGCAACCATGAATGGGTCGGTGTCGATGATCTGTTCCATGGTACTGCGGAGGCGGTTGAAGTCGAGGTCGTGGCGTTCCTGGGTGTACATGTCTACGGTGTCGCGGGCGTAGACGGCGCAGGCAGAGATCTCATCTACGTCGTCGGAGAGAATATACTGGAGGGTGCTGTATACGGACGTACAGGCATCGAGGGCGAAGGAGACGAGAATCGTGTGGAAGTCCTCGCTGTCGGGAGTAACAGCGTCTGAGTCGATCTCGATGGCTACGGCTTCGATCTCGTCGCGGGTGAATAGTGAATCATCGATCAGATATTGCCGGATCAAACTTATTCCCTCAAGCAGCACATCCGGATTACCGAAATGAAAGGTCTTGCTGAACACCTCGTAGTTCGTAAACAGGCGTTCGCAAATCGAGACTCCAAAGATAATCCGCGCTTTCCGTGACAGACCGAGCAGCTTCGATTTTATATCCTCTTCAAATTGATCCATAGTTCTTCTCTTCCGGCCACCACATTACTGTAGCCGTGCCGAAAATAACAAAATTAAATCCGGATCGGTCATCGCCAGGTCAATAAAAGATGGTATCCTGCGTTACGTATTGCAAACGATTATAACGATGAGAGCCATTTTTGGAATATTACTGATATTCTCTTTAACAACGACCGTTATCGCCCACCCGACATTGTCCAAACAAAACGCCCGACCGGTTATTATCGCCGGAAAAGTAATATCGCCGAAAGGCGAATCCTCCATCACCCTGGCCGTCAACCGTGTCGGATTCCACCAGGAAGAACTGACCTCGCCGCTGGATGCCACCGGGCACTTCAAATTCAGATTCTACGCCTATATACCCACCGACGCCTGGCTCAGCTACCAGACCAATTTCCTGGTACTCACACACCCCGGCGACAGCGTATACATCGAGCTCGACGGAACTACCAACGACCGCGCAACACTTCTAAAAACCATCGTTTTCAAAGGCGACGCGGCAGCCGCCAACCAAAGCGCCGCCCTGTTCCAACAACAATACTACGCCGGCCCGCTATACGACTACGATTACGATAAGCACCAGGACAAAATAAAGAACCTGGAACCCGCCGCCTTCATCCGCTACTGCGACTCGATCCGGAAAGAATCAATCAAATTCCACGAGGCGTTTATAAAACGTGAAAAGCCCAACGCCGAAGTCGCGACATGGTCGAGGCTCTTCATAGACGACACGTATTACTACAACCTCAACTTCTATCCCGACGACCACAGAAAAGCCCTGGTCCTCAAAAGATCCGAATGGAAAGTAGCCGACAACTACTATGACTTCCTGCTCAATTACCACGACATCAAACCATCACTCATAAGCGGCCATGCCATCAGCGGCTACATCGAGAGATATACCATCCGATACATCGGCAGCAAAGTCCAGCACGATATCGTCGCGCTGAACAAAACGTTCACCAACGAGCAGGAAGATTCAATAACCATCCAAAGCATCATCAAATACACCAAAGATCCGCTGACAAGGGCAATGAGCCTCTGCTATTACCTGAACGACCTCCTCGACCAGGGCGCGACAGGAACGTTCGAGAAAAGCAAGGCCATCACCAATGCAAACATCACCTATCCCTTTCTGCTCGAACCCCTATACACAAAATACTCCGACATAAAGAAAGCGCTGGAATCCGACAACCACACCCCTATACAACTCTCCAACACCGGCATATCGTTCGTCGACAGTGTGATCCAGGTCAACAAAGGAAAAGTCATTTACATTGACATCTGGGCCACCTGGTGCGGCCCCTGCCGTGAAGAATTTCCCTACGCACAAAAACTGGAAGACACCTTCCCTAACAACGTCGTATTTCTATACCTTTGCCTCGACTCCAACGAAAACGCCTATCAGAACCTGGTTAAAAAATATGCGCATCATGGAATCCATAGACTGCTCGATGACAAGCAGAGTTCGGCTTTGAAATTGAAATACAAGGTAGATGGGTTTCCGCATTATATGCTGATTGATAAGAAAGGAGAGATCGCTTTTGCAGGGTATACGATTAAGCCTAGTGAAGACGGAACTTCATCTTTAATAAATGAATTAATTCGGAAATAGCTGGCATGCAAAGTCTGATAGGACTGGCGCAAGTCTGAGCGTAAGAGGAGACTTGCCGTGCCCCGAGTACTCGGGGTGCCTATCATGCCTCAGTCTCTGACTGAGGCTACGTGTGACTTTCGCCAGCACATCCCAAACCACATACCCATGACCTCAGAAGAACAAATCCTCAAAGACATAAAAAATTTCGGCTGGCACGCCATGGCTGTTCATGGTAATGATGACCACCTCACATACCTCTACACCATTGGATTATATAAAACATTCGGCTTCCCAGAACTATTCATTTCCGGCCTCGAAGCCCCCGAAGCCTTCAAACGCATAAAAGAAATAATCGAAAGCCTGAAAAGCGGCAAGCAGATCCAACCAAAAGCCGAAAACATCGGCATTACCAGTAATACATATTGCTATTTCGACTACGTCGACAAAACCACCTACAACGCATTCTTCAGCCGCGCCGTATGGTTTTATCAGAATAACGATTTCCCCATACTACAATACGTCTGGCCCGACCGCTGGCATTGCTACCCCTGGCAGGAAACAAACGGCCCGGTCGAAAACGCGCAAGATCTTTTGATTGATATTCCTCGATAGAGGACACGCGGCGCTAGGACTGGCGCAAGTCTGAGCGTAAGAGGAGACTTGCCGTGCCCCGAGATCGGTGGTGCCCACCATGCCTCAGTCTCTGACTGAGGCTAACGCGCTTGCCCAGCCGCCTGCATATGTACATTAAGCGTAAGCCCGGACACAAACTCACCTTCCCAATACAGCTCAATGCCGTGCTTTCCCGCCTTCTTAAAAGTCAGCCCGGCAATGTTTATCGGTATATTGATAGACGTATAGTCTGCATGTAAGTTTGGTTTAACATCCAGGTCACCCGATATAGAGTTCTGAAAGCTCTCGCCATCGCTATCCAGAAATCTGATCTCAAACCTATGCTTCCCTGCCTCGTGATTCCCAATCCGCAACCTTGCCGCCACAGCACACTGCGGCAAACTAAACGGAAGCGCCGGCGCATTGATCTGATCAAAAGTCCCGATAACATTCAGCTTCCCCTGCCCATAGTCAGCCGCATAGTCACACAAAGTAAAAATTTCCGCGTTCATATAAGTTCCAACAGTTACCCTTAAACGCAGCAACTTACACCTAAAATCCACCTGGCGCAAGCCTTCACCCCGAGGTACTCGGGGGATGACTGTATTTCCTCGCGCTCGCCCTCACACTCACACTGCCCCGCTTAAACACTCAAATCCTCTACTCAACCACACACCCCGCTTAAGCAGCCCTCTCTGTTCGAAAAAAGAACACCCTACCTATTAAAAACCCTGTGCCCTCTATTCTCCGACGGCTTAATCCCAAAATAAGTCTTAAACACCTTCGAAAAATGTTTCTGCGTTTTATACCCCAGGTCCTCGCTGATGGTCCCGATACTCCGCTGTCCTTCGCGGATCCACTTCCACGCGTGCTCCATCCGCTCCTCGTGCAGCACATCGAACATGCCTTTGCCATAGATCGTCCTGAAGCCTTCCTGGATCTTCTTCGGCCCGCTGCCTACTTCGCGCAGCAGCATCGTGCGACTGATCTTCTTCGAAATATTCTCCAGCATAAACTCGCGTATGGCCTGCACTTTTTGCAGCGTATCTCTGTCGGGCAGCGTGGTGGGTTCCACTATTTCCTGGTCTATCTGCTCCAGCATCATCACCAGCAGCTGCGTGCAGCGTAGGTGCAGCAGGGCGTTGTGAGGCAACGTGCGGTCGGGGTGGATCAGGTCGCGGATAAGGCGCAGCGTGCGCGGCATGATCACCAGGTGCTCCGGCCAGAGTACGGCGGGTTGGCGTTGTAATACTTTATCGTGGAAGGTGACGAACTCCTCGTTGTCCGGCCACTCCCGCATCGCGGCTACTCTGAACCGCATCATCAAAAACTCATAGTGCTTGCACTTGCCGATGTCCATCGTACAACGTTGTTCGGGGAAGAACGCTACGTTGTATTGTAACGGCAGCATCATGCTTCCGTCGGGGAAGCTGGTTTGGTGGCCGAGCTGATAGCTTATGGTCAGCTGCGGCTCGTCGTATTCTACGGTAAGCGTTGTGTTGACAGACGATTCTATAGTTGCATGAATAACCACAAAGTCCGGCACAACGGTAAACCGGAACTCCACTTTCAAACCCTTCCCCTGGTGCCTGAGTACCATGGCCCGGCACTCGCCGATCCACTGCATATCGAACAACAGCTCGTTGCCCGACGCTTCTCTGACCCTGAAATAATTTTTCAGATTTCTACGTAACACACTCTCGATGATCATAACGGATAACCTTTTAAAATAACAGATTGATAATAACCAGACCGATTAATAGCCTCCTGATAGCAGCAAGTAAATAGCATTAACAACAACCCATAACGAAGTGTGAGCACGTGAGTGCGGTGTGGTGTGGTTTTTCCGGTCTTAGCAGTATAGTAGTAGTGACGGATAGCGAACGCCGATCGCGCCAGAAGCAGCAGAATGTTCTTTTATTACGAGGCCTTCTTGATGCATGCGCATCAGGTAATTCAAATTAAACAGGTGAGGCAGTATAGTGCAAGCATTGTGAAGAGATATTGGCGAAGAAAGTCCGGATATGATACGGGATTTAATGGAAAACGAAAGTGGGGTTGTGGAATTGGAAAAGACGGTGTTGTGTCGCACTAATAAGAGTGTGAAGGGAGCGACTGATAAAAAACAAGAGGTGGTACAGGATACAACTCTTTTCTAATGATCCAAATAAATTTTAGACTATTACGATTACACAAAAAAGCTTCCCCTGAACAGCCGCTAATTTATAATGGAAGTTGCAGCCCCTGAAAATGAGTTTTAAACTTGATTCTATATCACATCTTCAAATAACTCACCAAACGCACCTTTTACTTCCTTATACGTAACTACCATCGCGTCATTAGCCAGTATCTTTATAATGTTAAAGAGAAAGCAAGTGCATATTTTAAATCACACTCACCCGCTACCTGTATTATTGTAACGCTACACTCCCCGAATGTCACACCTTCTCTCCAGGCGCCTTGATCGCCCGATTGCATCATTTGAATATTGAGATTATAAGGTTGTTTTATATGATTTATTATTCAGCTTATTGAATTCTGAAATTTATCTTTTGAGTTATGAGAAAGAAAGAAATCATCATCGAGATTATTATTTTTCTGCATGTACTATTATTCTTATACGCAGCAGGCAGCAAGCTGACGGTATACGATACATTCATTGCCCAGATGGGCAAGTCTCCGTTGTTAACCGGATTTACGCATACGCTGGCCTGGTTGGTTCCTTCAGTAGAGATCATCATCGCCATTATGTTGATCATCCCCCGATTCCGGCTTGTAGGGCTCTATGCGGCCTTCGGATTGATGGTGCTGTTTACATTCTATATCATAAGCATACTAACCATCAGTAAGGAGCTCCCTTGCTCGTGTGGCGGTGTGTTGTCCATGCTGGGCTGGAGAGAACATCTTGTTTTTAATATTGGGTTTGTGCTGTTGGGACTTACAGGAATCATCCTGATGCATAAGAAACGTGAGGAGCAACGTGAGTTTGTCGCTGCGTAACGTATGTTTCTCAGAATCATCACCTGACTTTTATGCCAAGAAAGAATATAATCATTATAATTGGTGTCGTACTGTTCTGTTTCCTGGTCGTAGTGGTTCTATACGCCGTATCAGACCCGCCGTTTAGCTACAGGCAAGATTTTACCAGGATACACAAATTGGACGCTATCAAGCAGCTCGGAGCATTGGACCTTCAGAGTAGCTCATACTATATCGCAGGCGCTACGCAAAACCAGATTTTTTTTGGCAATGAAAAAGATTCGCTGGAATTACTGGTTACGGACATGTCGTTGGGCAGGCTTCGCCATCTGAGACTGAGCATAGTAGATGAGAGCAGGGTCAGTCTCAAGAATTCTCGCATTGAGGTAGACTCACCGTACTTTTACATTAAAGCAGGAGATCTTCCGGGGATCTTTAAAGGAAACCTTCAGCAGCTTCAGGCAAAAAGAATACTGGAGCATACGCCCTATTTCAGAAGTGCAGTATCCTTATCAAAAAAAACTTTCGCCTTGCTAGCTATGGGGGGTGAGGCAGGCAGCAAAGAAGCCCAAAACATTTTGACCACAGTATCGTCTGACACTCTACATAAGAAAAATGCCTTTATCCCTAGAGGACAAGTGGATAGCTACATCAGTGCCATGGGAATGTTACGATATAGCAAAGGATCTAGTCGGTTAATATATACTTATTTTTATCGAAATCGGTATATAGTAATGGATACCAGCATGAATCTTCTGTACGAGGGGAATACGTTGGATACAATAAGCCGTGCGCAGATAAAACCAGTGGAGGTAAAGAAGAACTTTTTTACTTTAGCGTCGACGCCTGCGATTGTGAATAATAATTCTCAAGTATATAGGAATAGGTTGTTTATTCATTCGAATCTGATGGCGAATAATGAGACTCGTGAAGTTTTTGACAAAGTCTCTGTCATTGATGTTTATGATATTGTGCAGGACCGCTATTTATTCAGTTTTTATTTACCGGATTATAATAGCACGAAAATAATCTTGTTTAAGATATGCGGAAATAAGATTGTGGCTTTATATGATCACCATGTTTTGACATATGCTCTGAACGATGATTCTTATGAAAAAGACACATGAGATAATTAAAGATATCACTGATCAGTAGTCGATCTATCCTTAGCGGGGTGGTCCAGGATTAAAGACTGAAAACCTGTATAAAAGAGTAGGTCGCGTTATTATAAACAACTAAATCAATTTAATCATGAAAAAAATTCAAGCAGTTCTCGCCGCGGTAGCTATTTTGGCTGCTGGCGCTGGTGTATTTGCTAATGCACGTGCTACTTTCGCCATAAAATACTTCAGGGCTCCTGACGCACAATTCAATACTCCAGGCGCACTTTGTGGAATAGAAGTTGACAAGCCATGTAACGATGTTTCTGGTCCGCAATGCACTGCTGTTTACAACACAATAGTAAACGGAGTTTCGGCTAACAGAACTTACTTTATTAGCAAAACCCTAGTAGATAATGGACCTTGTGAGATTGCATTAAGAAATTAACAAGTCTAATCTTCGTAAAAAGGCGCTTATCGCGCCTTTTTATTTTAAAATTCTTTTTTTTTAAAATTGCGGGGTCGCTATCAGAGAAACACTTTTAACATAATGGCTATCCAGAACAGATGATAAAAAGTTCAAAACACTTCCCCAAGCCTGGTATTATACTGTAGGTCTGTCATAGTCAAAGAGTAAATCTGCATAAAAAAATCAAATTATGGTATTAGTAATAAATCGAAACCAACAAATGGAATTTTCGCTAATAGAACTTACTTTATTAGGAAAATCATAGATAATGGACCTCGTCAGGTTACACTAAGATATTAACAAAACCTATTATTCCTAAAAAAGACTTATAAGCGCATTTCTATCATTAGAAAAAAAACACTTTGCCTCGATTATGGAAGAAACCTGCATAAAAGAATAATCCTTTTATTCAACAATAAATTTTAAATCATAAACCATGAAAAAGATCCAAATTGCTTTCGCCGCAGTCGCTATTTTAGTTGCGGGCGTTGGTGTAATTGCTAACGCTCGCACTGCCTTTGCTACATCATACTACAGAGCTCCTGACGCTGTGTTTAATACTCCTGGCCCCCTTTGCGGAGTAGTGGTGGCAAAGCCATGTCCCGATGTATCTGGCCCACAGTGCACTTGGGTTTATAATACAGTAGTAAATGGAGTCCCGGCTAATAGAACCTACTTTATTAGCAAAATCGTAAACAATGGACCTTGTCAGATTGCATTAAGAGATTAATAAAATCTACTATTCCCAAAGAAGCTTACGGTCTCACTGCAGTAGCTATTTTGACTGCTAGTGCTGCTGTATTCGCTAACGAACGTGCAGCCTTCGCTACAAGATATTATACAGCTCCCGACGCGCAATTTACTATTCCAGGCGCTCTTTGCGGAGTGGAAGTTATATTTTTTTGTCCCGAGGAACCAGGCATATAGCGCAAGAAAATTTTCAACACGATAGTAGACGGAGTTCCGGCCCACAGAACTTACTTATTAGCAAAATCGTGGATGCGGACCTTGCATGATCGTAACAAGGGCTTTATAAATATTATTCTTACTACAAAAGGCGATTTATATACGCCTTTTATAGTAAGAATACACACAATGTCTCAATACTTATTATTCAAAATCTATTAATTTTTAATACACCTACATGCTGATCCTGATCCACGAACTAAGTCAATGGTTGATCCGGTCTCACCCAAAAATATAGCTTGTGCTTGTGTCGGTTCACTTGCACTACTGGATGATGTCCAATAATAACCATACTCCGACCCGTAGAATGACGAATTGATATAATGAAATCCAGTGTAGGTTAGTTTAAATTTATTGTATGCATCACCTATGTTTTGTAAATTTTCTTCATCCCATTCAGATTTCGTGGCAATTCTCCATCCTTTAGGACAAGGATTATTAGCTCCGTCTACCCCCTGCCATAAATTATTGTTTTGAGGTTTTCTCCAATCGCCGGGTAACGCTCCATTTGGTATAATTATGAAAAGGGAGTTCCCTGGAATATCGCTAGAAGAATACCCATACGGCAAGTTAGCTGATGTTGTCCCATTCGGGGAGGTTACATCAGCATCGGTTTTTCCAACACGATTGACCACTTGATGACCATCATCAAAACGTCCCCACTGAAATAGATCTCCATAATTAGCATAATCATCGATAGCAGACGCTATATTTGGCGCTCCAAGATTTCGATCCAACCATTTCCTCCCAGTAGTGGAGCTACTTATTATACCATAGGTAACCTCTCTATTGTTATAAGTGAATGTTACCGTTGTTGCTTCACCTATACCACCAATAAAAGCAGATTTTACTTCGGCTCCTGACATATTTCCTGTAGAAGCTTTTGGTGTTATACCGATACGGAGATATTTGCCCTGTTGTGCCTCCTTGATCGTATATTCTAAGGTTGTTGCCTCTGCTATTGTCGTTTCACCAGCGCCTGTACCATCATTGGCTACATACCATTGAAATTTACTTCCGCTTTCAGCATCGCCTTCAGCATCTGAATATGAGTAAGTCGCTGTAATTGTCTTATTTACCTCCAGGCCACCCGTAATTGAAATATCTTTGACAGTGGGTGCAGCGTTGCTGGTCGTCACATTAATAACATCACCATACCCGGTGCCAACGCTGTTCGTGGCGTACGCACGTAGGTGATAGGTGGTTCCTGACTTAAGTCCTTCGAGCACTGTACTAAAGTCAATATTAATATCGCCCAACGCCACTTTTTCATCTGCCAGGGTTGGTATACTGACGGTACTACTATAAACAAATCCTGTTACAGTAATCGGGGAGTTTCCGTCGTCGGTAATTTTACCATTCAATACAACTGAGCTAGGTGTAATACTAGACGCATCATTTGTTGCAACAACGGGGATCATGGTCGGTTTGCCGTCATCGCTGCACCGCATTGTTACTATAGATACAATACTTAGCGCTAGGTGAAGTATTCGTTTTTTCATAGACATTGTGTTAGGCTTCAAATAGTTATGTATATTTTAATTAAAAATGAATTTCATTAGTATATAGATTTAGAGCCACTTATTACTAAAACTATCATTTCCTTTTTACTCTCCTCAAGAAGCAATCCTTGTTTCCGGAGGGCTTTCCGAACATCATCAAGTTCGGTCATAGCCGCAGAGAAATTAATGTCGATGTAGGACAGATTTGTAGCATCAATAAAGGGCATTTTTTTATCCTTGTCATAGAGCTCGATGAAATCAAGAATATTTTCAGGCGCAATTCTTTTTGCACTGACACCTGACGGGCCAACTTCAGCTTGATATTCTTTACTCTTTGTTGCTAGCCTATCCATTTCTTTTACAGCAGTTAACTTCCAATAGGGCATTAACCGCGTCTCTTCCATAACCTCGTAACCAAAATAATTTTTAAGGTCACGTTGCATCATTTGCATTAAACGCTCCTTTGTGGCAACGTCTTTGGGGATAGATATACTATAATTGTAAAATCCACTATTCTTAGAATAGTCAAATTGGAAAAGTGAAGAATCCTTCATCGCAAGGATGGGATATTTCCAATGCGTAAAATAAAGATCACGTCGCCCCCAGTTTGCCTGACCGAAATATGCCAGGCAATACAATTGCCCTAGTGTCGCTCTTTCAACGTGATAAAAGCCCTGCGACACATTCTGATCGATCATCCACGTCCCAGTCATCACCTCGCCTTTATTCTTACTCAGAATGGATCGATACAGAAAATCATTTTCATCATTCGAGTTTTCCATTCCATATTTCCAGATAGTTGATTCTAATATTCTAGAGGATATAAACTCAAAATCATTTCTCTTGAATTTCGGATGTTGATTACTAATCAGTAATTGAATATTTTGTTGCGTTAGCTCTGAACCAAAAGTAACTGCGTATACTATGCCGGCTGGATCGATAATAATGACATGCGGTACACCCTGTATTTTAAAACGCGAAAATAAAACCGAATCGTATGCCGAAGCTAGGTTAAGGTCAAGCGTCTTTCTATACCTTTCAAACACCTGCTCGATATTCCAGTTATACTTCTTATCATTTTGCCCCACCAATAAAAATTGCACACGATCTTTAAACTCCTCCTGAAGTTTGTTCACTTTAGGAAACGAATGCACACACGACACACACGCCTTATTCCAAAAATCGAGAATGATCCACTTCCCTTTTAAAGAACGAGGATCGAATGTTTTATCGCCATAATGATGTACATTTATCAGTCTAAATTCAGGCAACGGTTTTCCTACGACGGGATAGTCGTTTTCGATAACCTGAGCAAGGGCTGTAAAGCTGTAAAAAAAGCAAAGCATTATCGTGCTTAATCTTCTTGTAGTTCTAATAACCATCGTTCTGCGGTTTAAGGTTTGGATTGAGTTGTATTTCAGTAAGCGGAATAGGAAACAGTACGTCTGTGTCATCCCACCCTGATTTAATTGAACTAAGGATGTTATTCA
>Ga0247762_1000271_pt1 | contig 18503 bp, 14 predicted proteins | sample UWRJL081202R4_FD_181016 | JGI IMG/M metagenome (GOLD analysis project Ga0247762, IMG submission 181016) | Plant litter microbial communities from Arlington Agricultural Research Station in Wisconsin, United States - UWRJ-L081-202R-4 | ecosystem: Environmental > Terrestrial > Plant litter >...
ACCACGCTTCTCCGCCTCGCCACCGCAGGCTCCGTCGACGACGGCAAGTCCACGCTCATCGGCCGCCTGCTGCACGACTCCAAGGCGATCCTCGCCGACCAGTACGCCGACCTCAACGGACGCGACGGCGAGCTCGACCTGTCGCGCCTGACCGACGGCCTGCGCGCCGAGCGCGAGCAGGGCATCACGATCGACGTCGCCTACCGCTACTTCGCCACGCCGGCCCGCGACTTCATCCTGGCCGACACGCCCGGCCACGTGCAGTACACGCGCAACATGGTCACGGGCGCGTCGACGGCGGACGTCGCGATCGTGCTCGTCGACGCGCGCCACGGCGTCGTCGAGCAGACCAAGCGCCATGCGTTCATCGCCTCGCTGCTCGGCATCCCTCACCTGGTCGTCGCCGTCAACAAGATGGACCTGGTCGGGTACTCGGAGGAGCGCTTCGACGAGATCGTCCGCGACTTCTGCGGGTTCCGCGAGAAGCTCACTTCGCCCGACGTCGCCTACGTGCCGATCAGCGCGCTCGTGGGCGACAACGTGGTCGACCCGTCCGAGCGCATGCCGTGGTACGCCGGCCAGCCGTTGTTGAAGCACCTGGAGGCGATCGACCCGGCCGACGACCGCAACCTCGCGGACCTGCGCTTCCCGGTCCAGCTCGTGATCCGCTCCGAGGGCAACGACTACCGCGGGTACGCGGGCCAGGTCGCCTCCGGCGTGATCCGGCCGGGCGACGCGGTGCGGGTGCTGCCGTCCGGGGTCGAGTCGACGGTGGAGGCGGTCGAGACGCTCGACGGCCCGCTGGACGAGGCGTTCCCGCCGCAGAGCGTGACCGTGCGCCTGGCCGACGACGTCGACGTCTCCCGCGGCGACGTGATCATCCACGCGACCGACGAGGCGTCCGTGCGCCGCGAGCTGGTCGCCGACATCTGCTGGTTCGCCGAGCGGCCGCTGCGCCCGGGCGCGCGGTACCTCGTCAAGCACCTGACGCACACCGCCGAGGCGATCATCGACGGGATCGACGACGTCCTGGACGTCGACACGCTGGAGCGCGGGCAGGTGGGCCAGGTCTCCGAGCTGGCGCTGAACGACATCGGCCGCGTCCGGCTGCGCACGCGCCGCCCGCTGCTGGCCGACCCCTACGCGCAGAACCGCTCGACAGGCGCGTTCATCCTCATCGACGAGGCGACGAACGACACGGTCGCCGGTGGCATGATCACCGGCTGAGTGCCGGACGACGACCTCCTCCCCGACCGCCCGCCGCGCCGCGACGCGCTGGAGGGGCCCTACCACCACCCGTTCCGCGAGAGCGCGGGAGCTAATTGGCGAACGCAGCCGGGGCTGCGCCGCCAGGCCGCGCTCTCCGGCGTCCTGATCGCCGGCGGCGGGATCGGCGCCGTCGCCCTCAGCCCGATCCTGCTCCTGACGGTCGCCGTCGGCGCGATGCTGGCCCTGCTCGTCCTGCTCGTGATCGGCTGGTGGTCGTTGCGCGACGGCCTCGCGCTGATCCGGCGGGCGCGGCAGAAGTCCGAGCTGCGGTCGGTCCTGGAGGCGCGGCCGCACGCCGGGGAGCAGGACGCGGACTTCGCCCACGAGCTGTTCGCGGTGTCCGCCGAGGACGACGGCTGGCTCTACACCTGGCGCTTCCGCCCGCTGCGCCTCCACGAGCGGCCCGACGACGACGAGGTCGAGGTCCCCGGACGCCCGCGCTACGCCGCCGACGTCGTCACCGAGGCGCGCTTCGACGCCCACGACGCCGCGCGCGCGGCCGAGCAGCTCGTCCTCGCCCAGGACGCCGCGGCCGCCCGCGAGGCCGCGGCCGCCGGGACCGCCTACGACGGGATCGAGGACGCCGCGACGCGGGCCGAGCTGGCGCTTGAGGCACGCTCGACCGCGGCGGCGCTGCAGCGGGCGACGGGTCAGCGGCGGCGGGACTGAGCGGACCCCCATTCGCAGGGTCCCAGCCGCAGGTCCTGCACGAACCGCCGCCCGGCGGCGTCCCGCAGCCGGACGGTCGCCCGCGCGGTCCCGCATGCGGCGCGGCCGGCGCGGCGGACGGGCACGGTGACGTGGCGCTTGGAGCTGCCGGCGCCGAACGACGCGTGGCCGACGCGGCGCCCGCCCGCGCGCAGCCACAGCGTTCCGCGGCAGGCGCGGCCGCCCCAGCACGTCAGCCCGAGCCGCAGGGTCCGGCGCAGCGGCGCCAGGCCGCCCGCCGGGGCCGTCAGCGCCACCACCGGATGGCCCGCGCAGCCGAGCGTCCGGTCCCCGCGGTCGCGGCGGACCGTCACGCGCGGCGCGAAGCACTCGATGCGGTCGCCGCCGGCGCCGTCGCGCGCGTCGGCCACCGGGGGCCGTGGGTGCTTGGACTCCTGGGGCTCGCGGTCGGGACGCAGCACGTCGCGCCCAGGGCCTCCGGTCAGCGCGCCCCAGCCGGTCAGGACGTCATCACCGCCACCGCCGTCGACGGTCCCGCCGGCCCGCAGCGTGAACGTCTCGTCGCCCGGGCCGCCCGTGACGTGGGTGGCCCCGTCGAGGTCCACGCGCTCCCAGCTCGGCGACACGCGATCGCGCTCGCCCAGAGGCCCGTCGTCGGCGACGCCGTCGAGCGTCACGGTCGCCGTGCCGCGCCAGTCGGTGATGAAGAACGCGTCGTCGCCGGGGCCGCCGTCGTAGGCGTCGGGCGCGCCGTCGATCTCCAGCCCCGCGACGTCGTCGCCGTCACCGCCCGCGAGCACGTCCGCGCCGGATCCGCCGCTGAGCCGGTCTTTGCCCGCGCCGCCTTCGAGGCGGTCGTTCCCGTCGTCGCCGTCGAGGCGGTCGTCGCCCGGCCCGCCGACCAGCCTGTCGTTCCCGGCCTCCCCGCGGAGCTGATGCCATCCGCGTCCGGCGGTGCCGATCAGCGTGTCGTCGCCGTCGCCGCCGAAGACCGTGCCGGTCGCCTGCGCCAGGACGTCCGGGCCCTTGCCGCCGGCGATCTCGCCCACGTCGGGGCCGACGTCGTCGCCCTCGCCCGCCTCGCCGTCGTCCGCGACGCCGTCGGGGGTGACATGGACCGGGGCGACGCGTCTCGCGTAGCTCACGCTCACCGCCGCGCCTGAGACGGCATCCGGGCCGGGGCCGCCGTCCCACAGCACGACGGAGAGCGCGTCGCCGGTGGCGGTCAGGCGGTCGGCGCCCTCGCCACCGGTCACACCCCAGGCGTTGCCGCGGCCGAGCGTCGCCTGGTCGTCTCCGGGACCGAGGTCGATGATCCCGCCGGCCTCGGCGGCGTCGGGGAACGTCGTCGCCACGCGGTCGTCGCCCGCGCCGGTCTCGATCCGCAACCGCGTGACGACCGCGTTGCCGGACGCGGTCGGCGCGCCCGCGCAGGCGACCCAGCCCTCGGCGCCGGCCGCGCACCCGCCGCCGAGGCCGAGCGGCCGCGCGCGGTCGCGAACGCGGCCGGAGGCGTCGATCTGGAGGTCGTCGTTCGCGCCGTCGGGGTCCGAGACGAGCATCACGTAGACGTCTGTCGGCGGCGAGGACGCCGTCGAGTGGTCGCCCGGCTGCGCGGGCAGCGTCTGCTGGAGGTCGACGCGGACGGTGGCGGCGAAGGCCGACGCGGGCGCGGCCAGCAGCAGCGCGAGGACGGCGAGCAGGAGGCGGGGCATCGCGGTCGCAACGGCCGTCGGAGCGCGAAGTCGCGGCCCTAGGAGTGGCGGCGGGGGCGCTCTGACCTGCCCCCGCCGCCTGGCCCAGGTGGTGTCCCTCAGGCCATCTCGCGCCCGAAGGCGCAAGTCGTGACCCGGAAGCCGTCGATGCCACGCAGCCTTCCCAACAGCCCCGCGCGCGAATCGTTGCGGTGCCGCATCGCACCGGGGGGCCGTCGCAACGGCTTTTGAAATAGCCTTCCGCGCCGCATGTTCTCCAAGGTCTTGGTCGCCAACCGAGGCGAGATCGCCATCCGCGTGATGCGCACGCTGGAAGAGATGGGGATCGCGTCTGTCGCCGTTTACTCGGAGCTGGATCGCGACGCGCTGCACGTGCAGCGCGCCGACGAGGCCTATCTCCTCGGAGGGCCGACGGCCGCCGAGAGCTACCTCAAGATCGAGAAGATCATCGAGGTCTGCAAGGAGTCGGGCGCCGAGGCCGTCCATCCGGGCTACGGCTTCCTCGCCGAGAACGCCGCGTTCGCGCGCGCCTGCGACGAGGCCGGGATCGTCTTCATCGGCCCGCCCGCGTCGGCGATCGACGCGATGGGCTCCAAGACGAAGGCCCGCGAGCTGATGCAGGCGGCCGGCGTGCCGATCGTGCCGGGCACGACCGAGCCGGTCGAGACGGTCGAGGACGCGCTGCGGATCGCGCGCGACGAGATCGGGTTCCCGGTGGCCGTGAAGGCCGCCAGCGGCGGCGGCGGCAAGGGCTTCCGGGTCGCGCTGACCGAGGACAAGCTCAAGGACGCCTTCGAGGGCGCCTCCCGCGAGGGCGAGAAGTTCTTCTCCGACGGCACGGTCTACCTCGAGCGCTACCTGCCGGACCCGCGCCACGTCGAGGTCCAGGTCCTCGCCGACAAGCACGGCAACGTCATCCACCTCGGCGAGCGCGACTGCTCGGTCCAGCGCCGCCACCAGAAGCTGATCGAGGAGTCGCCGGCCCCGGCGGTCGACGAGGCGCTGCGCGAGGCGATCGGCAAGATCGGCACCGACGCGGCGCGCGCGGTCGACTACGTCGGCGCGGGCACGATCGAGGGCATGCTCCAGGACGGGGAGTACTTCTTCCTGGAGATGAACACGCGCGTGCAGGTCGAGCACTGCGTGACCGAGATGACGACGGGCGTCGACATCGTGCGCGAGGGCATCCTCGCCGCGGCCGGCGAGCCGCTGACGGTCAAGCAGGAGGACATCGAGCTGCGCGGGCACGCGATCGAGTGCCGCATCAACGCCGAGGACGCCTCCCGGAACTTCGCGCCCGCCCCGGGCAAGATCGGCGACTACAAGGAGCCGAGCGGGCCGGGCGTCCGCGTCGACTCGGGCGTCGGCCCGGGCGGCGAGGTCACGCCGATGTACGACCCGATGGTCGCCAAGCTGATCGTCTGGGACAAGGACCGCGAGTCGGCGACCAGGCGCATGCTGCGCGCGCTGGGCGAGTACGAGATCGAGCACCTCAAGACGCTGATCCCGTTCCACAAGGCCTTGCTGGCGTCCGATCAGTGGGGCAACGCGGAGACCTGCCGCGACCTCGTCGAGGACAAGGACTGGCTGAAGGAGCTCGCGTTCCCGCCGCCGGTGCTGCTCGACGACGAGGAAGACCCGAAGGTCGAGCAGACCTACACGGTCGAGGTCAGCGGGCGGAAGTTCGACGTCAAGGTCATCGGGCCGCCGCCGGTCGGGGGTGTCGTGGTCGGCAACGGCGCGGCGCCCGCGGGCGGCGCGGCCGCCCCGAAGAAGCGCGGCGAGCGCAAGTCCTCGAGCGGCGGCGGCGCGGACGAGCTGGTCTCGCCGCTGCAGGGCAACATGTGGAAGGTGCTGGTCAAGCAGGGCGACACGGTCGAGGAAGGCCAGCTGCTCTGCATCATCGAGGCGATGAAGATGGAGAACGAGATCACCGCGCACAAGGCGGGCGTGATCGAGGAGCTCCCCATCAAGGAGGGCGAGCCGATCCAGGCGGGCGCCCCGATCGCCACGATCAAGTCGCCGGCGGCCGCCGAGTAGACCACCATGTTGGCCGCCGCGACCATCCTGGGGAGCGGCGGCTTCGTGCCCACGGGGCGGCGCGAGACGTCGTCGCTGCTGCTCCGGGGCGCCGACGGGCCGGACGGCGGGGACGCCTCGCCGGTCGTCATCGACGCCGGCACCGGCCTGCGGCGCCTGGTCACCGACCGCGCCCGCTGGCTCGGGGACGCGCGGCGGCTGGACGTCCTGCTGTCGCACTTCCACATCGACCACGTCTGCGGCCTGGCGTACCTGACCGAGCTGACCGGCGACGGCCTGGAGGTCGCGATCCACGGGCCGGGCGCGGCGCTCTACGACACGCCGACGGCCGAGATCCTGTCGCGGATGTTCTTCTCGCCGCCGCTGATGCCGGTGACGCTCGACCAGCTCGGCGTACGCGTCGCGGAGCTGGCGCCGGGCGAGCTCTCGGTCGGCGGCCTGGCCGTGCGCGCGCGCCGCCAGGACAAGCACCCCAACCCGACGCTCGGCTTCCGCGTCGGCGACGAGCTGGTCTGGTGCACCGACACCGAGGCCGATCCCGGCACCGCCGACTTCGCCCGCGGCGCCCGCGTCCTGGGCCACGACGCCTGGGGCCCGCCCGTCGCGCCCGGGCACACCGCGCCCGAGGAGGCCGGCGCGCTGGCCCGCGACGCCGGCGTCGAGCACCTCGTCTGCATCCACGTCCCACCGCGCGCCGACGAGGACGACCTGCGCGCCCGCGCCGCGACCGCGCACCCGCACGTCACCGTCGCCACCGACGAGCTGGACCTGCTCGCGCTCTGAGCGCGGCGCCGTCCGCCCGCCCGGCGCCGCGAACCCCTTGAGCGGTCGAGGGCCCTTTGCGTTTGCCCAGCCATGTCCGCGGGCAGACCGCGCGCGTGCCACGGATGCGCCGCCGCCTGCTCTTGCCCACCCTCGTCGCGGCGACGCTCGCGGCGCTCGGCGCCCCGGCCTCGCCCGCCGCCGCCGCGCCGGGCGAGGCGACCAACTACCTGGTGGACGCCGCCCACAGCTCCAGCCAGCCCACCGGCGGCCCGAGCGGCACGGTGGCGCAGCGCTGGTCGCGCACGCTCGGCCTGCACGTCGACTACGCGCTGGTCGCCGCGGGCCGCGTCTTCGCGCTGGCGAGCGACACGGGCGCGTCAGGCGCCCAGGGCGACGACGTCGTGCACGCGCTCGACGCCTCCACCGGCGCGACGCTCTGGCAGCGCGCGTTCGGCGAGGACACGCGGATCGCCTACGACGCGAGCACGGTCTACGTGTCCTGGCAGCACGGGCTGGTCGCGCTCGACGCCCGCACCGGCCACACGCGCTGGATCGCTCCGGCGGGCGCGCTCGTCCGGGCGCCCATCACCGCCGGCGACGGCGTCGTCGCCCTCGCCGACACCACCAACCAGCGGATCCGCGTCTTCGACGGCGCCGACGGCCACCTGCTGTGGCAGCGCGAGGCCCACTACCCGCTGACGCCGCTCACGCTGGCGGCCGGGCGGCTGTACACGTACCCCGGCAGCGGCGCCCTCGAGACCTACGACGCGCGCACCGGCGCGCCGCGCTGGAGCGCGCCGATCCAGGCGGGCACGATGGAGGACGCCGCGCCGGTGTTCGGCGGCCGCCTCTGGGTCCCGACGGACCCCCGCTCCGACGGCTCCGGCCAGACCTTCGACGCCGCGACCGGCGCCGCGGGCGCCGGGTTCACCGCCTCCGTGCCGCCGGCCTTCGACGCCGACGGCGCCTACCTGCGCCTCGGCAGCACCGTGTTGGCCGTGTCCGCTCCAGGCGCCACGCCGCGCTGGTCGTTCACCGGCGACGGCAAGCTCACCGGCACGCTCGTCACCGCCGGCGGCCGCGTGTGGACCGCTTCCAGCGACGGCCGCCTCTACGGCCTGGACCCGCAGACCGGCGCGGTCGGCCTCCAGCTGCCTCTGGGCGCGCCCTACGGCGACGGCGACGCCGGCTCCAATCGCCTCCTGCGCTGGACGTCGATGTCGGCCGGCGGCGGGCTGCTGCTGGTCCCGGCCGCCGGGACGCTCGTCGCGTTCTCCGGCGCCGACCCCGTCGCGGGCGCCGCGCCGCCCGACCCGCCCGCGACCGTTCCCACCACGAGCGACCCGGGCGCCCAGGACGCGGTCGCCGAGCGCCAGGACGCGCACCGCAGCGGCGTCGCCGACGGCGCCCCGGCGCCGCCGCTGGCCCAGCGCTGGACCCGCGCGATCGACGGCTACAGCGACCACGCGGTGATCCTCGGCGACCGCGCGTTCCTGCTCGAGAGCCCGTACGCGACGCGCCACGCCACGCGCCTGACCGCGATCCGGCTGACCGACGGCCGCACGCTGTGGTCGCACGTGGTGCCCGCCCTGGAGCCCCGCGAGGTCGACGAGCGCGCGCGCCTGGCCGCCGCCGACGGCCGCGTCTTCGTGTCCGATCCACACGGCGGCACCTACGCGTTCGCGGCCGCCGACGGCGCGGCGCTGTGGACCGCGCACGAGTACGACCTGAAGTCCCGGCCCGTGCAGGCGGTGCTGCCGTCCGGCGGCGTCGTCTACTCGGTCTGGGAGGACACCGCGGCGGCCCGCAACGCGGCCACCGGGCAGCGGATCTGGACGACCAGGGCGAGCGCCGCCGACAGCGAGCCGATCCTGTCCGGCGGACGGCTGCTGCTCGACCATCCCTGCGGCGCGCCGACGGCGATCGACCTGGCGACCGGCGACCCGGCGCCGCCCTTCGCGGGCGACGACGGCGCGTGCTCGCCGGACCGCGCCAGCTCGCTCCTGCGCGTCGGCGACCGGCTCGTGGACGACGTGGTGCGCTCCGCGAGCGACGGCCGCGCGCTGGACGCCACCGCCACCGGCGTGCGCGCCGCGGGCCACGGGATGGTCGTCACCGCCGCGAGCCGGACGCTGCTCGGCCAGGACGTCGCCGGCCTGCTGCGCTGGCGGCTGCCGACGGCGTCGCCGTCCTACGCCGCGCCGCTGATCGGCGCCGCGCACGCCTTCCACGCCGACGCCGAGCGGCTCGCCGCGGTCGGACTGGCCGACGGCGCGGTCGTGTGGCAGGAGCCCGCGACCAACACCATGGAGCTGGTCGGCGGGCGCGGCGTGCTGCTGCGCCTCGACAACGCCGCCCAACAGGGCATGGCCGGGACGCTGACCGCCTACGAGGCCGCGGGCGCCGCGCCGCGCGCGCACCTCGACGGCCCCGCGCCGCGGCCGACGCGCGGGAGCCTGGCGCCCGTCGCGTTCTCGCTGCCGGCCGGGACCTCGGCGCAGTGCGCGGCCGACGCCGCGGCCTGGGCGCCGTGCGCCTCGCCGTGGACGCCGCCGAGCGGCCTGGCCGAGGGCGAGCACCGCCTGGCGGTCCGGGCCGTGCCCGCCGGCGGCGGCGCCGCGGGCGCGCCGGTGGCGACGCTCGCGACCGTCGACCGCACGCCGCCGCAGACGGTGATCGAGGACGGCGCGCCCGTCACGACCCGCAGCGGCGAGCAGTTCGCCGACTTCCGCGCGACGGAGCCCGCGCGCTTTACGTGCGCGCTGGACGACGCCGCGCCGGCGCCCTGCATCCCGCCGTTCAACTACATCATGCGCGGCGAGGGCCGGCACCGGTTGACGGTCCAGGCCACCGACGAGGCCGGCAACGCCGAGCCGGTCACGCCGCGCACGATCACGCTCGACCTGACGGCGCCCGCCCTGAGCATCGACCCCGTTCCCGCCTCCACGACCGCCGCGTCGGTCGTCCTGCGCTTCCACAGCGAGGCGGGCGCGACGTTCGAGTGCGTGGTCGACTCCGGGCCCGCGCAGCCGTGCGCGTCGCCCTTCACCGCGGTCGCGCCGGCGCAGGCGTTCCACACCGTCTACGTGACCGCCACCGACGCGGTGGGCAACTGGACGTCGTCCTCGATCGGCTGGCAGCGCACGACCCAGGACCCGTGGGTGGCGATCAGCGAGGGCGAGACCAGCCACGACGTCGCCACGCGCACGATGCGGTTCGGCGTCGGAGGGAGCGCGGGGATCAGCCGCCTGGAGTGCCGCGTGGACGACGAGGCGTGGGCGGCGTGCGCGAACCCCTACGAGCGCACCGGGCTGGCGGAGGGCGCGCACGTCGCGTGGGTGCGCGACGCCGACGTGCCGACCCGCACAGGCAGCCACCCGTTCGTCGTGGACTGGACCGGCCCGTCGATCACCCTGACGCGCGTGGTGCCGACGCAGACGCGCAGCAGCGTCGCGGAGTTCGCGCTGCGCGTCGACAGCGAGCCGGGCCTGTTCCCGCGCGGCAGCTGCTTCATCGACGACCAGCCCCAGAACTGCTGGCCGGTGATGCGCGGCGAGGCGCTGAAGCCGGGCGAGCACGTCCTGCGCGGCCAGTGGGAGGACGAGTGGGGCAACCGGTCGGCCCCGTTCGAGCACCGCTGGACGCAGCTGCCCGCGCCCGCCGACCCGGACGAGCCCGCCTTCGTGTCGGTGCCGCCCGCCCAGACCAGCTCGACGACCGCCGAGATCGTCACGCGCGGCGGCTTCGCGGGCTCGGAGTGCCGGGTCGACGACGGCGCGTGGCAGCCGTGCTCGTCGCGGACCGTCGAAGGCCTCGCGGTCGGCGCGCACGTCGCCGAGCTGCGCAAGCCCGGCACGACCACCGCGTCCTCGACCTACCGCTGGACGATCCTGCCGCCGCCCGCGCCGCCGACCGGCGTGACCGCGACCGCGACGGCCCTGCGCGAGGTGACCACCCGCTTCACGCTCGGAGCGCGGCAGATCGCCGCCTGCGAGATCGACGAGGACTTCTACGGCTTCCACTCCTGCGCCTCGCCGGACGTGACCTACGTCGCGCCCGACGGCTACCGCCACACCTCCACCGTCCTGGCGATCGACCGCTTCGGGACACCCTCGGCGCCCGCCTCGGCGCGCTTCACCGCGCTCGACGACCCGGCGGACCCGTCGACGAGCCCACCGAGCGACCCGGGGACGGACGACCCGCCGAGCACCGATCCTCCGACCACGGATCCGCCCACGACCGATCCTCCGACCACGGACCCGCCCACGACCGATCCTCCGACCACGGATCCGCCCTCCACCGACCCGCCGAGCAGCCCGGGCGGCGACGCCACGCCGCCGCTTCCGACCGGCCCGCTCGCGCCCGTCCGGGTCCCCGCGACCGCCGCGCCCGCCACCCCGGCGGCGGCGCCCGGGACCGTCCTCGCCACCGCGCGCCCGGCGACGCTCGCCGGCGCCCTGCGCGCCGCGACCGCGCGCCCCGCGAGCGACCGCCGCTCCGTCGTCGTCGCGCTCCGCCCGCCGGCCGCCGGCCGCGTCCGGCTGACGCTCGCCCAGGGCCGGACGACGCTCGCGACCGGCGCCGCCACCGCCCGCAGCGCGGGCGCGCCGCTGCACACGACCCTCCGCGCCACCGCCGCCGGGCGTCGCCTGCTCGCACGGCACGGCCCGGTCCGCGTCAGCCTCCGCGCGCGCCTCGGCGGGGCGACCGCCTCCCGCGCCGTGACGCTCCGCCGCTGATCCGCCGCGCCGCTAGGCTGGCCCCCATGGCGGACTTCGAGCCCCTCCGCGCCGGCCTCGAGCAGGCGGTCCCGTTCAACCAGCACTTGGGCCTGGAGATCGAGGAGGTCGCGGTCGGCCGTGGCGTCGTCCGGCTGCCCGACGACGGCCAGCTGCGCAACCACACCGGGACACATCACGCCAGCGCGCTCTTCGCCGCCGGCCAGGCCGCGTCCGGCGCCGCGATCGCGGTGGCGTTCGTGGACGAGCTGCCGTCACTGGAGCTGCTGCCCCAGGACTCCCAGATCACCTACAACAAGGTCGCGCGCGGCCCGATCCTCGCGACCGGCGTCCTGGGCTCCGACCCCGAGGCGCTCCTCGAGGAGCTCGGACGCGAGGGGTCCGTCGAGTTCACCGTCGACGTCTCGCTGACCGACGGCGCCAAGGACACGGTCGCCACGCTCACCGCCCGCTGGCTCGTCCGCCAGTCCCAGGAGGACTAGATGCCCGCGCACGCCTGGCTCGCCGGCCCGCACGAGGCCGAGATCGTCGCACGCCTGCTCGTCGAGTTCCGCGACCACCTCGGCTACGACTGGCCGTCCGACAACGCCTTCCTGGCCGGCGTCGAGCGCCTCCTGGACGACCGCGACACCGACTTCGTCCTCGCCGCCGCCGACGAGGACTCCCCGCCCTGCGGCGTCACCCAGCTCCGCTACCGCATGGGCATCTGGCGCGCCGGCCGCGACTGCCTCGTCGAGGACGTCTTCGTCTCGGAGTCCGCCCGCGGCCACGGCATCGCCCGCGCCCTCCTCGACTTCGCGACCGCCCGCGCGCTCGAACGCGGCTGCCGCCGCATGGAGCTCGACGTCAACGAGGCCAACGCCCCCGCCCTCGCCCTCTACGCGTCCTTCGGCTTCACCACCGGCGAGCCCCGCGACCTCTACATGCGCCGCCACCTCGACGCGGGCAAGGACGCCTGACGGGCCAACCCCTGGTCGAGTTGGCGGCTTCTACGCCGGTCAACTCGACCGGCACTGCGACAGAAGCGCGGAGACCGCCCGCGCGGTCGCGCCGGCGTCCCTCACGACCTGGTCGTAGGTGAAGCGGACGACGGTGTAGCCGGCAAGCGTGAGCTTCTGATCGCGGAGGCGATCGACCGCGAAGCTCGTCGGCATCGCGTGGAACGCGAACCCGTCGGTCTCCACGACGAGCGTCGTCCCGGGCCAGGAGAAGTCGACCCGCTCGCCCAGCACAATGGCATTGACTCGCGGGCGCGGAAGCCCGTGGTCATCGCACAGCTGGGCGAACGCGACCTCCAGCGCGCTTCGGTAGTCGTCGGTCCCGCGCCCCGCGAGGCGCGCCAGCAGCCGACCGAGCTCGACCGCGCCCGGCGCGCGTGGATGCCGGTCGAGCATCGCCTGCTGGGCGGTGAGGTCGAAGCGACGACTCCGCGCCGCCCGCCGGACGACCAGCTCGAGACGACGGCCGCGCACGACTCCCGCGACGTCGAGCAGCGTGCGCGCCACGGTCGTCGTCGGGATGCCCTCATGCTCGGTGATCTCTTCGGCGAGCAGGTCGACCCGGTGGATCACCGTCCCGGGACGCCGCTGGAGACCGCTGCGCCGGCCGATCGCGACATGGACCGGCAGGATCGCGCCGTCGTGGATCTCCCAGTGCCGCGCCGCGCTCACGTGGCTGAGCGCCGCGCCTGCTCCATAGGCCTCCACCGCGGCCAGCCACCGACCTTCGGTCCGCAGCTCGGCGTGCCCCAGCGCGTACACCCCGCGGTGGAGAAGGACGAGCCGCCGCTGGCGCACCCGTCCGTCGATCGTGGCCTGAGAGATCCCGTGCTCGAGGAGCACCCGGCGGGGAACCACCCCGTGCCGATCCGCCGCGAGGGCAGCGATCACGCGATCGTGGTCGAGTTGACGGCTCATGTGCCGTCTTAGGCGACCACGGCCCCGAACTCGCCCCTAGGCCGGCGGCGCCGCCGCCATCAGCTCCACGCGGTGCCCGCCCGGCGTGCGGACGTAGGCGCGGGGCGCGTCCCAGTGCGCGGCGCGGTCCTCGATGTCGAAGCCCGCGGCCGTGAGGGCGGCGAGGGTCGCGATCCAGCCGTCGACGACGACCGCGACGTGGCCGGCCGGCGGCGCGACCGGGTCGTCGTCCTCGAACAGCAGGTGGATCTGCGTCACGCCGTCCGGCGCCTGGAACCACCAGGCGCGGGACTCGCCCAGCGAGGCCGGCGGCGCGACCCGCGTGAAGCCGAGCAGCGTCCAGAACCGCGCCTCGGCCTCGGCGTCGGCGTGCCGTGTCTCCAGCGAGACGTGCTGGAGCCCGCCGCGCGCCATCACGCGCCGGCGACGCGCGCCAGGTTCTCCGCGTGGATCTGCTTCTGCACGCGGTCGCGGCGCGCCAGCGGCAGCGCGGCGGCGCCCGCGGCGGCGTCGCCCGAGCCCAAGGCCTCCAGGTAGGCCACGTCCTCGCGCAGGATCGCCGACGCCCGCTGCGCGTCCAGATGCTCGCCGTGGCCCGGAACGATCCAGTCCGCCTGCTCGACGTAGGGCTGCAGCCGGCGCAGCGTGGCGACGTAGGCGTCCAGGGACCCGCCCGGCGCCGACAGCATCGGGATCTCGACCGGCGAGAGGTAGTCGCCGGCCACGAGCACCCGGTGCGCGGGCGACCAGATCGCCATCCCGTCCTGCACGTGCCCGTCGGCCGGGATCAGCTCCAGCTCGGAATCGCCCAGATCCAGCTTCCCCGGCACCGGCAGCGCCTGGACCTGCCCGAGCGACAGCGGCCGCGCGCGGCGCACGTAGTCGTCCTCGTCGAGCTCGCGCAGCTTGCGCTGCGCGTCGCCCGGCTCGGCCCGCAGCCGCGCCGCGGTCGTCTCGGCGACGCCCAGCGCCGCCTCCGGGAACGCGAAGCGCGCCAGCAGGTGGTCCCAGTCGCCGTGCGTCGCCAGCAGGCCGCTCAACCCCCAGCCCGCCTGCGCCAGCAGCCCCGGCAGCAGCTCGAGCTCGCTCGGGTAGACGACCGAGTCCACCAGGAACGTCTCGTCGCCGTGGTGCAGGAACGTGGCCGACGTCTGCCACTTCACGCTGCGCGCGACGATGACCTCGGGATGAAGGGCGACGGCCTGCATAGACCGTCGACCCTAGCGAGCGGCCGGCGCCGCTCCGGCCCTACAGGCCCAGCAGCTTCGCCGCTTCGAGCAGCGTCTTGACCTCGACCGTCGGCTTCTTGCCGCCGGTCGGCACCTCGTCCTTGTGCCGGTTGACCCAGATCGTCGGGACCTTCAGCTTCATCGCCGGCTCGATGTCCGCGTGCAGGCCGGACGCGACGTGCACCCAGCCCTTCTTGCCGCCGATCCGCCGCGCGAACTCGTTGAAGTGCGCGGGATCGGGCTTGTAGGAGCGGACCTGCTGGGCGGTCACGACGAGGTCGACGTCGGCCGGGATGTGGCGCCGCGTCAGCCCGAGGAGCTTGTCGTCGATGTTCGAGATCAGGCCCGTCTGGTACTTGCCGAGGAACTTCTTCAGCTGCGGGTTGGCCTCCTTGAAGGCGCCCCAGCGGATCACCGAGTCCGGCAGGAACCCGGACCGCGACGGCTCCAGCGGCCAGCCGATCTCCTTGGCGATCTTGACCGCCGCCTGGCGCAGGACCTCGGCGTACAGCTCGTAGGAGCCGCCCTGGATCTCCTGCGTGACCTGGAGGAACTGATCGATCACCTGCTGGCGGTCGATCGGGAAGCCGTCCTTCTTGGCCTCGCGCTCAAAAGCGTCGGCAACCCCCGATTCCCAATCGATCAACGTGCCGTAGACGTCGAAGGTGACCCACTGGATGTTCTTCGGGAGTGCCATGCGGCGAGGCATTGTGCCATTTCTGCACGAACTTGCGGTGTGCGGTCGTTCGGGCAGGAAGCATCAGCGCGGACTCCTGCAATAACGTCGAGGCCTCCTATGGACCTGCTCGAATACCAGGGCAAGCAGCTTTTTGCCCGACACGGAATCCCCGTCCCTGACGGACGCCCGGCGCGAACGGTCGACGAGGCCGTCTCCGCCGCGAAGGAGGTCGGCTTCCCCTGCGCCGTCAAGGCACAGGTGAAGATCGGCGGCCGCGGCAAGGCCGGAGGCATCAAGATCGCCAAGGACGAGGACGAGGCGCGCGCTGCCGCCGACGCCATCCTCGGCATGGACATCAAGGGCTTCACGGTCCACGAGGTCTGGATCGAGGGCGCCTCGCAGATCGAGAGCGAGTACTACGCCTCGATCGTCTTCGACCGCGGCGCCAAGGCCCCGCTGATCATGCTCTCCACGCAGGGCGGCATGGACATCGAGGAGGTCGCGGACTCCAACCCGGACGCGATCGCCACGCTGCACGTCGACCCGCTGCTCGGCTTCCAGGACTTCCACGGCCGCCGCCTCGCGTTCGACGCGGGCGTCGACGCCGACCTCGTCCGTCCGGTCGGCGCGTTCCTGCACAAGCTGTACGGGACGTTCGTCGCCGAGGAGGCGATGCTCGTCGAGGTCAACCCGCTGATCGTGACGCCGGAGCGCTCGGTCGCCGCGCTCGACGCGAAGGTGACGCTCGACGACAACGCGCTGTTCCGCCATCCCGACAACGCCGAGCTGCGCGACCCGTCCGACGAGGACCCGCAGGAGCAGATGGCCAAGGAGCGCGGGCTGACGTTCGTCAAGCTCGACGGCGACATCGGCATCCTCGGCAACGGCGCCGGCCTGGTCATGTCGACGCTCGACGTCGTCGCCCAGTTCGGCGGCGCGCCCGCCAACTTCCTGGACGCCGGCGGCGGATCCAAGGCGGAGGCCATCACCTCCGCGGTCGAGGTCATCCTCAGCAACGCGTCCGTCAAGGCCGTGTTGTTCAACATCTTCGGCGGCATCACGCGCTGCGACGAGGTCGCCAACGGCCTCATCGAGGCGTTCAAGACGCTGAACCCGCAGGTCCCGTTCGTCGTCCGGCTGGACGGCACCAACGACGTGCAGGGTCGCGAGATCCTGGCCAACGCGTCGCTGCCCAATGTCCACACCGCGGCAACGATGGACGAGGCGGCCCAGAAGGTCGTCGCGCTCGCGAAGGGGGAGGAGGTCTAGACATGGCCGTCCTGATCGACAACGACACCAAGTTGGTGGTGTCGGGCATCACCGGCCGCGAGGGCACGTTCCACGCGACCAACAACAAGAACTACGGCACCAACGTGGTGGCCGGCGTCACGCCGGGCAAGGCCGGGCAGGACGTTGAGGGCATTCCGGTCTTCAACACCTTCCGTGACAGCGTCGAGGAGACCGGCGCGAACGTCGCGATGGTCTTCGTGCCGCCGCGCTTCGCCGCCGACTCGATCCTCGAGGCCGCCGACGCCGGCATCCCGCTGGTGATCTGCATCACCGAGGGCATCCCGGCGCACGACGAGCTGCGCGTCTACACGCACCTGCAGCGCACCGGCACGCGCCTGGTCGGGCCGAACTGCCCGGGCATCCTGTCGCCGGGCAAGGCGAACGTCGGCATCATCCCGGCGTCGTTCTTCAAGCCGGGCAACGTCGGCGTCGTGTCCCGCTCGGGCACGCTGACCTACCAGATCGGCAACACGCTGGCCCAGGCCGGCTTCGGCAACTCCTCGATCGTCGGCATCGGCGGCGACCCGGTCCCGGGCACGTCGTTCATCGACGTCATCGAGCTGTTCGAGAAGGACGACGAGACCGAGCTGATCGTGCTGTCGGGCGAGATCGGCGGCGACGCCGAGGAGCGCGCGGCCGACTACATCGCCGAGCACGTGACCAAGCCGGTCGTCGCCTACATCGCCGGGTTCACGGCGCCTCCGGGCAAGACGATGGGCCACGCGGGCGCGATCGTCAGCGGGTCCAAGGGCACCGCCGCCGCGAAGGCCGAGGCGCTGGAGGCCAAGGGCGTCCGGGTCGGCCGCACGCCCACGCAGGTCGCCGAGCTCGCGATCGAGATCCTCGGCAAGTAGTCCGTCGTCGTTGGCGTCGCTCTCCGATCGGAAGTACGGTTGCGTCCAGTGGAGAGCGACGTCAACACAACCCTGAGCGAGCTCGAGCGCAAGCTCAAGGAGCTCGAGCGGGAGCTGGAGTCGGTCGGCCGCGGCGGGGAGCTGGACGCCGAGCCGGCGCAGGCCGGGTGGAACGGCGCGCCGGAGCCCGGGCCGGGCGGGTGGAACGCCGCGCACGAGCCGGTGCAGGCGCCGCCGCTGCGCGGCCCGGCGCCGCCGCCGTTCTCGCCCATGCCTCCGGTCGCCCCGCCGCCGCCGGGCGCGACGCCGCTGACCGCCGTCTGGCATGGCGGCGCGACGCCGGGCCCGCCGCCGGTCACGGGCGAGCCCGTGCGGGTCGAGCCGCCGCCCCCGCCGCACGCCTTCGTCCAGCACGCCGCCGCGCCCGCGCCGCCGCCACCTCCGCCGCCGCAGCCCGCGCTGCACCAGCAGCTCGACGAGCTGATCGCCTTCCGGGACCGCCTCGTCCGCACGACCGACGACCTCGTCGCCGAGCTGGGACGCGTGCTGAACGAGCTGGGCGTCGCGCCCGCGCCGCCGCCGCCACCGCCGGACCCCGCGAACACGCCGCTCTCCGGCGACGTGGTCCTGGAGGCGGCGACGTTCGCCGACCTCGCGACGCTCGCCGGCCTGGAGCAGGCGCTGCACGCGACGGCCGGCGTCGCCGACGTCTACGTCCGCGCGCTCGACCAGGGCCGCGCGACGATCGACGTCCGCCTCTCCGGCTCCGTCGCCCTCGGCGCCGCGCTGCGCGCCGTCTGGCCCGTGCCCTTCCAGGTGACCGCCGCCGCCGACGGCCACCTGTCGATCGCCCTCTGACGCCCGCCGGCCGATGGACGACGCCGTCGGCATCGCGTTCACCGCGGGCCTGCCCTTCGCCGGCCTGCGCAGCTTCACGCCGGACCCCGCCCTCCTTGCTGGCTTCCCACCGGGCTGGCTGACCACCCGCCGCCTCCTCCCGCTCGCCTTCGCCGACGGGACGCTCACTCTTGCGAGCGCCTCGCCGGACCCCGACCTGTCCGGCCTGGACCCCGCGCTGACGGTCAAGGTGGTGGTGTCGCCCGCGAGCGAGATCGCGCACCTGCTCGACGCCGCCGCGGCGCCGGCGCCCGCCCCGCCACCGCGCGAAGCAGCGCGCAGGGAGGAGCCGCCGCCCGCCGCGCCGCCGCCACCTGCCGCGCCGCCACCGCCCGCGCCGCCGCCACCGCGCGCGCCCGTGCTCGCCCCCGTCCCCGAGCCCGAGCGCGATGCCCTCGCCGCCGTTCCCGAGCACCTCCAGCGCCAGCTGCGGTGCCTGCC
>Ga0247762_1000272_pt1 | contig 18256 bp, 12 predicted proteins | sample UWRJL081202R4_FD_181016 | JGI IMG/M metagenome (GOLD analysis project Ga0247762, IMG submission 181016) | Plant litter microbial communities from Arlington Agricultural Research Station in Wisconsin, United States - UWRJ-L081-202R-4 | ecosystem: Environmental > Terrestrial > Plant litter >...
GTCTCTGCAGATGGGTCTGGCAGAGAGAGAGGTGCCCGTTACGGCCGTGGTGGCAGACGTGGCGTTTCCGGCCGCGGGGGCAGAACCGGAATCTTCGCCACTAAAAAATGGTGATTAAAACCAACAAACAAAGTAGTAGAGCTCTCTATCGCTGTGTCTTGTTATACAAAAAGTTCTATCAAAGGTAAGGGTACAACCGGCCCTTTGACAATTCCCCTTTTGGGTAGTACACCGCGTATAAAGAGTAAATCCGTAAATAAGAAATATCAGAACAGATCGTATGCCGGCCAGGATGCCCGCGCCTTTACCGGCGTAACAACCGCGCCATACAAACCGTTGAGAATAGCATTGTAATCATTTTCAGACCGTGTGTTGGCCAGCACCACAAAGCTGAAGGTATCGTTTTCGCGTACCACAAAAGTTGATGTTCCGGGCAGCGAGCCTGTGTGAGCCCAATTTTCAAAGCTGAAATACAGCTGGTTCTCCAGGTCCGCAGACACCATATCCGGCACACTGCTGTTACGGTCTATATGCACCATAAAGCGCGCCAGGTCCGTAGCCGTTGCAAGCCAGCCGCCGTGCGAGTCCATACGCGTTACGTTCATGGAGTACGGATCGTATTCGGCCTGGTAATATTTCACCTCGTTGGGCAGGCGATTGTTCAGTGTATTACCGGCAATAACCATGTCGGTAACGCCGATGCCTTGTAATACGGTTTTAACATACTCATCGTACTTTTTACCGGTAACTTTTTCAATCACGCGGCCGAGCACACAGTAGCCGAAGTTCAGATAATACTCGGTTTGTCCGGGCGTATACGTGAGCGCGCGGTTGGCTACCATACCTTGTATAAGCTGTGTTTGCGTAAGCGTAACATCCGAAAACATCGGGTCGTCCGGTGTATTGGTCCAGCCTGATTTGTGTTCCAGCAGGTGACGTATCGTAATATTATCTTTTTGCGAACCGACTGGTGGTGCTCCGTAATCATTACCGAGAATAGCACCGGTGCCAAACACTTTCTGATCGAGCGTAAGCTTTCCATCCTGAACAAGCCTCAGTATAACAGCTGCGGTAATGGGTTTCGATATACTGGCAATGCGGTAAAGATTGTCGTTCGTGGCGAGCTGCTTCGCTTCTTTGTCCGCGTAGCCATACGATTTTACATATACCAGCTTCTCATTGCGCACTATAGCAACGGAAACACCCGGTATAGTGTATTTAGTCATCTGAGCGGCAATAGCATCATCCAGCGCTGTAAAGGCGGCGATGGCCATAAACGTAACCTCGTTGCCATAAGCGGTGCCGGCGCTGTTGGTAGCATAAGCGCGCACGTAGTAACGGGTGCCATCAGCGAGACCGGTAAGTGTGCTGGTGAATGTACCTGTACCGCTGCCGTCAGAAGTTTTAGTAGCAAGCTCTATCGTTGGGTTTGGCATTGTATTCCACACAATGCCACGGGCGCTTACAGCGCTCCCACCATCGGCGGTTATCGTGCCTCCGCTTACTGCAGTTGTTCCGCCGGCCTGCGTTATCACGGCCGTTGTAAGCACCGGTAATGATGGCGTTGTAAACGTTACCTCGTTCCCATAAGCTGTACCGGCGTCGTTCGTAGCATACGCACGTACAAAATAAGTAGTGCCTGGGCTAAGGTTTGTCAGCGTGCTGGTAAACGTGCCGGTGCCGCTGCCGTCCGTGGTTTTAGTAGCAAGGCTCACCGTCGGCGCGCTGTTGGTGCTCCACACTACGCCGCGCGTCGTTACGGCAGCGCCACCATCTGCAGTAATGGTTCCTCCGCCTGATGCACCGGAAGACGTTATCCCTGTTACAGCCGTGGTAGTAAGTGTAGCACTTCCGGCCGCGGGTGCTGAGCCCGAGTCGTCACTACACTCCGTGAGAACAAAACCAATGAATAAAATAATAACTGGTATAGCGTGACGCATTACTTTCATAAAGAGAGAGGAGTTTTATTCAAAGTAATAGCACATGCTATAGCAAGACAATTACCCATTTGGGTATAAGCGTTTAGTGAAGGACAAAACAAAAAGAGTCTGTCCCCGATATCAGGGATAAGACTTTTTTTGGGGAGGCGTAAATATCTTTAATAATGCGTCGGCTCCTGCATTTTTTCTTCGTACAGGTCGTGGCCGTAGCATTTGAACTGACTGGCCAATTTGCTAACTTACATGTAGTATGCCCATCTGTACTTGCCGGAAACAGCGAGAACGATGGGCTTTTTTGTGTTTACACGGATTAGGTGTTGCCGGATCGTTTGTGGGTAGTAGAAATTATTCACTATATAATGGACAACAAGAGACTTACACAGCTGAAACAGTTTTTGGCCAGTCTGATACCCTTTAAGGAAGACGCGTTGACGCTTGTGCAGAATGCCGGGATTTCGACCAACCAGATTACGTGGTCAAACAATTCCACCACGATGTGGGCTTCCATTGTAAATTATGCGAAGGAGAACCAACAGCTAAATGACCTGGTGAAGGCGATCCTCGATGAGCGTCCGAAGAACCCGCACCTGCTGGCCTTCGCATCGGACATCGAGCTGGATTACTCGCAGGGCCCGCCCATAGACAAAGTAGATTGGAAAGGAACACCGGAGCCCAAGTCGCTGGAGAAGATCATGGGCAAGGCCAGCACGTTGCTGCCTATATATTTCTTTAGCATGGGCCTCGAGCGCGCAAAAGCTGTCGCTAAGATCGAGATACCACGCCCCAACAATAAGCTGGAAGTAGGCACGGGTTTCCTGATCGACGACGATTTGCTGTTAACTAACTACCATGTTATCCGCGATGCTGCAGACGCCGCTCAGGCAACTATAAAATTCAACTACGAGGAGTCCCGCCCCAACGTAGCGGTCCAGCCCACACCTTTATCCCTCGATCCTGACAATGGCTTTGCCACATCGGGAAGCATTGTGGAAGACTGGACGATCGTAAGAATGAAGGGCGCCGACACCGACGCCCTGAAAGATTTTCGCGGCGGCATAAGCTTACGCGAAGGAACCGATACACAAAAAGACGACTTTGTAAACATCATTCAACATCCTGCCGGAGGGTTGAAACAAATAGGTTTATATCACAACCTGGTAACTTTTTCAGACAACGCCGTTGTACAATACCTGACCGATACCGAGGCGGGCTCATCAGGATCTCCGGTATTCAATTCCAAATGGAATATTGTAGCGCTGCATCACAGCGGCGGCATGTTACGCGAGCCGAATTCCAACTCGAAAGATACATACCTGCGAAACGAAGGGATCCCGATTAAAACAGTTCTCGCCGGTATACAGAAGAAGGGCTTTTTGCAATAACAATTTCGAAGACAGTATGAAGTTAGATCCACAACTGAAGCGAGACTTAGTGCCGTTGCTCGCCAGGCTTTTCTCCTTGCAGGAGAATATCAAAACAATTCTGGACCTGGCCAACGCGCCTATTGGCAATCTACAGCTTGAGGGGCCGGCGCAGATAGTTTGGTCACGTGTTATTAGCTATGCCGAAGAAAATGATCTGGTCCTTGAAATCCTTGAGGCGGCGTTAAGCGAGATGCCAGGCTCCGAAGGGCTTAAACAGATCATCGAAGAAATCAAGAACGGTGACCAAAAGCGAATAAAGCGACTGGCTAAACTTATCAAGGATCGCCAGTGCATATTATTTTTAGGTCCAGGGATGCTACAGGTGCCCGTAGAGAATGTGCAACAATCTTTTTCCTTAGCTTATACCGATCAGTTAAAGAAACAGCTGAACCGCAGCGGGATCTATTATGATTCAGCACTGGAGGATGAGCCGCGATATATTTCTCAACGCGTACAAAGTGGTCCAAAATATGTGACCGGTGAGCTTGGGGCGAGGGCGAATGATTTTTTTAATCGTCATCGAAACGCCATAAACCCCATTGTCTATGAACAACTTGCGTCCCTTACATTCCCACTAGTTATAAACACTAATCCTGATAAAATTATCTGGGATAAGATAAAAGAGGCTCGTGGCGAATCGTCTGTCGAATTTAAGTTTTATAATCAAAGTAACTCAGGAAATTTTTTTGACTTAGATGACCTAGATGAAGCGCCCAAGCAACTACCAGAAACATTAGTCTATAACATCTTTGGAGCTTTCGATGTCCCCTTATCAGTGCTTTTCACAGAAGCTGACTTTGTAAAGTTTTCAAAAAACATACTACAAAAGAGTCCGCCTCTTCATAAAAATGTAATACGCCAGTTTGATGAAGCTAAATATTATCTCTTTTTGGGATTCGATTTCGGTGCGTGGCACCTGAAAATGCTTTTAGAAGCATTGAAGATCGTACGTGAAAAAAATCGATCAATCTCCATTTATGGCAATGATCCTATGGCCCATGATATGGAGTACTATGACCAGCATTATAAATTCTACTTCTGCAATCGCGACATATTGCATTTTACAACAGACCTTCTGGACGCCTTTAATTCAAATGGTCAAACCGCAATAAATACTTGATCATGTATTATTACACAAAACCCTCGTATTCATCCACATCATCACTAAAAGACGGAACGGACCGCTATCCAGGCCTACGAAGTTTCGATCGCGACGAAGGGCCGTTGTTCTTTGGCAGGGATGCCGAGACCGATAGCCTATATCATCAGGTTAAGTACGAAAAAACAAGCGTACTATTCGGCAAATCAGGACTTGGCAAAAGCTCTCTTATCAATGCCGGGCTAATCCCCGTGTTGCTAGAGAAGAACTTTTTGCCGATACGCATCCGATTCGGGATATACGACAAGGACAAAGCAAACAACAACAACAACAACAACAACTATCTATTAAATCTCTTTAGAATAGCTGCTAATAAGGAAGTAAGCGACTATATCAAGAATAGTGGCGGAATGCTTGAAGATGACGAAGCCGTGGCCGTTTTCGACGCCAAAGAGACAGTGTGGGAAAATGTCAAAAAACTTGGTCGCACGATAATACGATATTGCCCGCTACTTGGGCCCGTTACTCCTGTGCTTATATTCGATCAATTTGAGGAATTTTTTACATTTCCCACTGAAGAACAAAAAGCCATCCTGCACCAGCTTGGCGAGCTTGTACACGACAGTGCACCCTCGCGTATACTTGAGCCCCTTCTTACAGTCGATACTGAAGACCGTTCTGAAGAAATGGTAGAATGGAGTCTGCAGCCGGACATACGTTTTATATTCTCCATCCGCGCTGATTGCCTATCAAGTCTTAATACAATTCGAGCGTATTTTCCAATAATATTAAAGAACCGATACGAGCTGATGCCACTGCATCGCGACCGCGCAAAAGATGCCATCACGGAACCGGCGGATATTGATTCGAATAAGTTTATTGCACGATCATTCGACTATAAACCTGATGTATTGGAGCTTATTGTAAATTACTTAAGCGGGGATTCCGGCGATATCGAAAGCTCGCAGCTGCAAATTGTATGCAGTTATATAGAGGAACTTGTAAAAAAAACACAACAAAAGGAATACGATCGACCAACGACTCCAAACGATACTATTGAAGAAAATAACCGGTTTGCCATAACATCAAAAATTGTAAACACCGATACATTAAAGGATATACTCGATAATTTTTACGAACATCAATTAAATAAGATAGAGGACTTGACCAGCAAGATGCTGGCCCGTAAGATTATCGAAGAACATCTAATCGCCGATGGAAGAAGGGCAAGTCTAACGGACGCCCAAATGAAAGCTAAAATAAGAGGACAGTCGGGATTACTTCAAAAAATGTTAGACACCAGGCTTATTCGTGAAGAGTATACACACCTTGGATTAACCTATGAAGTCAGTCATGACACGCTCGTCGCCCCAATTGAGAAGGCATTTAAACAGCGTCAGGAAAGAGAGCTTGCTCGTAATTTGGAAGAGCAGGCTAAAAAGCTGCAAGAACAGGAACTTCAATTGAAAGAAGAAGCCAAACTACGGGAAACTGCTGAACATGCCACACATGAAGCTCTAGAAGCAAAAAAAGATGCTATCCTACAAAGAGATAAAGTAAGGCGCCATCGACACGTCCTTATCGCTTTAGCCGTATTGCAATTATTCGCGTTCATCACAGTACTTACTCTTGGGAAAAGACATCTGGACACCGTTAGGACGGCAAAAAAACAATTAGCACGAATTGTAAGCCTGGAAGCCATTAATTCATATAATAATCTAAAACACTATCAGGCATTCAGACTACGCCAGCATACAAAAAATTATGACGATTCAATTGCGGGGTTTGATAAGCCTTTTTATGCACTGAGTGGATCGAAAATACTATTTTCAGAGAGGGGGAATTGGGTAATCTCAAAATATCCAGATAACAGCCTAGATATCTGGGATGTAATACGTGACTCATTGGCACTTCACTGGACAATCAACGTCCCGACAGAATCCGAAATCTATTTTAACGAAGACGAATCAATATTGACAACGGAATCAGTTGCAAGAGTGCAATTCTGGAACTTAAAGACAAAGCAGGAAATTTTATTTAAAACCCATAATCCCTTAGATTCACTTCGGGAAAGAGGCCTGTATTCTCTTTCTCCCGATGGTAGTTATCTTTTTGTAAGACCTTTTCCAGAGAGTAAAGACAAATCTATACGCGTAACAAAAGCAAAAAAAATAAAATACCTGAAGCTAATCAGTGCCCAAGAAGACTCTGTAAGTATAAAAATAAACGAAGTGATCGATTCACTCTCAAAGCTATACAAGATGGCATCTCCACGAGTATCATTTACGCGAAATGGAGAAAGAATTTTGGTTAATTTCTCAAAAAACGGGATCATAATATTCGATCTCCGAGCATTCCGCGCACAACGATTTGATAATGTAAAATACTATGCCATTACACATCAGGGCAAAGCGTTCCTAGCATATTATGGTGATGGCATGTTAAAAGAAACCATGCTGGATAATCATACTGATAGATGGGCAATAAAATATCGGGAACGTGTTATCGGCCTTGCGTATTATCCAGTGCAGAATGTGATACGTCTTAAAAATGGAGTAAAATCAAATATCGCACGATATCATTTCTATGATCTAGACAGGAGCAGGAACTTTATTGTCAATGCGGTAAACCCACCAAGAATGGCCCAAAAAAATTCATCAAACTTAATATTCTACGAAGACAGAAACAATAGCATCCATGTCCTCGACATCAGTGCGCCTTATCACTCAAAATTGATGCCCTTCGATTCGATAGTGATGCGAAATGTTGAGCAAGGCATGTGGTCCGTCGATTTTACTTATAACTACCTATGGTCTTATAACGACGTCACACAAATATACGATGCAAATCACAAGAAAATGATTAAAACATCATGCAACGTAGAAAATGGTCAGATTTCGTTTATATACGGTAAACCCGTATGCAGGAAAATTAACGATCATACTGTTGAGATCTTTGACGGAGACACCGACCACAAACTTCTTAATATCGATGTACCATTCGCTATTTATGATGTAAATATTAAAGAAGAAGAGTTCGTACAGATTACCGGTGAAAATTCCGAATATCTACTATTTCTGAATTCAGCAAAAAACAACGAGAAATATCTCAACAAATTTTATCCTCCGTTTAACGAGAAAACACTTGAAACCTACGGAGCCCAAACCCCCTAACCATGAAAAACTATAACGGTTATCAACTTCACTTCATCGACGGCATACCCGTCGATTTGCCTGGCCTGCATAGAACGCAGCAGGACGACGTAGTATTAGTTAACGGTAATAATCAACTCGATTATTTTAATTACAGCCTTACGCTTTCGGAGTCGCGCAAGTTTCCCTACTTCACGGCATCGAATATCGATGGTGGCATGTTCAAGAAAGTGCCACGTGTCGATAACTGGCGTAAAGATCCACGCATTGCCAAAGACAACCAATGGGGCAACGAGCTCTATGGCGCCGCCCGCAGCGACTTCGATCGTGGCCATATGGTGAAGCGCGAAGATGTTCAATGGGGCAGATCGATATCCGTTGCCAGGGCAGGCGCCGACTCCACCTTCTTTTATCCGAACGCTGTGCCCCAACATGCCTCGCTGAATCAGAAGATCTGGAAATCACTGGAAGATTATATACTTCATACCGAAACGATAGACAGCGGCCTGAAGATAAATGTATTTACCGGCCCCGTGCTCAGCAATAAAGACCCAAGGTTCGTAACCGCTATCGCAGGCCAGCATGTGCGGATCCCGACGCTGTTCTGGAAGATCATATACTTCCCGAAATCGGATGGTCAGCTATATCGCGCGGGGTTCCTGATGAGCCAGGAGTCGTTACTGCGTGAAAACAATATCGTGGAGTCGTTTCGCAATCCACTACTGGAAAGCATGGAAGAAGAAGACCAGCTCTTCAACCAGTTCGATGAGGCCGAAACGTACCAGGTAAACGTCGCTACCATCGAAAAACTGAGCAAGCTCACATTTCAGGACGGCATTGAAACATATAAAGATAAAAGGCCGCTCAAACTCGTGCTCCGCGAGATCGACGTAATGGAATCACTTCTGGAATCGGCTAACCCTGAGTCGATACTGGGGTTCTCACTGAACATCGTGGTTTGACGTCAATATCTGTTTAACCATCAAAGCGGGCAGGCGTCATAATCGGCCGGCTGCCCGCTCTCTTATTCGCTTCGCCTACCATAGACCTGGTCTTGATATCCGTTAGATTTTAATAGCTTCACCGGTTTGCTAATCGATACACAGTCAGCAAATTAACAATCTTCTCCAGCTCGCTTTTTTCTAGATTTCGCATCGACAAATTGCCCTTGCCCCTCGTTCCGGGTTCCTTTGCTGCAAACGTTTGAATAAGACCGTTCAATCGTTCGCGCTGACGTCATGGTTGGCGCGAAGCCTTATGTAAACCCAAATGCAAAAATGAAAAACTTTACCACCTCGTTACTCACGCGCCTGCTGCCACAGGTGCGTGCGCTGCTGTTGTTACTGGTGCTGTTCGCCACGTCGGCCCACGCCCAGGATCCTGCTCAATACGGAACACCCTTTGACGGTGTGCCCGATCCGCGCGATGCAAACATTTACCAGGTACACATACGGCCGTATAGCACCGCGGGCAACTTCGCCGGTGTTACCAGCCGCCTTGATGCCATCAAGGCACTGGGCATAAACGTGATCTACCTCATGCCCATCTATCCGCATGGCACAGACTCACGGAGCTCGGCATCACCATACTCTATAAAAGATTTCAAGGCCGTAGCTTCTGAATACGGTTCGTTGACAGATCTGCGCACGCTGGTAGACGGCGCGCACAGCCGCGGCATGGCCGTTATGCTGGACTTTGCCGTGAACGGCACCTCGTGGGATCACCCGTGGATCACACAACATCCCGACTGGTACAACCAAAGCGGGGGTGTAATACAACAGCTCGCCACCTTTCCCGATGTAGCCGGACTGAACTTCAGCAACACATCCATGCGCGCGGCGTTGGTGGACGCCATGCGCTACTGGATCTTTGCCGCCAACATAGACGGCTACCGCTGCGACTTCGCCAACAACCCGCCGCTGGACTTCTGGACCAATACCATTGCCAATCTGCGCGGTATCACCACGCACAAGCTACTGATGCTGGCCGAAGGCGACCGCCTCCAAAATTTCCAGACCGGCTTCGACTATAACTTCGGCGACAAGTGGTATTACGATGCCATAAGGCCCATAGCCAGCGGCGCATCCGTGGCGCAGATACAAACCACTACCGACACTGAATATACATATGCCACCGGCAGCCAGCAGGAAGTGCGCTACACCGCTAACCACGACACCGAAACAAACACCACCGCGCTGCAAGCATTCGGCGGCCATGCCGGCGTGGTCGCAAACTTTCTTGTATCGGGTTATATGCGCGGCGTGCCCTTCCTCACCAGCGGCCAGGAAGTAGACTTCAACCAGACTATACCGTGGCCTTATACAACGGTAAAGATCAACTGGAGCGCCAACACCGCTGCCGCCGCCGACTTTACCAAAGTACTTACGTTCCGTAATAACAGCACGGCCATACGCCGCGGCACAATGACCAACTATTCATCAACGGACGTCTGCGCATTCACCAAAATATCGGGCACCGAAAAAGTTGTGGTGATGACCAACATGCGCAACGGCTCCCGCAGCTTCACCATACCGTCAGCATTTTCCGGCACCTATAAGGATGCTTACACAGGAGCCAACGTCTCGCTCACATCAGGCACTTCGCAAACCCTGAATGCCTTTCAATACATCGTACTTACCAATGCTAATGTAGCGCCGGTGGCTGTAACGGGCGTAACCGTATCGCCCGCAAGCGCCAGCATAAGCGCAGGCACCACGCTACAGCTCACCGCCACCATCGCACCCGCTAACGCTACTAACCAGAATGCAACGTGGAGCTCCGGCAATACCAGCGTAGCTACCGTAAGCGCCACTGGCGTTGTCACAGCCGTGGCCACCGGCAGCACCACGATAACCGTAACCACACAAGACGGCAGCAAAACCGCCACAGCGGCTATTACCGTAACACCGGCCAGTACCTTTACCGTTAACTTCTTCCGGCCTTCAAACTGGGGCACTACTATACGCATCTACTGGTGGGCTGCACAACCGACCGGCGTACTGGCCGACGGCACCTGGCCCGGCGTAACCATGACCAACAGCGGCAACGGCTGGTACAGCTATACATTCACGAACGTCACCTCCACCAACCTTATCTTCAACGACGGCACCAACCAAACCGCCGACCTCACCCGTAACAAAACCGGCTGGTACCTCAACAACACCTGGTACGACACCAACCCTGGTACACCCATAGTAGTAACCGGTGTAACCGTAAGCCCTGCAGCGGTAACAGTGAGCGCTAACGCCACCACGCAGATCACCGCTACAGTAGCACCATCGAACGCTGCAAACCAAACCGTAACATGGTCGTCGGGCAACACATCGGTCGCTACTGTAAACAGTACAGGCCTCGTAACAGGAGTATCCGGCGGAACAGCTATCATTACCGCCACCACACAAGACGGTAACAAAACAGCCACCAGCACCGTAACAGTACCGTCAACAGGTGGCAACTATTACGCTATACAAAACCGCTGGCAGAACACCTATCTATACGATGCCGGCGCCAACACAGGCTACGGCACAACTATAGCCAACAACAACTACAAGTGGGAGAAGGTGAGCGTCGACGCCACATACTTCTGGCTTCGTAACGTAGGCACTGGTCAGTATATGCACATCGAGAACCAGACGGGCTCCGTACAATGCACCGCCGTAACACTGGATTGGTGGAGCGCACAGTGGTCACAGGATTATATCGACGGCACATGGATACGCATCCGCAATCGCTGGCAAACCGGCAGCATCATTCACGTAGAGAACCAAACCGGCTCTGCCCAATATGCCAATGCACAAGACGGCTGGTACAGCGCCCAGTGGAAGCTCGTCTCCGTAAGCGCTACCGGCAGACTGGCCGCTCCGGAGACCACCGCCGAAGAAACCAACGAAGGCGAGCCACTTATTGAAATATATCCCAATCCTTCAACCGGAAGATCATTTACCGTAAAGTTCCCCCGCCTCCCAGAGCACGAAGCAGCAAATATAACCGTGCGCGACCTAAGTGGCAGAGCAGTATTACAAACCACATTGCTAGCATCCGGCCCTGTTCACCATAACCTCGTACCCGGCATGTATGTACTGCACATAAAAACGAGCAACGTTAACGCCACGAAAAAGATAGTTATAGAATAAAGATCGTTTGTTTGGGTCAAGCCCGTGAGTGACTTTTATCTTCGGTAGTCGCTCCGGGCTAAAATCAGCGCGAGTGTAAACCCCGATAATAATCGGGGAACACTCGCAGCTGATTTTCCTTCGCTTCTCGCACTCACGCTCACTCTGCCTCCATAAAAAACCAAACTCTCCTAACTCCACAAAGCACGCTTAGCTTTCTTCGCTCTCACACTCACTCTCGCACTGCCTTCACCTAGGGATTATCCATCGAACATATTATCTTCCCGGTCACTAACCCGTGACACCATGAAAATCGAAAAACAAGAAGAGCTGCTTCGCGAAGGGATCCGTGTAGAGAAGGCCACAGTTCGCGATGATGATAACAATACATTTGCCCGCTACCGTGTAAACCGCCCGGACGTGGCTGCTGTGCTGGTGCTCAATACCGAGACACAGAAGATCATACTCACACGCCAGTTTCGCTATGCCGTAACGGCCAAACAACCTGATGCAATACTCGAGATAGTAGCCGGCCGTATGGACGAAGGTGAAAGCCCTGATGCAGCCGCTATCCGCGAAACCGAAGAAGAGATCGGCTATCGTGTGCAGCCTGCACATCTTTCGCTGCTGGTATCATGTTTCCCCTCGCCGGGCTATACGTCCGAGCGCCTTAATATCTATTTCGCCACCGTTACAAACGCCGACAAGATAAACGAAGGCGGCGGCCTTAAAAACGAGCACGAGCACATCGAGCTTGTAGAGCTTACCATACACGATTTTCAGCAGATGCTTCAGGACGGAAAATTTGAAGATGCCAAAACGTACGTAGCTGGAATGCACGTAGCCCTTTATCGCCCCAATTTCATGCGGCCATAGGTCATTGTGTTTAAAAAACGTCGGCCTGGTGTGGAATAATCGCCGGCATTGCATCTATAGGAAAAAAACAGCCCATGAGGCATGTATGCGCACGCTCCTGACTGCACGAAGCGGTAGGAAACTGAATGCAGGTGCCGGAAAATAGACGCCACTTACAGTAACTCCGTAGCAGATAACGGCAAATATTCATATAATTATAACGCACAGAAACTCCAGGGATATAGTATGTTGAAACGGCGGGATATCTCTGCCACCCGAAAGCAAATAAACACAACTAGCTAATGTAGCATGGAAGAAAACAGATTTTTGGCCTCCGTTTATAGTTATCTGAATTTCGTATCGTGGCTTATCATTGTACAGGTAATGTACTACGCCATTCAGCTGCTGTTCAGCGTCAATATGAACAACCTGCTGTTTGCAGGCACTATAGGCATTAACAATACCTATCGCATTGTAGCCATATCCCTGTTTCTTTTCAACTCGTTCAACGCTATAGCCTGCGCGGTAGCATCGACGGTTCTTTTTATAAAACGCTACCGCATCAGGCTGGCAGTGCTTTGTCTGAGCGCGGCAGCGTTATATTATTTTTATATACGGTTGATCGGGAGTGGGTTGTAGACAAGCTTTGCGAGCCACAAACGTAACTATATCTTTACCTGATAATACAGAATGGAATTACAAACGCCCGGAACCGGATTATTAATATGGCAAGTAGTCATAATAGGCTTGTCGCTACTATTCATATAACTGCTTATCAAATTTATCAGGTGGGCAATCCGGAGATAAACAGATCAAGAAACGTTTTTTTTACTTTCCCGTAAGCCAGCCATCAACACCCGGGTATCGATCACCGGCAGGATAACCCCATTTAGCAACGTACCCTGGGTTCGGCTCAAAACAATGCCGCGGGATGTAGAATACGCGATACTCAGCAAAGTATGTATTAAAACATCCTGCAATAAATAATTCCCGTTAGCATCAAACTGAATCACATAGTCGTTCAGATTTTCAACGTAAAAAACATATTCTATACCGTACTCACCCGTGACCGATGTGGGTTCTTCATTTGCACTGAGCGCCGTAATGTGTGTAGATAGTACAAACCGAAATTGCTTTTCGTTAAAAAACAATTCATCACTAACACCATATTGAACGTCAAATGTATTGAAACTACCTCCACCTACTTCCGGTCCGGCAGATAGATTGGCTGCAAGTATTTTTATACTTTGGATATGGATCTTATCAGGAACAATCTGCACCGCGTTAGTCATGCCGCTACTGAATTATGATCTGCAGATGTCACTTGTATACGAACAGGGGCAGGATCCGAAGCCAACGCAGTGTTTTCGTTTACAGAGGCGCGATAAATCGTTTTTGTATAAGTCAGCGGATTATTTATAACCTTATGAGGCGTGATGATAATTTCCTGCCCCAGTGCTGCTTCTATCGCGGCAAGAGTTTTGATCGTAAAGTTATGTGTTCCACTGAGCCACTTGCTTATCTCGGGTTCTGACTTCCCCAATGCATCAGCCAGGTATTTTTGATTAACACCCCGCTCTTTCAACGCGAGTGAGATCTGGTGTGCTACCTCCATAGATTTCGAAATGAAGGCCTTACTTTCTTTTGGTGTTTTTGAAAGCACTTCATCGATCTCTGGAATATCAATAGATCCGACTTTTTTTAACTTCTTCATATCTCTAAAACAAAATCTTCATCAATTAAAACATCAAAACCATCAAACTGTATATATCCATCACGCATTGCTTCATCTATCGCTTTCGTTGCGCGTAATGCAAATTTGAAATACTTCGCTACATTAGGACACAAGTCCGGATATTGCGCCGTCTTTAAATCACCATTATATAAGAAAACTATTTCTGGAGTAAACCTGCAGCAGTATAACCTCAACCCATAACGGCTACCCTCTTCATCGTCATCATCACCCAAATCAACGTAGTGCGGAGGCAACGCGTGCGAGTTTCGTTCGTGTCTGAAAAGACGTTCTTCTGCCCCATAATTCTCTCCCACTTCTTCGATGAATTTTAGCAACTCGCCAAGCTTATGCGGACACTTGACCGTCATACGCCTGACAAAATCATTAAATTCAGGAAGCGAGCTGTTTTCAACGTGTACTGTATAGAAACGCACCTTTCTATACCTCAACCTAATCTCAAAGATACTCGTTTTCAAAGTTAACTCAAAAGTTAAGACAACAATTATTTACTCACAAAATTCACCAAAACAACTAATAATCAAATAGATACAAAATTGTATTATTGACAACAGGTACCCGTTGATTGTGACCGTTTACAAATGCTTCTGATCATTTCTGTAAATACTCCGCTAACACCTGGAGCCGGAATTACATACATCATCTTTGCTTAACCGGATGTCGGAAGGCCATCCGGATTTTACTGATTTGACCTGTTAATGCAACTCTTCTTAATACAATCAACGCTTCTACGAATATATCTTTATTAACCAGACGAGCAACAGTTCTCACATAAAAATCCATAGTTACCCCGTCCGCTTCCGGGCACTGCTTTTCAGTAACGAACATAATATCCAACCCCATAATGCCCTGGGCCGGTAAAATAAGCCTTATTCCCACATGGCATACTATTGGCGCTCCCTCGCTACCAAGCCGGCACGGGCAAATGCTCTGTTGTTAACCCATCTGCAAAAAACGCTTCTATGATCCGTAATTATCTAACCATTGCCTTGCGAAACCTGAGTCGGAAGGCGGGCTATTCGTTTATCAATATTGGAGGCCTTACCGTGGGAATGGCGGTGGCCATGCTCATCGGCTTCTGGATATACGACGAGCTTACGTTCGATCACTATCACCCGCAGCACACACGTATAGCGCAGGTAATGCAGAATCAGACATTCAACGACAGGATCTATACACAGACCGCCATACCCCGCCCCATCGCGCCGGAGCTCCAGCGCCTGTATGGCAACGACTTCAAACACATCGTCATGAGCTCGTGGACAGGCTCGCATATCCTGACCGTGGGCGATAAATCCATCGACAAGGCAGGAAACTATGTTACAGAAGATGCACCCTACGTATTCGGCCTGAAGCTCGTGAAAGGATCTTATAGCGGCCTGAAAGAACCCGGATCGATCATGCTGTCACAATCGACAGCCATAGCCTTCTTCGGCGACAAAGACCCGATAAACGAGCTGATGAAGATCGACAACTTTATCGACGTAAAAGTAACCGCCATATACGAAGACCTTCCCGCCAATACCACGCTTCGTGACATGGACTTCGTGGCGCCCTGGCTGCTGTACGAAAACTCGGAGAAATGGGTAAAAGAAGCCGCCGAATCATGGGACAATAACTCCTTCCAGTGCTTCGTACAGATTGCCGATAACGCCGACATGGAGAGTGTGAGCCACAAGATCATAAACGCAAAGCTGGACCGCGTGCCGCAAGACGAGAAGATCTTCAACGCACAGATATTCCTCCACCCCATGACCGACTGGCACCTGCGCTCTAACTGGAACGACGGCGTGCATACCGGCGGCCTCATCGATTACATCTGGTTGTTCGGTGCCGTAGGCGTATTTGTATTGCTGCTGGCGTGTATAAACTTTATGAACCTGAGCACCGCCCGCTCCGAGCAGCGCGCCAAAGAAGTGGGCATACGTAAAACCATCGGCTCTATGCGCCGGCAGCTTATACAGCAGTTTCTCAGCGAGTCGTTACTCGTGGTAATATTTGCCTTCCTGTTGTCGATCGTGTTTGTAACGGCGGCGTTGCCGTTGTTCAATGCGCTTTCGGGCAAAGAGATGCACATGCCGTTTGGCAACATCTGGTTCTGGATAATAAGCCTGGCGTTCGTGTTGTTCACCGGCATTATATCCGGCAGCTATCCGGCGTTATACTTATCGTCGTTCGAGCCGGTAAAAGTATTGAAGGGATCGCTGCGTGTCGGCCGCAATGCCAGCCTGCCGCGCCGGGTGCTGGTAGTTGTGCAGTTCACCGTATCGATAGCGTTGATCATCGGTACCATGATCGTATACCGCCAGATACAGTTTACCAAGAACCGTCCGTTGGGATACGACCAGGGCGGGCTGGTAATGTTTCAGTTGAAGTCACCTGATTTCAAAGGCAAGTTCGACATGCTGCGTAACGAGCTGAAGCAGGCGGGCGTAGTAACGGAAGTAGCCGAGTCCAGCAGTCCGCTTACCGGCATATGGTCCAACAACAGCGGCTTCGAATGGGAGGGCAAAGACCCCGCGCTGCAAACCGACTTCGCCACGATATGGATAACACACGAATACGGCAAGACCATAAACTGGAACATCGTTGAGGGCCGCGACTTCTCGCGCGAGTTCAGCACCGATACATCAGCGCTGGTAATCAACCAGGCAGCGGTAAAGTTCATGGATCTGAAAGACCCGGTAGGCAAGGTGATCCGCTGGGGTGAAGACAAAGACGCACGCAAGTACACAATCATCGGCGTGGTAAGCGACGTGCTGGCCAGCTCGCCGTTCGAGAATATAAAACAGGCATTCTACTTCAATACCCTGGATGAAGGCAACTGGCTTATCTTCCGCCTCACGCCATCGCTCGGCACTACCGAAGCTATAGCAGGTATCGAAAAGATCATCAAACGTCAGTTCCCCGCCGTACCGTTCGACTATAAGTTTGTAGATGCAGACCATGCCCGCAAGTTTGCCGCCGAAGAGCGCATCGGTAAACTATCCGGCATCTTCGCCATGTTGGCGGTATTCATCAGCTGCCTCGGTCTGCTGGGCCTCGCCTCTTTCATGGCCGCGCAGCGCACCAAAGAGATCGGCATACGCAAAGTACTGGGTGCCTCAACGGCCAGCCTATGGAGCATGCTCTCAAAAGACTTCGTCATCCTGGTGATCATCGCCTGCTTCATCGCCATACCCATATCGTACTACTATACCAACAACTGGCTCAAAGGCTACGAATATAAAACTGCGCTCTCCTGGTGGATCTTCGTAAGCGCAAGTGCCGGTGCACTGATCATTACATTACTCACCGTAAGCTACCAGGCCATAAAAGCCGCGTTGGGTAATCCAGCCAAGGCCTTACGATCGGAGTAGAAAATTGAATTAATATAGCAAGCAGCAGTAGCAACTGGCTTTAGCTGGCGCAAGTCTCTAGCGTAAGCGAAGACTACAGCTGGCGCAAGTCTTTAGCGTAAGCGGAGACTTGTGCCTACCCATGTGGGCAGTTTTCAAACTGCCCGCACCACCTCACACGCTAAATCAACAAAACATCCAATAGCTTCTCCGGAAGGCCCGCATAATTCACCGCACTGCTATAAAGATAATGTTCCGGAGACAAAACAATTCCAGCCTCCACCGGGTTATTATGAATATAATCCAGGCGTTGATTAACCATTTCACTATTAAAAAGTTCGATCGGATGACTGTGCTGTTGCCACAATTGATAATTCGTATTGTTGTTATTGGCCTTACCTGCTCTTTCAAATAACCATATCAAAAGTTCTCTTCGGCTTTCCTGAGGATTATTTTCGATCGCTTCGATCAGCTTGTATGCAGTATATTTTTTAATATCACGAATAATACCCTCCAGGTTTTCCTTACCATGTCTTCCTATAATCAGGTGTACATGGCTTGTCATAATGCAGTATGCACAAAC